>ERZ869991.701-NODE-701-length-11495-cov-4.264495_pt1 | contig 11495 bp, 1 predicted proteins | sample MGYA00520862_ERZ869991 | MGnify/ENA primary metagenome ERZ869991 (study PRJEB32232, sample SAMN07284978) | human gut metagenome | biome: human-associated habitat; material: feces | host: Homo sapiens | place: Tanzania | collected 2014-08-11 ...
AAACTTCTGTATAAAACTCGCGATAAAGGAAAAGGCACTCCTCATACTCCTCTTCTCGCATATTTTTATTTTTTATTTTGCAAACCCAAGTATGATTTGGCTTTCCGTTGGCAGACTGAATTTTTCCACAATATTTGCATACTTTGAATCCACGGCGTTTGTCTTCTATACCGGAAACTCGCAAAGGTTCGCCTATATCTGAAATTTCCCCAAAGTTAATTTCGCGTAAAGCAGCTTTGCGCACAAATTCATAACCAAAAGGAAAATCTTTATTATCTAGGCGATAAGCACTGGCAATATCGTGTTCTTCATCAACATCTACAAGCAATTGTTTGCAATAAAATGTGGATGTTCGATCTTCATTTTCATCGCTAATAAAGCTTTGCTTATAATCTTTCACATTAGAATATACCATTTGCACTTTTAACATAGTGCGCACTTGGCCGCGATCGTCCCACTTAATGCTGCCACACCTAGGACAGGTTGCCACGTCCTTGTTACTTTCCTCAAGTTGTAAGTGAGAACAATCAGGGCACAATCTCCATTTGGCAGGCTGAGCTGTAGTTAGATCTATTTGATCGACCGTCAGCTTTTTACCATCGACATAAAAACTATTATTAGGGGCAAATTCGCTAAGCGCCGAAGAAGCTGAACGGCTGTAATTATAAACAAGTTTATCCCAATTTTTTCTGGAATTGCTCTGCTCTACTTCATCAGAACGATATAAAATAGCCCTTAAAATAATGCCAGCTTCAGGAAAAGCGTAATTAGGGAGTAAGCCTTCATCTGAAAGGAAATTAAAAACATTCCTTTTCATGAGCTCCCGTTTAACGTTCATAAGGGCATTTTTTTCAATATTTAATTCTTTTATATCATCATTATATGAAGAGTCTTCAGGCTTCGATTTGAGATCCCTAATTGCAGAACTAAGCTCTTTTATACTAGCTTCGAGAGATTGCTTTTCTTTATTCAGAGCTTGAAATACGTCCACAATTTTTATATACATGGGACTAACTTCTGGGCCTTGGCCGCGAGCAAAGATACGTAACTCTTCACAGGTATTTTCATCTAAAGAAGAGCCGAACATAGCTTTAAATGAATTTATTTGGCGTGAAAGAGTGCTTTGCACATAATTTAAAAAATTAAAAGGAAATATATCATTGGTTTTATCTTTAAGTTTATTTAAAATTGAGCCAACTTCGTCGGGAATAGCCCCATCGAGCACACCTTTTTTAATCCACGAGTCCATACAAAAGGCAATAAACTGCCTCTCTAAAACTGCCGAAGCGCATAAAAAGACGCGCGGAGGCACAACTTCGCCAGCTAACATTTCCAAAGGCTCGGCGTAAAAATAAAGATCGTGGGGACGGGCGTTGGCTATAGCCAAGGTTAGAGCGTTACCGTCTTTGCGTCCTGCTCGGCCAACGCGTTGCAAAAATGGGCTCAACCCAGGAGGCATACTGCATAAAATCACAGTTGAAAGATCGCCAACATCTATACCCATTTCTAAAGTGGGCGTACAAGATAAAACATTGGGATCCCAGATCTTTTTATCAACTTTGTTACGCTTAAAATCGTTTTCTAAAAGTTCACGCTCTTCTCTTTCTAATAAGCCAGTATGTTCTTTAGCATTGATACGCGCTAAATCGCCGACAGAATATAGCTTTCCGTAATAGTCCAATTCAGAAGAGGAACTATCTATAACTAGGCGACCATCGCACATTTTTTTCGCACAAGGCGCTTCCAACCAAAAATCGACATTTTCCGCCGCTACTGTGCGCAAGGAGCCACATTTTGGGCAACAGAGCCGAACTGTATTGGAAGAAATATAGACTTGCTTTTTAGTTAATCCGTAAACTTGATAATTGGTTTGGCAAGTAAATTTTTCTATGAGCTGGTATTTTAAGCAAACTTCAAAAACAAGTTTGCTAATAGATGGACAAGTATCATCCCCTAGCAAATTTTCTTGAGCAATATTTTTATCACAGGCGATACAACGCTCAACCCATTTGACATATTTGCTTCCTTTATAATTATAATAGTCACAATCCTTTGAGCCGTCTCTACCTCGGTACAAAACAGGAAAACGAGGTACATTTCTCCCTTGCTTTACTCCAGGAAGCCAATCTTTTTTATCGTTTGAAAGCATGTACATTTCAAATTGTGCTTTTACATAACTTTCAAACACAGGATCGGTAAAAGCGCCATTCTGGCGCATAAGATTAAGGAAGCCTACTACTATTGGCTCAAAAGCTTTCGATTCTCTAAAATCGAATATACCAAGTTCATTAACGACACGCTCTCTTATCTCATGGGCCACCGCAGAAACGATTGATTTATCGAAATAAAGCACCGAGCAACTAGACTTTTCCAAAGTACGTCCAATTTGACTCAACAAGCCATATTCCAACATTATTTCGTATTTTGTACGTTTTTCTATATCGGCTATAAGGTCTTGGGCGAATTTGCTTTTGCCAAGTTTGCGCTTTTCCAGCATATCTTCATAGGCTTTTTTCCAAGTCATATTTGGAGCAATGAAAAAGCCTACAAACTCTTCATCAGCCAATTCTTCACGCCAATATTTTATGAAGCCGTTTTGGAAATTATCTAGCGACTGCCCCTCGCCTAGCTCCAGACAATATTTTTGTATAGCAGTGCGTAAACCGAATTTCCAAGTGCGACAATTGAAAAATCCCGCTCTGTGGGCAGCGTCTTGCACATTGTCAGAAAAAGCCAACGTTTTCTTATCGTCGTTAAACTTAGAAGCAAATATTTGGGAAATGCTAGCGCTAATTTCTGTAGCTGAACGCAATCCCATAAGAGATAAACCACTGCGACTGCCACAACAAGGACAAACAAAATGTTTGCTGCCTTTAGCTCCGGCTGTTTCTAAAGCTTCAGGAAACATAACTTCTATTAAAGGCAATTGGCAACTAGAGCACTTGCCCTCATCGCCATTATTCAAACTTAACTGGAGACAACCTGGACACAAATAGGCAAGCTTAGTTTTGGGCAAAACTTTTTTGTCGCCACTAAGTGGAAACATCATACAAATTTTCGAATCAGCTTTAAAATAGGCGCTGTAGAATGATTCTAAATGTTCTATCGACACATAATGGCGCTCATTAGGTTTTGAAACCCAACCGGTAAGAGCGCAATCACGACAATTTACTACCGGAAGATACTGTTTAAGTTGCTGATTATTTAAATCGTAAGCAATAGCGTAAGTAACTTCTTGGGGATCGACTTTAGCTACTAAACGGCGCAATTCGCGCATCCATAACTGAACTTGTACATTAAGAAAAGGGCGAAGTTGGCCCACTTTTCCAGTGCGAGCGTGAGAGATTAAGGCAAAAAGAGAATTTATAAGAATTGACGGCTTTTCTAATTGATAAAGCCTTGGATAAGGCGCTGCCAAAATTTCCGCTATTTTTGCAACTTGATAATAATTACAATCAATTAAATTTATAACTGATTGCATAAAGCTATGATGCATTAACTCTTTACCAAGAGCTAAGCGTCCTTCGTCACTTAAAATATCTAAAGAGAAATTGGGAAACCAGGCTTTTACAGCTTCACTAAGGTATTTTTCTAGATCGTCAGCTATAGATAATTTTTCTAAAAGCTCAATTTGCTCAGCACTAGGTATTGAATATGACCATACTTCACTATTAGCAAAAAATTCCGCTGGACTCAGTCTTTCTTCAGCAATAACAGCATCTTGCTCAAATGGTTCGCCAAATATTTCTGAAGCATATTTAATAATATTTTGGCAATTATCTTTAGAGCCCATAGTAGCGGACGTACCTATGCAACAGAGATAGCCTGGATAGATGCCTAAGCGATGTTTTAATCGGCGCAATAAACAAGCTAGATCGGTGCCTTGAGCTCCATCAAAAGTGTGTAATTCGTCGACAACCACATATTTTAAGGTTTCAGCTTCGTTATTTTGCCATAACCTGGCATCTTTAGGACGCACCAATAAATAGTCGAGCATTTTGTAATTGGTTAACAAAATGTCTGGCGCTTGGTTGAGCATAGTTTCATGATCGGTAATTATGCCATTTTCAGACATGCCGCGACTGGCCGTATGTAGTTGGCCGCCTACATACATGCCTGCTGTTACATTGCCTCTCAATTCGGGGCTTTCATAAATAAGCTTGGCAATACGCTTAGCTTGATCGGCAGCTAAAGCGTTCATGGGATAAATTATTAGCGCTTTAATGCCAGGTTCACCGCGATGCTGGTAGCAATACTCTAAAATTGGGTAAAGGAAACATTCCGTTTTACCAGAGCCAGTACCGGTAGCAATTAAAGTAGAGCGACCGTCTTCTCCAGTAAGTCGCTTAAAAGCTTTAAGTTGATGCAAATAAGGAAGATAAGCAGAGTGAATGGCCTCAAAAATATCGGTCTTTTGCTCAGCTTGGCGAAAAGGCAAACGCACAGAAACATAAGGTTCGTGATAAAGCGAATTTTCCGAAGCTAGCATTTTGGCAACTGAACCTTTAAATGGCCCATTGATCATAGGAAAAGAGGTTTCTAAATAGTCTTTAATGCCTCTTTTTAAGTGTTCAGCCAATACTGAGGGCAACATAAGGTAAAATCTCCTTTATTTCTACTTATCGGAAAATTAACTACTTTGTCTGGCTTTTTAGTTTTTTCTTAAAAAAGTTCCAAGCTGTCTGGTAATCTTCTTCACGATCGCAACGACTAAAGGGCGCATAATATTCTACTGTGCGCTCTATAGGGCCATTAGGCAAAGTGTCGTCGGTAAAGGTGCGAGCAAAGACATAACCTTGCGGCGCTTCTTTCATAATACCGTTCCAAGGTTCAGAGCCACGCAAAATTGGCTCTACTGTGCCCTTTTTCTCCCACTCCGGGCGGCTAAAGCCAACATTTACTAAGCTCTTATTGTTGGTAAAAACGATGCGGCCGCGAGCATCGTACCAAGTGTCGGCTTCATAGCTTTGCGATATCGGAAACTGAATACGGTAAATAGTAATAAGTTGCTCTAAAGTCATGCCTAAAGCCATGGCAGTAAGCACATCTATTTCAACTAAAGCTTGGCGGCGCTCATAATCGGTGCGCAAAGGCGTAGACCAATGCCAACAATTAGTTAATGAAGAAAAGCGCTCATTATCTAGGCGAGGATCCACTTTCGACCAAGAATCGGTAGCAAAATCGGCTTGCCAAATTTGTTGCCAAAGCGGCGCGTAAGCTTTAGTTAGGCAATTTAAGAGTAAAGCTCTAACTAGCAATTTCTTATGTTGCTGGCCTTCCAAAAGCGGAAAGAGCATGGTAGTTTCTCGATTAACATGCCCCTTGCCAAGCACTCTGACAAAGAAGTCAAAAGGCAAGCTAGCTTCGCAGGCAGCTAGGCAAACCATGTCCACGCTATTTTTGAGGGACACCGAAAAAATAGCGTTGACATGCCCCAAGCCGCAAGCGGCTATGGCGCATGTCAACGATCGCTCCGTGCTGCAATCAACCATTTCACGATTTATAAGGCGATATTCATCAGTAACTTTCGGCCCCCAGGGTAAATCGGGCGTGCGGCGCCGATATTCTGCCGCCGAACAAGCCGGTTGGTATTTAGTGCGAATAAGGTAATCTTCCGGAATATTCTCTAAATCTACACTATCATAATCGCGTTGGTTGCGACATTGGCGACGAGTAGTTTTAAAGTACGGATTGGCTATACCGATATGAGCTCCGGAATAGATAACTTCTTCGCTGTTAATTGGAAAGCCAATCTCAAGTTTCATAGTGCCATCTTCTTGAGAATTAGTCTCATCCCAACAAACAGTAGAAAAGAACTCACCACTTTCTAATGTTCCCAAACGGCACTTTTGAGTGGCAAAGCATTCCAATACTTCTAATAATTGCTTGGCATGTAATTGGGGAAGTTTGGCTTGTGCCCAATTATCATTTCCACTAAAGAGCTTAGCGAAAGCTAACAATTCTTTTTTGCTAACATGGATAAGGCGATCCGGGTGGCCAGCCGTTTCCCAATTGCCGTTTTTATCTTTTATACCCGGTATCGGAGCCGAACTATCTTGGCTGTAGCATTCCTCAATAGTTTTGGGGTCATACAAATTGCTTAGGCTGTCAAATTTTACTGCCTTTCCGCCCTGAAGTGGACTACCATACACGTTAAGGCTGAATTTTATCCGATTGCCTACTTCAATAAATAATTTCTTTTCGTTGGCAAATTGAAAATGGAAGCGTAAATATTTGTAAAGCGTTTCCCGAAGTGCACCACCTTTGGGATCGTCATACACGCCCTCAGGATGAACAAAAGCAGCGCAACCTTGCAGGCTTTTTTTCTGCCAAGCTAAAGGCAAAAAGCATTTGTAAAGATTGCTCTTTTGGCCAGCTAAAATCTGATAATTTTGGATAGCATTTAAAAAGTTCTGTTGGCCGTTGACGCTCTGGAACTCATTTAAGTATAAAGAGCGTAAAGAAGCGTTAGTTAAAGCGCTTTGACGTTTTTCAGCTGTTTGGTGAGCCGTTAAATTTTTTAAAGCAAATTGGGGCTGGCTATCGGCCAAGACGCCTTTTTCTTCCCACTCTACTTTAATCCAGGGCGGGTTTCCAATAATAAGATCGAAACCGCCTCGGGAAGCAAAGATATCGGCAAATTCGAGCTCCCAATGCATAAAATGCTGTTGCTTAGCTATTTCTCTTACTAAAGCCAACCTTTCCGAATTGGCGCAAAGTTCATCAATATTTACTGAGAATAAATCTGTTTGCAAAGAGTCGGCAAGGTTAAATTTTTCAGGAGAAAGCACGCCAATTAAGAGCAAACGGAGCTCTAATAAAAATTCGCTTCTAGAAGGCAAAAGCTTAGCTTTTTCAATAGGCCAAAACCAAAGAGCGCACCAATAGTCCATAGCAAATTTTAACCTAGCGTAAGGGCCAGATTCTTGCATATGCTCAGACTTGTAAAATTGTGCGCAAAGGTGATCTTTTTCCCTAATAGGCAAATACTCAGCTTTGTCTACACTATTATTAGTGTCAACTTCATCTAAAGCTTCTATTTCAGAAACGTCATAAAGCTGGTCTTGAGCGTTGCTAGTAGAAAGGCTCTTTTTCTTTTTGCTGGGGCTATTAACTTCTTCATGTCCATAAATTGAAAGCTTATCTTGAGTTTTAGCCCTCACTTCTTTGCGCAATTTTATTTGCAAAGCCCACAATTTATCTATTTCTTGGGAAAGTTGGCTTAATAACTTTATTTCGTCAGCGCTATAAGGAGCGGAAAATTGCTTGCTCCAAGCTTGCATATATTTAACATTTTCCGGCTCAAGTTGCTTAATTACTTTGTCAGCCACATTGCCCATATTGGGATCACCCAACAAAAAATGATAAATTTGCTCATGATCGCGCTTAAGTCCGCTATTGCGCTCACCATCGTTATTTTTAGCCTCTATTTTTAAAGATATAGGCTGGGGAGCTTTTTCGTACCAACGTTGCCCAGATCTGGAAGTTGTCAAATCATCTTGGTTAAAGCCTTGGCAGCGAGCCCCAATTAGGCTATTACCATTAACTAATTGCATACCAAACCAAGGCACGAAGCCGCCTTTATAGATAGTATTAAGCCAAAGTGAAACTTCAGCCAATTCGACAGCCACAGGATTTAAGTCGACGCCATAAACATTGTGATCGGCGATAAACATTTTTACTTTTTGCAATTCGTCAGAACGCTGTTCGTGGCCGATCTTTTGGCCTGTTTCTTTTTCTTTAGCAGCAAGGTAAGCTTCAGCTAATTGATTGACCGCTTCATTTAAGAAGGCCGCACTTCCCATAGCCGGCTCGCAAATAGTAAGCTTAAGAATACTATCGGCCGATTTATCTTTTAAAAGCTCTTTTAAAGCATATTTAACTAAGCATTTTGTTAGCGCTTCGGGAGTGTAGTAGGAAGCGGACTTTTCTCTCTCGCGCCCTGCTAAACGATAGATAAAAGTGCCCTTTTCGTACAAACGCAACTTGCCTTTATTTTCGCCCTCTTCGTAGCGCACTCGCTCATCTTCAGTATATTGAGCCAATTCAGATGCAGGCACAAAGTAACCTACTTCCAATTCGTTAAACTTATCTTGAGCTCGCTTTACTTCATAAAGATCTTCTTGAGCGATAAAACCTCGATAACTAAGCAAAGCTTCATAGACTGCACCCAATTGGTTAATACCTAAGTTGGCATAAGAAATGCGCCCGCGTCGGCTATTTTTTCCACCAGGGCGACTTAAACTCATTAAATCGATAATGCGCAGCAAACAACTATTACGCAATTTTACCGCGCTAAGCATTTTCGTATATTCAGGATCAAAAATATGGGCTTTAAGAGGAGCTATTTTAAAAATACTGTACAAGCTACTTGAGGCATTTAAATACTGTATATCAGACACATTGGAAGGATAGCCATTATACATAAGCTTATAAAGTTTGGATAAGGTTTCATGTAAATAATAACCATTGCCAACTTCTTTTATATCGTCTCTAATATTATCGACAATGTCGCGTAAACTTTCCAAAGAATAGCCGGTGCAATATACTTCTTCTTTAATAGGAGCGTAGCCAAGTTCGGGACGAGCCTCAATAAAAAGTACAAAAAGCATGCGATACATATAGCGCATACATTCCAAAGTGAGTTGAGCAGCATCCACAGGCTCATTTTCTAAGTTGCGTCCTAGCTTCTCGCGCATATAGTAGAGCACTTCATTGCCCAGCAATTCTACACTTTCACGCAAAGCGTATTTTAAATCTTGCGATACGCCGGCCGCGTGACGCGTACTCTCTGCCTCAAGATCGTCGAGTAAAACTTTTCCGTCTTCAGGACACAGCGATTCCTTATGGAGCAACACAGCCATAGCTTGAAAAGTGGTATCTTCCATACGGGAGAAGATTTCTTTAAGCTCAAAAAGCAAATAACGCTTTTCATTCCACTTATTGCGATCTAGCAAAGCGATTTGCTCTAAACCGATAAAAATTAAAAAGCGAGGCGGCTCTTCCGTTTCAAAAAATATTTTATTAGCTAAGTCTTCATTTTTTATCGTAAGCTCAGTTGCCGAATCAGAATCTTCCTCTTCTTCACCTACATCGAAAGAGAAGCTTTCCATAATTCCGCTACCTTTATCTGCTTCTGCAGCCAGAATTATCCATACTAAAGGAGCTCCGTTAGGTTTAGTTATTTCTAAGTAAACGGGAAGTTCTAATACTTCATCTATTTTTATCTTTTGCGGATTGGCTTGCAAATAACCTAAAGCTTTTAAGTATAAGTCGGCCATTTCACCAATAGTCTGTTTGACTTGTAAACTTGAAGCAGAAAAACGATTGCAGCGCTCGTAAGCCACATAAAATGAACGCGCACTTTGACGCAGCTTAGCCCAAGGCGTTTGAGCGTCTTTAGACTCTTTAGCCGCATTGGCCCACGATACTAGGCGGCCTTTTACATTATCAGCAAAAATAGCTGTAAAATAATGGTTGGTGTAATATTCATTTTTATTGACAATTCCGGTTAAATCGAGCATTTTTTTACCTTCCTACAAAAGCGGCAATAATACGAATACAAGAGCTATCGTCTATAGTTAATGTTTCTTCAACCCAATTGGTAAATTGCTCAAACAGCTTTTCTACAGTGCGCTCTTTTTCTTCAAGCTTACGCTTTTGCTCACGGAATTTGGCTCCATAATATTTTTTATGTCTTTCTTCAAGTTCGACTAACTTAGATATTTCTTGATTGAGGCGAGGATTCATAGCTCCGGTATACTCTTCATATTTTGCCTTCATGTGCTTTTGGGCTTGAAGAACAACATTTTGCAAAAGATCATGTGCCATAGCAATTTTTTCAGAACTCACGTCTTCTTTGTTAGGTACAGCCTGGGAACTATCCAGCCCAAGAGAGCTGACAACTTCATTGATAGGAATATCAACCTCAAATTCTTTATGGCAATATTTAAGACCAAACCATTCGTCAATTACAGGCACAGATTTTTGATTGAGTGTACGCCCAGAAACAATAAAAATTATTTCCTCAGCTTTAAGCTTTCCAGGCCATTCTACTATAGGGGCTTGATTGCGTTTAAATAGCAAACCAAGTTTATCATTTAGCCAGTTCATTAAGGGATGAAGCGTCCACAAATAATGAAACTCGGGCCAAGAGCTATCGTTTGAACCACCGAGCAAACTTTTGCCTGTTTCTTCCATGCAAAAATTTTTATCAGAACTTAAACGCAATATATCATCTTTAGGCATAGCTTCTTCGGGAATAGTTGCTTTTAAACGACGCAACATTTCCGGCGTCAACTTTACTGCTATCCCATTTACCCTATTAAGCTTTTCCACCAGATATTTTTCTTTTTCATTTAAATATTTGAGAGCTTGTTCCACATAATCTAAATCTGTAAATATGGTTTTTACTTCAGGTGTCTCAATATGATCTGGCTCCACAGTGTCTTGCTCAGATTCTACTGTGACTTGTTCCGATAGTTTATTAAAAAAAGCGCCAAGAGGATCTTCTTCGTCTTCAGAATCTAACTGTTCTCCCATTTCTTCTGCACTAGTTTGCCCCTCAATAGCGTCAACGACAATTTTTTCCTCATTTATAATTATTTCACCATTTTTTAAAGAGATTCTCTCAAACAAAAGCGCAGGATCGCCTATATTTTTTAGGGCTTGCTCCTCTTTCTGGATCAAAATTTCTAAAATGCGCATATCGCCTTTTATAAGCTCATTCTTGCTTTCAATAAGCATATAACGGATATCCGGATTTTTCTTTTGTCCGTAGCGGTCGATACGTCCATTCCTCTGCTGAAAAACCATTAAAGACCAAGGAATATCAAAATGGATCAATCTATGGCAAAGATAATGTAAATTGAGACCTTCAGAAGCGACATCGGAAGCTACCAATATCTTTATATTAGATTTAGCTGAACTAAATTGCTCAACCATATTTTGCTGATCTCCATCTGACATAGTCCCGTACATTACTTGTACGGCTTGTTCACCTAAGTTCAAATCTTGACGCAAATTTTTAGCTAAATAGTGCATAGTCTCAAGGCGCTCAGTAAAAATAACTATACGATCGTCATTGGCATTGCGATCCCAACCATACTGGCTACTATTAAGCAAATTTAATAAATGTTGGTAACAAGCAAAATCTTGGGGAGTAATATCCTCTAAGGCCGACTTTAGCTCTTCCAGGCTGGATATATCTTGTTCCACTTCCAGGCTATCTTTTTTACGCAATTTTGTTAAACGCTCATTGATACTTTTAATACAAGCCGAAGGACTGGAAAAAAGCGACTTTTCTAAACTGGTTCTAAAGAGGCGATCTGTATTTTTAGACTTCTTTTTATCCATATTTAAATGCATACTGGACAAAATATCATAGGCTTTTTCTTCCTTGGCTGAAGAAAGGCATTTTTCAAAATAGACCTTTCTTTCAGGATAGACTCCGCTAATTTCATCTTTAACATCTTCTTTAAAACGCCTAATAAAGA
>ERZ869991.704-NODE-704-length-11465-cov-5.213207_pt1 | contig 11465 bp, 10 predicted proteins | sample MGYA00520862_ERZ869991 | MGnify/ENA primary metagenome ERZ869991 (study PRJEB32232, sample SAMN07284978) | human gut metagenome | biome: human-associated habitat; material: feces | host: Homo sapiens | place: Tanzania | collected 2014-08-11 ...
TAGCTATTACTATAATTTTACGATTATGACCTTAAAAACTATAATTTTTACATATTATTTGCGATTATAAATATTATACGGAGGCAATTCAAAATTCAATTATGATTAGCAGACCCTTATATTTAAACAAAATCATGGCCTATGTTGGTACGCCTTTTGTAAAAATTCTTACCGGAGTGCGCCGCTGCGGCAAGTCTACACTTCTTAAAATGATTATTGAAAAGTTAAAAACAGAGAAAAACATTCTCCAAGAACAAATTGTCAGTTGTCGTTACGATTCAATGGAATACGAAGATCTGACAGCTAAGCAAGTGTATAATGATCTAAAAGCTCGGCTTTCAAGTAGTGGAACAACCTATTTATTTCTTGACGAAATACAAGAAATAGACGGTTGGGAAAAAGTTGTTAATTCTTTAGCTTCAGGTTTTGATGTAGATATATATATTACCGGTTCAAATTCTAGAATGATGTCTTCTGAAATATCAACTTATCTTACAGGAAGATATGTTTCTTTTCGTATTTTTACTTTATCTTTTAAGGAATATCTAACTTTTAGAAATTTTTTCACTTCTATAAGCGATCCCAAAACTGAACTTGCTAATTATATTCGTTTAGGTGGTTTTCCGGCTACCCACTTACAAGCGTATTCTCAAGACGAAGTATATACAATCGTGCGTGACATATATAATTCTACAATATTTTCCGATATTGTCAGGCGCAATCAAATCAGAAAGATCGATCAATTAGAACGAATAGTGAAATATGTATTCAATAATGTGGGACAAACTTTTTCTGCCAAATCTATTGCAGATTACCTAAAATCTGAGCGTAGGACTATCGACAGCGAAACTGTTTATAGTTATTTGGAAAAGCTAGAGAAGGCCTATCTTATTCACCGTTGTTCAAGATACGATTTGCAAGGTAAAGAAATTTTAAAAACACAAGAAAAATTTTATCTTGCGGATACTGCTCTTCGCTATAGTGTTCTTGGTTATAATACTGACAGCGTTGCTTCAAGTTTAGAAAACGTTATATATCTAGAACTTTGCCGTCGTGGATATACTGTAAATGTAGGAAAAACAAATGACGGTGAGATTGATTTTGTAGCCAGCAGACAAAATGAAAAAATTTATATTCAGGTAACACAAGAAATAAGCTCCGAAAAGACAGAAAAGCGAGAATATGAGCGCTTGCTAAAAATTCGCGATAACTACCCCAAATATGTTCTCACCACCGATACTTTTGGAGGCGGCAACTATAAAGGAATTAAGACTATGCACATAGCTGATTTTTTGCTTAGCAATGAATATTAAATGTTTTAACTGTGAACCGAGCAGCTAAAACTCTACATAATCGCAATTTCTGCCATTATGTAGAGTTTTGATCACTATTTAAAGGCGTCGGTGTTTGACTGAAGGATCGTTTATCACTTTTTACGTCGCGGCAGGCAATTGTTTCCGTGAGCGCATAAAATAGTAGGCAATGCCAATAATATCGGCTAAAGCCCAGCCAATAGGCACAGAAAGCCAAATGCCAACTACGCCAATAGCCGGAATGGCTGACAAAGCATAAGCTAAAACTACACGCGTACCTAAAGAAGCAACAGTTAAAATTACCGACATGGAAGGCATATTGACAGCGCGGTAATAGCCGTAAAGTAAAAACAATATGCCTATACCGATATAACAAGCTCCTTCAATGCGTAAATACTGTATACCAACAGTGATAATAGCTTTTTCTTGCGAATCGATAAAAATTTGCATAAGAGGCTGGGCGAAAGTAAAAACTAAAACGCTGATAATAAAGCAAAATATTGCTGAAGTTAATATCGCGCTGCGAATACCAAGGCGAATGCGTTCAGGCTGTTTGGCGCCGTAGTTTTGGGCCACATATGTAGAAAAAGCGTTACCAAAATCTTGCACCGGCATATAAGCAAAAGAATCGATTTTAACTGCGGCCGCAAAAGCAGCCATAACCACAGTACCAAAACTGTTGACTAAGCCTTGCACCAACAAAATACCGAAGTTCATAATCGATTGCTGTACACTAGTCATTACCGATAGATTCACAATTGAAACTAAATCGGCTTTGTCCCAACACATATCCGCTCGCTGCGGCCGCAAGTGCGGGAATTTATTTAAAGTATAAATAGCAATACCAACTCCGGCCAAAAATTGTGCTGCCACTGTGGCCCAAGCGGCGCCCCCTACTCCCCACTTAAAAACCAGTACAAACAATAAATCCAAACCGATATTGCCTAGAGCAGCTACCGCCAAAAAATATAAAGGTGTTACAGAATTGCCCACCGCGTTAAGTAAATTGGCAAAATAATTATATAAAAAGGTAGCCATAATGCCAGCGAAAATGATCTTCAAATAGACGCTCATTAAAGGCTGCACTTCTATAGGCACACAAAGCCAATGCAAAATATGACCTAGCCCTAAATATACCCCAATATTAAGTGCCAAAGCAGCTGCCGCAATTAAGCTGAAAGACATAAAAATGCAACGCCGCAATTTATCAAACTGGCCGCTTCCATATTGCATAGCAATAGCCGCTCCACTCCCCATACACAGCCCTAATATTATGGAAGTCAAAAAGATCATCAGGGCATACGAGGAACCGACAGCAGCCAAAGCATTAGCGCCCAAGAAGCGGCTCACAATCCAAGTGTCGGCTATATTGTAAGTTTGCTGTAATAAATTGCCACACATTAAAGGCAAAGCAAAACGCAAAATATTTAAAGTTATCGGCCCTTTAGTTAAATTATATTGCATAATGTTTAATAAACACGCCGCACAGGAATGCGTATTTCGGTGACATATTGTTTAGGGTCGCTACTCAATACATTATCTATCAAATTTAATTCTCGCGAAAAACCAATAATTTCTAATTTTTCAGCCTTTATATATTGCAACATTTTTTGATAATGAGTTGGCGCCTTATCGTGACTACCTTGGAAACGCATAGAGATACATAAACCAGGCTCTATACTGTCAATTTCACCTTCATATGTATCTTCATCATCTAAGATGATAAATACTACATCGTAGCGATCGTATTTACCTAAATATAAATTTTCTTTACAAATACCTACACCAACTTTACCTTGAAAAGTAAGTGGAACTTTTTGATGTTTTTCCAAACGTCTAATTGAATGTTCTAATGACAAATAAGATTTCCATTTGACTGAATCTTTAATCCAAACTAAACGACAAGCTTCTGTAGTTAATAATTTTATTTGTTCCAAATTAGAATGACGAGCGTCTCTAATTTGTACCAAACGGTGCTCTATTTTGCGTCCTATAGCTTCCAACTCACTCTTTTTTTGCTCTACAATCTCTTTATGTTTAAGCAAAGTATTTTCTATTAAATCTAAATCGCGATTATGCACAAATTCAGCAATTTGCTCTAAAGGCATATCTAAAGCACGCAAGTAACGAATATTAGTGAGAACTTCAAATTGGCGAATACTGTAATAGCGATAGCCTGTTTCCGAGTCTATATACTCAGGATGAAGAATACCTAAACGCTCATAGTGGCGCAAAGTACCTGCACTAAGTTGAAACATTTTGGCTACATCACCTATTTGAAAAAGTTTTTTCTCGTCCATGTTATCTTTTCCACGCTCCGCAAATACTAAAATTAAATTGCTGATTGGACTTGCTTATTTTGAGCACGACGTTGCAACCAAGCAAAAGCGATTAAACATATTATTACAGAGACAAGCGAGCCAGCCGCTGTTACTAAACCCATGGGGAATAAAGTATGCGGATACATAATTGAAGCTAAATAAACTCCGGGAATACGAGCAAAAAACAGCGTTATCATATTGTGCATAAAAGACAATTCCGAGTGGCCACAAGCGCAGAAATAACCACTAAAGCAAAAATGGATACCGGCTAACAGACAATCCCAAATATAACCGCGCAAATATTCTCCACCCATAGTGACAACTGTATGATCGGAAGTAAATAAACGTACTACGCTATCAGCATTAAATTGAGCTATTACAGAAACTAACAAACCGAAACTGACGGCCATATAAATAGCATAGCGCAAAGTAAGCACAGCTCTTTCTGGCTTTTGAGCGCCGATATTTTGAGCACTAAGGGCGGAAACAGAAGACAATAAAGACGAAGGTACCAAGAAAAGGAAACCGATAATTTTTTCTACAATGCCTACAGCTGCCGCGTCGTTAAGACCTCGCCTATTGGCAATAATAGTAATAGCAATAAAAGCAATTTGCACAAAACCGTCTTGTAAAGAAACGGGTAAACCAATTTTTATAAGCTTCCCCATAATAAAATGACTAATTTTAAAATCTTCTTTGCTAGGCAAAATTTCCTTATGGCGCACAAACATACATAAGGCCAAAATAACGCTCACAGCCTGTGATAAGGTTGTGCCTAAAGCCGCACCTACAGGGCCTAAGTGCATAGCTCCAATAAAAATATAATCCAAGACAATATTTACAACACAAGCTACGGCCACAAAATACATAGGACTTTTAGAGTCGCCCAAGCCGCGATATATAGCACTAATAACATTGTAAGCCGTAATAAACGGTATACCTAAAAAGCAAACAAATAAATAAGCGGCCGTTCCCTGCACAGATTCTTGAGGAGTAGACATAATAGATACAATAGGATCGACTAAAAAGGCCAAGACAGCCGTCACGACAACAGAAACTGCAATAAAAAGTACAGAGGTATTGCCAATAGCTTGAGCAATTTGTTTTTTATTATCGGCGCCAACTGCCTGAGCGATAGTTACCGTAGAGCCCATAGTTAAGCCAACTATCATAACAGTAAGCATATGCATAACCTGACTGCCGATAGAAACTGCAGTAATGCTGGCTACCGTATCAAATTGGCCAATAATGAAAAGATCAGCTAAACCATAAAGAACTTGGAGAAAGTAAGCCAACAAAAAAGGCAAGGAAAAATAAACGATATTCTTAAAAACGCTGCCTGAAGTTAAATTTTTTTCCATTAAAATTTTAGTTCCGCCTCTGGTGCTTGCTTTTATTATTGCCTAAAAAACCAGAGATTCAGTCGGAGTGCTCCTTCCGCAGGCCACAATAAACTCTACAATTATTATAGAGTCAAGCTTTATTTAATGGCAAATTATTTTAATTTTCGGAACTTATAGAGAATTGTTGCTTAGCAATAAGTTGCAAAAACTCCCTCAATCCCGGCTTATGAGTGCGAGAAATAATATGATAGGTTACATTAGCTTCTGGATCGGAAATAGGTACAATACTGCGATCGTGATAGATTTCTGGAGCCGGCTTTACCACATCAGTAACAAAACATAAGAGAGTTGAAGTTTTTATCAATTCTTTTAATTCGAAATCGTTAGTTTGAATCAAAAAGCGAGAAGCAGGCATTTTTTGACGACAAAGATCCGTCCAGAAACCGATTTGTTCACGCAATAAACAATTGAAACCGTTAAGCTCAGATAATTGTAAAGTTGTCGCTTGGCTTAAAGCGTGGCCCTTAGGAATACACACAGATAAATTTTCTTGCATAAAAGGCCAGCATTGAAAACGCTTATCAGCTTGGGCAAAAGGCAAAATGCCAACATCACAAGCGCCAGAAGCAACATCTTCGATAATATTATCAATAGGAACAATTTGTGAAGAGATAGTCTTCCCAGAAAATTTTGCCGTAAGTGAAGAAAGTAAGACCCACAAAGGCACCGGCGCACAAGCTTCAATACTGATAGTTTGCAAACTTTGAGCTAAAATTTGCACATCTTTTACATAATTTTCCGCTTGCTCTAATAGTTGACGAGCTAAAGTTGCCGCTCTTATTCCTACTTCATTTAGAGCTATGCGGTTCTTACCACGCTCAAAAAGAGAGGCCCCAAAAGCTTCTTCCACATGGCGCATAGTGCGAGTTAGCGTCGGCTGAGAAATATGCAAAATTTCAGCAGCGCGAGAAAGTGTACCATTATCAGCAAAGGCTACAAATTGTTTAAGTTCTTCTAAATTCAGCATCTTAATTAGACCTTTTACTATTTATATTATGAATAGCAGCTTACTAAGTTGATATTGTACAAAAACGATACCAGTAAGTAAAATTTGCTCAGAAGTTAAATAGCAAACGCTGATAAGCAATTTATATTTTGAAAGGCAGGTTGCATGTATATGGATTTTGTCACACTCAATAACGGAGTAAAAATGCCTAAATTGGGCTATGGAGTTTACCAAACTCCGCCGGAAGATACTGAACGCTGCGTATTAGAAGCTATAAAAATCGGCTATCGCAGCATTGATACAGCTCAAGCTTACGGCAACGAAGCTGGCGTAGGCGCAGCTATTCAAAAATGCGCTTTGCCTCGCGAAGATCTTTTTATTACTACAAAAATTTGGATCAGCAACGCTGGTTACGAAAAAGCTAAGGCTTCTATCGAAGCTTCTTTGCATAAATTACAGAGCGATTATATCGATCTTTTACTTATTCATCAGCCCTTCGGCGATTATTATGGCACTTACCGCGCCATGGAAGAAGCTTACAAAGCTGGCAAAGTGAGAGCTATCGGTGTTTCTAATTTTTATCCTGATCGTTACTTAGACCTGGCCACTTTTGCCGAAATTGTACCTGCTGTCAACCAGGTAGAAACTCACCTTTTCCAACAGCAAAAAGTAGCTAAAGAGTATATGCAAAAACACGGTACCCAAATTATGTCTTGGGGCCCCTTTGCTGAAGGACGCAACGATTACTTTAATACGCCAGCTTTAAAAGAAATTGGCGCTAAATATGGCAAAACGCCAGCTCAAGTAGCTCTGCGCTTTTTATTACAAAGTGATGTAGTAGTTATTCCCAAGTCAATCCACGTTGAGCGTATGCAAGAAAACTTCGATGTTTTTGATTTTGCTTTAGATAAAGAGGATATGCAAAAACTATCCGCTCTCGATACTGGCAAAAGCTTATTCTTCTCTCACTATGATCCAGCTACAGTTGAGTGGTTTATGAGCATTTACAACAATTTGTAATGATCAATAAGTGAAGGCAGCCCTTTTCTCTGCTAATATATTAGAGAAAAGGGCTGCCTATTTTGTAGAACATCTAGTATTATATTACAATCAATCAACAACTTCATATTTTTCTTTTAGTCTTTCTGACTTTACTTGATCTAGATCATAATTTTTCTTTAACAGCCCTGTAAGAGAATCAGTTAAATATGAATTGACAGTATCTTTAGGAACAAAGCGCCCTATTTCACGACCATTTTTAGTTACAATAACTTCATGTCCTGAAATAATTAGATTTAAATATTTGCCGAAATTGTTTTGCATATCTGTTGCTGTAGCGACAGCTGCAATCATAGCAATCACCTCGAACGATATTTTATTAGCTAATTTTATTATTTAGCATTTTAGCTAATATTGCAATAAAAAAAGAGCTTAAACTCACCGTGGAGTTTAAACTCTTACTCTGACTTAAACTTGGTGGAGAAGATGGGATTCGAACCCACGACCTTCGCATTGCGAACGCGACGCTCTCCCAGCTGAGCCACTTCCCCATAATATAAGGCGACGCTTATTATAATGGGCCGCCTTGTGATAGTCAAGGGAGCGCCACTAACTCTGAAGCGCTCCCCCACTTTTTCTATTCGGCAAGTTTGAAAACTAATTGGAAGTTATCATCATCGCCATTTTTGTTTGAAGAGCTGCTGCCAATCATACCTTCAGCTTCACGGGCGGCCAATTCGGCACGATCTTCTTCGCTGACATCAATAAGCATACGGCTACCTTCAGGGAATTCACCGTCAATTACCTTGTCGGCCAGAGGATCTTCAATCATTTGCTGGATAGCACGACGCAAAGGACGAGCGCCATACTGAGGCTCGCGACAAGAAGCTACCAAAGCGCGTTTGACATCTTGGGAAACTTCAAAATCACGATGGTTGGTGCCCAATTCTTTGCGCACTTTGGCCAACATAATATCGACGATTTTAAGCAAATCTTCATTTTCCAAACTATGGAAAACTACCGAAGCATCTAAACGATTCAAAAATTCCGGTTTAAAGACTTGCTTTGTCTCTTCCAAAACGCGCTTTTTCATACGCTCGAAACGCACTTGAGGTGAGCCTTCGTCACGGTTGCCGCGCAAGCCCATATTTACACTGGGATCAGGATTGGCAAAGCCGATATTGGAAGTGAGAATAACTACTACATTTTTAAAGTCGACTACATGGCGCTTGGAATCGGTCAGGCGGCCTTCATCCATAATTTGCAACAAAACGTTGAAAATATCGGGGTGGGCTTTTTCAATTTCGTCAAAAAGCACCACAGAATAAGGCTTGCGGCGGACAGCATCAGTCAGCTCGCCACCTTCGTCGTAGCCCACATAGCCCGGAGCTGCACCATACAAACGTGAAACGGTAAATTTTTCCGAGTATTCGGACATATCCATGCGAATGAGGGCATTTTCATCATCGAAAAGGAATTGCGCTAAAGTGCGAGCCAATTCGGTTTTACCTACACCCGTCGGGCCTAAGAAAAGGAAAGAACCAATAGGCTTATTGGGATCTTTTAAGCCGGCCCTAGCTCTCTTGATAGCACGGCTGACTACTTTAATCGGTTCATCTTGTCCAACCACGCGTTCATGTAAAATCTGCTCAATATTGCTTAAACGAGCAGCCTCGTTTTGGCTGACGCTATTTAAAGGCACACCAGACATAAGCGAAACTACATAGGCCACAGTATCGGTTTTTACCACAGGACGATCGCTCTTAGCTTCAGCGGAATGCTCGCGGCGCTCTTGCCAATCGGCTTCTAAACGATTTAAGACATTGCGAGCCGCTTCTTCCTTCATGCGCAATTCATCAGCCAGCTCGTAATCTTGTTCGGCCAAAGCTTCGTCACGTTTGCGCACTAAATCACGCAATTCAGAAGCTTTATTTACTAAATCTTGTGGTTTATTGGCTTTAGCTAAGCTGACGCGGCTGCAAGCTTCGTCTATAACGTCGATGGCCTTATCGGGCAATAAACGATCGGGCAAATAGCGATTGGAAAGACGCACAGCCTCGCGAATAGCTTCTTCAGAAATGTCCACATTATGGAAACTTTCGTAACGATCGCGCAAGCCTAAAATGATACGGCAAGCTTCCTCTTCGGTGGGCTCTTTTACATCGACAGTTTGGAAACGGCGCTCTAAAGCCGGATCTTTTTCGATATATTTAGTGTATTCACCCACTGTAGTGGCACCGATGCATTGGAACTCACCGCGAGCCAAAGCCGGCTTTAAAATACTGGAAGCATTTAAGCCTCCTTCAGAGTCGCCAGCGCCTACCAAAGTATGAATTTCATCAATAAAAAGAATAACTTTAGATTTAGCGTTGGTCAGCTCTTTAAGGATCTTGTTTAAGCGATCCTCAAAATCTCCGCGATAGCGAGTGCCAGCTACCAAACCGGAAAGCGACAAGGAGCAAACGCGCATGCCCTTAAGCTTTTCGGGAACTTCTCCGCTGACAATACGCTGAGCCAAACCTTCAACAATAGCGGTTTTGCCGACACCAGGATCGCCAATAAGTACAGGATTGCATTTGGTACGGCGAGACAGCACCATAATTACGCGTTCTAATTCATTGTAGCGACCAATCAAAGGATCGAGCTTGCCATCTTGCGCCAACTTGGTAAGATCGCGGCAATAGCTATCTAAAACAGGAGTTTTTGCCGAAGATTTCTTGCTAGAAGCCGCGTTAGAAACATAGTTGCGCGACTTCTCCTCTTCTTCACCTTTAACTAACATAGCCTTAAGATCGCTTCTCAGGCTCTTAAGGTCGAAATCAAGCAAGCTACTTAATATTTCGTTGACTACTTCGGTTTCTTCAGGATAATCTTCAGCTACTTTTAAAATAGCTAACAAAATAGCTTCGCACCCCACAGCGCTGCGTTCATAGCGGCGAGAGCACTTAAAAGCTTCCTGGATGATAAGTTTAGCTGCTTGGGTAAACATCATACCTTGGCTGATGTCATCATCGGCCTCACAATGTTCAGCAGCAAAGCTGTGCAAAAATTCTAAAGTTAAGCCATGTTTTTCTAAAAGATCGCTAACGGCACTTTTGCTATTGGCCGCCAATCCCATTAAGAGATGCTCAGGGCCGATAGAATTGCTTCCTAAAGCCTTGGCCTCCTCACGAGCGAATACGATTGACATTCTGGCTTCATCTGAAAACGGCTCCATCCCCATAACTCTCTCCTTGGTATAGAACTAAAACTTGTTGTATTTAAGCGCTCTATTATCTAATAATTCCGAAATTTGGCCTAACTTTCTCAATATCTGTCCCGCCTCCTTTTTTAACGCTGACAGCGCATAAGAGCTCAACTCTAACGCGAAGAAGTGATCCGCACAGCCTCTGCCATAGGCTCAAAGTCGAGTTCAACTGGCACTTGGCCGGCAGCTAAAAGGCACGCTTGGCCATTTTGTAGCTTTTCAGATTGACTTTGCAAAGAAACATGCAAAGCGCCCTTAGTACAAACAACTATTTCTGGAAAAAACGGATCGGTAAGCCAAGCGCTTACATCTTCGGCTTTGAGCACCTCCAAGCGGAAATGTTCAGCCTGAAGCAACACTTGGCCGACAGTAGGCGGTAAAGATGGCCCGGCTAAGTCCGGCTTTTCCTTTTTGTCCAAATTTACCGACCAACAATCGCGCAAAACAGCAGCCGCTTCTTCAAGGTGCAACTGACGCGGCTGTCCATCTAGCCCAAGACGATCCCAATCATAAAGGCGATAAGTCAATTCACTATTCTGTTGTACTTCCAAAACGGTAATTCCCGGCCCTAGAGCATGGACTAAACCGGGCTTAAGACAAAGACAATCGCCGACTGTCGGCTTTATTTTACTCAAGAAATTCAGCATTTCCGCTCCGGCAGTATGTAAAAAATCGTTACAATGGCTGTGCGGATGAACGCCAAAAATGAGCTCTGCTCCAGGCTCACTCTGGGTAACATACCAAGCTTCTTCTTTACCTTGAGCAGAGCAACCATTTAAGCGGCGGGCCCAACTGTCATTGGGATGCACTTGAATAGACAGCCAACGCTCGGCCCGCAGCCATTTTATAAGCAGAGGAAAACCAGCCTCGGAATAGTTCTTCATGTTGCCGAGCCGAGACGGAAAGCGTCGATAAAGTTCGTCTAAAGTGTTCCCGGCATAGAGGCCATTGCTGACAACTTGCGAGCCGCCTACAATCCAAACTTCTCCAATCGGCTCGGCAGCTTGAGCCACCGATGGACACAAGGCAGCCAGCGTTTTTCCTCCCCAAATGCGCGGCGCTAAATATGGCTTGAGTATTAAAGGATACAGAAACATTTAGCCCTCAACTTTTGAGGGCAAAAATTTTGTAACGGTTGTTGTTTTCCTCTGCCGCCTGGCGGATGTATTCCAGTTCTGTTCCAATAAAAGGTGGTTTATTAAATTCTATCATTGTTTTTTCCTTGTCTTTCCTCTA
>ERZ869991.705-NODE-705-length-11450-cov-5.251737_pt1 | contig 11450 bp, 10 predicted proteins | sample MGYA00520862_ERZ869991 | MGnify/ENA primary metagenome ERZ869991 (study PRJEB32232, sample SAMN07284978) | human gut metagenome | biome: human-associated habitat; material: feces | host: Homo sapiens | place: Tanzania | collected 2014-08-11 ...
AGGTGGCATCGCGTAGCGATGACGGAGAGGGCGAGCCCGCTGCCCTTGGTTCGTTCCTTACATCACGATATGTGCCTTAGTGGAGCCGTCGGTGCGCAGCAGCTGCGCCAGCCAGATGCAGGCGTGCAGGTAGCCCTGCGGGCCTTCTCCGATAAAATGTCCCTGACAGCCAAAGGATACCACGTCCGTCTTGCGGAAGGGCTCGCGCTCGTCCGGGGCGTCCAGCATCACCTCTACGGCGGGCACGCTGCACAGCCGCAGCGCGTCCAGAATGGCCACGCTGTAATGGGCGTAGCCGCCGGGGTTCAGCACGATGCCGTCCACCCGCCCCGGGGCGGACTGGATCTCGTCGATGAGGTCGCCCTCGTGGTTGGACTGGCAGATGTCCGTCTCGATGCCAAGCTGGTCGCAGCCCGCCTGCACATAGTCCATCAGGCCGGTGTAGTCCACCTCGCCCGGTACACCGGGCTCAGACCAGCGCGCCAGATTGATGTTTGGCCCGTTAAGAATCAAAAATTTCATCCAATGCCTCCTGTGCAGCTGCCAGCGCCTGGGCCAGCGTGCCGGTGTTGGGGACCACCGCATCTGCGGCGGCAAGGTACAGCGGGCGGCGCTGGGCTTCCATGGTGCGCAGCGCCTCGGCGCTGGAAGAAAGCGGGCGGTCGCCGCCCACAGCCAGCGCTTCCACCGGCCGGTCGATGAACAGCACCACGCCGTTCTGGCGCAGGGCGCGGATGTTTTCCGCCCGTTTCACCGCGCCGCCGCCGCAGGAGAGCACAAGCCCCTTTTCCTTGCCGAAACGGGCAATCTGCGCGCTCTCCTTTGCCCGGAATCCTGCTTCGCCCTCGGCGGCAAAGATATCCGGGATGCTGCGCCCGTCTGCCTTGACGATCTCCTCGTCCAGATCCACAAGGGGTCTGCCCAGCTGCTTTGCCAGCAGGCGGCCAAGGGTGGATTTGCCGCAGGAGGGCATCCCCACAAGGGCGATGTTCAGCGTCTCGCGGCGCAGCGCGGCGGTAATGCGCCGCACCTCGCCCGGGGCGTCCTCGAACTTGCGGCCAAGGAAGTATTCGGCGGCATACACCGCCTGTGCCACCAGCATCTCCAGCCCGCCTACGGCTACCGGCACACCGGCGTCCTCGGCGCGGAGAATGAGTTCGGTCTTGTTGGGGTTATAGACCACGTCCACCACGGCTTCCAGCCCGGGCATGGCGGCGACGTCCAGACTGCACACGCCCACGTTGGGGTACATCCCGGCGGGGGTGGTGTTGAACACCACCTGTGCGCCGCTGCGCACGGCTTCGGCGTAGCTCAGCTCGCCCTTTTCCGGGTCGGGGGTGCGGCTGACCGTCAGCACCTTGGCAGCACCTTTGTCCAGCGCCACCGCGCGGGTGGTGTTGTGGGTGCCGCCGGTGCCTAAAATGAGCACGGTCTTGCCCGCAAGCTCCACGCCGTGGGCTTCGCACAGGTGGGCAAAGCCCAGATAATCGGTGTTGTAGCCGTAGAGCAGGCCGTTTTTGTTCACCACCGTGTTCACCGCGCCGATGGCGCGGGCGCGGGGGTCGATGAAGGAGCAGTACTCCATCACCAGCTTTTTATAGGGGATGGTCACATTGATGGCCTTGAACTGCCGCCGCTGCAAAAAGGCGCGGGCGTCTGCCTCGGTGGGCAGGGGGCACAGCTCGTAGCTGTACCCGCAGAGCAGTTCATGGATGGTCTTGGAGTAGGAGTGTCCCAGCTTGCCGCCGATCAGTCCGTATTCCATCTCAGTCCTCCTTCCGGTAGCCGGTGGGGTCGGTCATCCACCGGGCACCGTACCGGGCGGTGAGCAGATCGCCCACCGCAAGGGCGGCGGCGCAGGTCTGCACAATGGCGGCCCGGGGCACGATGCAGGGGTCGTGCCGTCCCTGAATGGACAGCTGTGCGTCCTTTTTGGCAAGATAGTCCACCGTGTCCTGCTGCTTGTAGATGCTGGGGGTGGGCTTGACGGCGGTGCGGAACACCACCGGCATACCGTTGGCGATGCCGCCGTTGATGCCGGCGTTGTGGTTGGTGGCGGTGACCACCGCGCCCTCTGCCGTCATGCGGAAGGCGTCGTTTGCTTCCGAGCCGCGCAGCCCGGCAAAGCCGAAGCCGGTGCCGAATTCGATGCCCTTGACCGCCGGGACGGAAAAGGCTAAGTGGGCGATCTCGCTCTCCACGCTGTCAAAGTAGGGCTCACCGATGCCGGCGGGCAGGCCGAGGATGGCAGTCTCCAGCACGCCGCCTACGCTGTCGCCCTCGGCACCGGCGGCGCGGATGGCAGTTTTCATGGGCTCTTCCACGGCGGCGTCCAGCACCGCAAAGCCCTCGGTCTTACTGGCAAGCGTCCCCACCTGTGCCGCAAGGGCGGCGGGGTCGTCCAGCGCAAAGGGGGTATCTGCAAGCCCCGCGCATCGGGCGATGTGGGTGGTGATATCAATACCCGCCCGCTGCAGTGCGGCCAGCACGATGCTGCCGCCTGCCACCAAAGCGGCGGTCACCCGGCCGGAAAAGTGCCCGCCGCCCCGGGCATCCTGAAAGCCGTGGTACTTGGCGTAGGCGGTAAAGTCCGCGTGGCCGGGGCGCAGAAGGTCGGCGGTCTTGGCGTAGTCGCCGCTGCGGGTGTTCTGGTTTTCGATCATCAGGGCAATGGCGGTGCCGGTGGTGTGGCCGTTCACCACACCGGACAGCAGCTGCACCGCATCCGCCTCCACCCGGGGGGTGGAAAGGCCGTCGCCCCGGGCGCGGCGCTTGTCCATGCAGGCGGCGAGAAAGCTCTCGTCCACCGGTACACCGGCGGCCATACCGTCCAGCACCGCGCCCACGGCGCGGCCGTGGCTCTCGCCGAAGATGGTCAGCGAAAGGTCGCTGCCAAAGGTGTTTTTCATGGGTCAGTCCTCCATGCCCAGCAGCGGGCGCAGCCCCTCCACAGGGATGGTCTCGGCGCGCCAGCAGCCAAGGCCGGGCACCTTGATGATGGTGATCTGCCCGCCCTGCGCCTTTTTGTCGTGCAGCATCTCGGCCAGCACCTTTTCCTTATCGTAGGCGGTGCGGGTGGGTAACCCTAAGCGGCGGTACACGCCGCGCACCCGCTTTTGCAGCGCCTTGGATTCGATCATGGGCAGCATCCCCAGTGCCACGCACTCGCCGTGGAACAGGCCGGTGGTGCGGCGTCCCTTGATGCCCTTCACGGCTTCGATGCCGTGGCCGATGGTGTGGCCGAAGTTCAGCGCCTTGCGCATCCCCTGCTCGGTCTCGTCCTGCTCCACGATGCTCTTTTTAAAGCGCAGGCTGCGGCAGATGATCTCGCCGATGCGGTCGTCCACGTCCTCTTTTTCAAAGATGGAGAACAGCTCCGGGTCAGCCAAGAGACCGGCCTTGACGGCCTCGGCCAGACCGTTGATGAAGTGGCGGCGTGGCAGGGTGGACAGGGTGTCCGGGTCCACGATGACGAGCTTGGGCTGCCAGAAAGCACCTACGATGTTTTTGGTGTCGCCAAGATCCACGGCGGTCTTGCCGCCGATGGAGGAATCGATCATGGAAAGGGTGGTAGTGGGGCAGTTGATAAAATCAATGCCGCGCATATAGATGGAAGCGGCAAACCCGGCAAGGTCGCCCACCACGCCGCCGCCCACGGCTACCACAAGGTCGCCCCGACCCATGCCGAAGTCCAGCATCTGCCGCAGCACGGTCTCCAGAATTTTAAAGCTCTTGCTGGCTTCGCCCTGCGGTACGGTGATGATGGCGGCGTCCTTGCACTGGTCGGCTACCATCTGGGCGTACTGTGCGGGCACACCGCTGTCGGTGACCACCGCCACCCGGCGGTCCAGCCGGGCGAACTGGTATAGGTTTTCCAGCGAGCCGCGCTTGACGATGATGTCGTAGCTGCGCTCACCCAGATTCATGGTCAACTTGGTTCCGATAAACTCACTCATTTTGTATACACTCCTAACAGCCGCACCGTCCGGCAGGTGCGGTCAAGCTCGCGCAGCAGCGCGGCGGTCTCGCCGGCGGCGGCATCGCCCACCAGCTCTACGTAAAAATAATATTCAAAGGGGACGTGCGGCATGGGGCGGCTCTTGATGGACTCCATATTGAAGCCGCTGGCACCGATGATCTGAATCACCTCGGCCAGTTTGCCGGGCTTGTTGTCCACCGTGAACAGCAGCGAGAACCGGTTGCCTGCCGTGGGCTTTTCGCGGCTGAGCACGATGAACCGGGTGGTGTTGTCGCCATCGGTGTTGATGTTGGGCACCAGAATTTCCAGCCCGTACAGGGCGGCAGTCTCGGCGCTGGCAATGGCGGCCTTTGTCGGGTCTTTGCTTTCCGCCACGAACTTTGCGGCCATGGCGGTGTTGGCCATGGCGGTGGCGGGCAGACGGAACTGCTTTAAAAAGGTCTCGCTCTGGGCAATGGCCTGCTGGTGGCTGTACACGGTGCGCAGCTGGGAAAGCTGGGTGCCCGGCAGCACCAGAAGGTTCTGGGAGATGGGCAGGTCGTACACGTCCACCACCCACAGCTCCGGGTGGTTATAGCACAGGTCCAGCACGGCGGAAACATCCCCGGCGTGGCTGTTTTCAAAGGGTACTACGCCGTGAGCGGCTTCGCCCGCGGCAACGGCCTCGAATACCTCGTCCCACGTGGAATAGCTCACGGCTTCGGCGTGGGGAAACAGCGCCTTGAGGGCGATGTGGGCAAATGCACCTTCCACCCCCTGATAGGCGGCGCGGTTGTGCCCCAGCACGGCAGCTTCGTACTGCTTGGCAATATCCATCATGTGCTGGACATGGTCTTTATAGTAAGGGCGCAGCGCGGGCTGCTGAATGCGGGCTGCGGCCTTTTCCAGCACGGCGGCCTCCCGGGCGGCATCGTAGATGGGCAGACCGTGCGCCCGCTTATATTCGGCCACCTGCAAAACGGCAGCCATCCGGCGCTCGAACAGCGCAGCCAGCTGCGCATCCACCGTGTCGATCTCGGCACGGGCTTGTTCCAGTGCGTCCATGGGGGGTCACATCCTTTTTGGTCGGTTTTTGCGGGGATACCTAGTAAGTATACCATAACCGGGACAGGGAAACAACAAACCGCTCTTTATTTGACAGTGGAGAAAATTTCAAATCAGCCATGGGTAAAAAGACGAAAATAGAAAACAGAGGCTCTCTGGTCATCGCCTGCGGCGACGACCAGAGAGCCTCTCAATCGCTGTTTTTATTCTTCAAAATATCCTCCCAGCTGCGGGCTTTGCCGTAATAGCGCCCATAGGGGTTATCAAGGTCTGCGGCGTGCAGCACAGGCGGCGCGGGCGGCTGGGGCTTGGGAGTGCGGTCAAAGGTAAACCGGGCGGCAGGGCCGCCGGTTTTGATGCGGAAGCGCATCTCAGTGCCCCTCCCCGGCGGTGGAGACAGCCCCGGCGGTCAGGTTTGCCCAAAGGGGCTCGCTGTTTTCCAGCAGGGAAGCGGATTCCTTCAGCCATGCGCCCCGGATGCCGATATAGTAATCTGCCAGCAGCTGCTGGCTGTCGCCGCTGGCGCTCTGCACCGCGTCCGAGGTGTAGCTGCCCAGCTCCATCCCGGTCAGCACCGGGCAGTCCGTCCAGCGGTAGACCATGTTCCACCAGTCGCTGTCGGCGTCGGACTTGGGCAGATGACCGTCCAGATATCGCAACGTGCCGGTGGTCTGCTGGAAGCCTGCGGGGTCGTAAAGGATAAAGATGGAGCTGAGGGAGCTTTGGATATCGGTGGAAAGCTTGGTGGTGCCCGCCATGTCCAGATAGGCGTCCGAGTCCTCACTGTTGAAGGCCATGGTGTACTGGTTCAGCTTCACCACCACCTTGCCGTCGCCGTTGCAGTCCTCGCCGTAGGCGGCAAGCTGCTGCTGCAGGGCGGTGACGGTGGCTTCGGGCAGGTAGTAGGGGCTGACCACCGCAATGTTGTAATCCGGGTGGGTGGTCAGGAAATACTGCCCGATAAAGCAGTACGCCACGAACGCACCGGCAATGCCGAAGATGAGCACCCATTTCAGGTTGTAGTCCCACCAGTTTGCCCAGCGCTCCTTGCGGCTGTACTGCCGCTGTTTGCGGGGCTTGAGGTCCTTGGGGTCGATGTCGCGTTCGTAACGGTAGCTTGCCATAAAATCATTCTCCTGTGTGATGAAACGGGCGGGAAAGGCTGTTACTTCAGTGCAGCCAGAATGCTCTGGCGCACGGCGTCGGGCAGCTGCTTCTGCTCGGCCTTGCTCATGCCGGCGGTCTGGATGGGGGGCATGATCCTGATGCGCACACTGCCCGGGCGGCAGCGGTTGCCATTGCTCTCAAACAGGGCGCGTGCACCGGTCACAGCCACCGGCACCACCGGGGCACTTGTCTTGACCGCAATGCGGAAAGCACCGGCCTTGAACTCGCCCGCACCGCCCTCTTCGCCCTTGTAGCGGGTGCCCTCGGGGAAGATGACGAAGCTGCGGCCGCCCTCCACGATGGCGGTGGCATCGTTCAGCGCCCGCACCGAGGCGCGCACATCGTCACGCTGCACGAACACGCAGCCCAGCAGCTTCATCCAGCGGTTGAGCAGGGGGATCTTTTCCAGCTCTTCCTTGGCAAGGATGCCGTGGGGCTTTTCCAGCCCGGCCAGCAGCAAGGGGATGTCGTAGTAGCTGCGGTGGTTCGCCACAAACACGCAGGGACGGTCTTTGGGGATGTTCTCCAGCCCTTCCACGGACAGGGAAACACCGGTCACCTTTAAGATGCCCCGGCTCCAGCGGGGGATATGCTGGTTCACGATCTGCTCCACGGTGGCGGTATCTCCGGCGGCTGCGGCGCGCTCGGCGCGGCGCAGGATGCCGTAATGCAGGATCATGTATCCGAACAGATAAATAAACATCGCAATGGTGCGAAGAATGCTCATAATGGTTTCCTCCTATTGCAAAAAATGCCATTGTCATTGTAGCACACTTTGCACAAAAAAGGGAGAGATAAATATTTTTTTACAATTAGCCCCGGTTGTATCTTGCAAAGTTGACAAAATACAGGTATATTTATATCTGTAAAGCCAGCACAATGGCACTTTCCAGACAAAACGCCTGCGGTGCCGGTTAAAAACACAAGAGAGGTACCGCAGTTACTATGGGTCTTTTTCCTTCTGCCAACGATTTCAAGGCCGGGAAGGGTGTCGAAAAGGACGCCCCCCGCAAGACCGGCATCGGCCGTTTTTTTGAGCTTGTAGGCCGTGATATGAACGGGATGTTCCTTGCAAACCTGCTGACCTGCATCGGGTTTGCACCGGTCATCTGTCTGGTGTACATCGGCTTTTTGCAGAACAGCCTGCCGGTGATGCTGGGCAGCGCCGCCGTAGGCGGTCTGCTGGCGGGCCCGGCACTGGCAGGAATGTACGATACCGTCCTGCGCGCACTGCGCGACGAGGCGGGCTACTGGTGGGTGACCTACCGCAAGGCGTTCAAGCGCAACTTTAAGTCTAGCCTGCTGCCCGGCGTGCTGTACACCGTGGTGGTCACGCTGCAGATCTTCCTCGTCTATTTCTGCTTCAATATGCTGTACCACGGCACCAACGTGGGCGTCCCGCTGTGGGTGGCTACGGTGCTCAATCTGGTGCTGTTCCAGATGCTGTTTGCCTATATGTGGCCGCAGGTGGTGCTGCTGGATCAGCCTTTGCGCCTGACCTTAAAAAACAGCATCAACTGCATGATCGCCTTTCTGCCCCACGCACTGGCTGCCGCCATCGTGCAGGTGCTGTTCTGGGGCGTGGTGATCCTGTGTATGCCGCTGGGGCTTTTCCTGATGCTGATCTTCGGTTTCTGGTTCGTCACCGAGGTGTCCTGCCAGATCGTGTACGGTGATATCGACCGGGTGTTCCACATTGAGGAGAGCATCCGCAAGATGAAGGACGCCGAGCTGGAAGCCGCCCTGAAGGAGGACTACGCCGACGACGACACCCCGGAGGAATAAGCGCTGACACTGCGGAAAGGAGCGATGTCCCATGGAACAACGGAATAATCTTGTGCTGCAGGGGACAGAGACCTTTTCCCGCGGGCAGCTGGACAACGTTGCGCTGGAAAACGGCGCACTGGTGCTGGACAGCGTGGCAGGGCGCAGCCTTTTGTACGGCAGCTACACCACCCCGGAGTTTGCCATGCCGGCCTTCTGCAACCTGAACGTCAGCTGGAACGCCCACGCACCCCGGGACACCATGGTGGAGGTGCGCTGCCGGGTATATGCGGCAGGGGCGTGGACGGGCTGGATGAGCTTTGGCAAGTGGGCACCGGATTATCCCCGGTGCAGCGTGTCCAGCCACAGCGAGGACGGCATGATCTTTTTGATGGGTGATACCGTCACGGTAGCCGCCCCGGGCGGCGGCACCGGCGTGCAATTGCAGGTGAACCTTTCCACCAACAACGATAAAGTTAGCCCGGCGGTGCGTCTGCTGGCGGCGGCGGTGCGCCCCCTTGCGTGGGAAAAGCGCAACGGCCACCCGCTGAACCGGCGGCTCTATCTGCCGGAATACTGCCTTTCCGCCCACGACCCCAGCTTTGGGCGGGAGATGGATCTGCCGCTGGTCATGGCGGCGCTGATGAACCGCTGGGGCGAGGATATCCTGCCGGAAGAAGTGGCCTACGCCATGGAGGACGGCAGCACCCGCAGCACCGGCAACACCGCCTTTGCGGCGGCCGCCGCAGGCTGCTGCGGCTATCCCTGCTGGCAGGCATGGATGGATCTTGCCGACCTGCGGGAGCAGATCCACGACGGCTGTTCGGTGGCAGTGCAGGTGGAGCGGCGGGTGCGCGGTCAGCGCGACCCGACGCGGCTGTGGATGGGGCTGCGCGGTTTTGGTCACGATGACGCCGTAATGGCAGATTTTGTGCTGCTGAACGACCCCACCGCCGATACCGACGGCGCAGTGAACTGCACCATGGCGCTGGTGGATTTTATGCGTTACTTTACCGGCAAGGCCATTGCCCTGCGGCCGAAGCAGCGGGAGGCTGAGGCCGACCGTCCCCGGCGGCTGCGCTGCGACCTGCGCACTGGCACCCAGCCGGGCACTTACTACTTTGAGCGGCGGGGAGAACCCGCAGACCTGCCGGAGGATTTTTCCGGCTGGATCGCCTGCGCGCCCCACGATGGCGTGGCGCACGCCACCACCGCCCACCGCACCTTTTTGCGCTGTACCCGCACCGAGGACGGCGGGGTACAGTTCCCGCCGGAACTGCTGACCGCAGGCGGGCGCTACAGTGTGTATGCAGTGGACCAGACCGGCACCATGCGGGTAGCAGAGGTACGGCTGCCGAAGCCGAAACCCGCGCCTGCAAGCACAGAACCCAAAGCCAATGGCCAGACCGGGGACGCCCCGGCACAGCCGTAAGCTTTTTCAGGGCGATATATGAAACAGGAGGAACACATTATGGCAAAGACGATCATCACTTTGGGCCGTGAGTACTGCACCGGTGGACGCTACATCGCAGAGGACGTGGCAAACGCGCTGGGCATCAAGCTTTACGACAAGGAGCTGATCACCATGGCAGCAAAGAACTCCGGCTTGTCGGAGGAGGCTGTTGCCGCCAGCGAGAAACGGCACACCCACAGCCTGCTGTACAGCCTGTACACCATGGGCAACGAGCTGCCGCTGGGCGATCAGGTGTTCATTCTGCAGAGCCGTATCATCAAGCAGCTGGCTGAGGAAGGCCCCTGCGTGATCCTTGGCCGCTGCGGTGACTACGTCCTGCGGGAGCGCAAGGACGTGCTGCGGGTGTTCGTGTATGCACCCAAGGAGTGGCGCCTGCAGTACGCCAAGACCAACCCCCTGGTAAAGGCCAAGGACGAAAAGGGCATCAAGGACGAGGTGGAAAAGACCGACCGCAACCGCTCGGCCTACTACAACTACTACACCCAGAACCGCTGGGGCGATGCCCACAACTACGATCTGGCCATCAACGCCGCCCTTGGCCGCGAGACCTGCGTGAAGATGATCCTGGACGCAGCCGCCGCAAAGGAAAAGACGCTGTAAAACCCGGCAGGATTCAAGAAACAACGACAGAACGTGGGCAGGGCGCTTCTGCGCCCTGCCCATGTTTCCGGCAAGGAGAAATCGTGAAAACAAATCAATCGCAGACCGCACCCGCCGAGGCGCGGGAAAATATCATGGGCACCATGGAGATCAACCCCCTTTTGCTGAAGCTCAGCATCCCGATGATGATCTCCATGCTGGTGCAGGCGCTGTACAACGTGGTGGACTCGGTGTTCGTGTCCCATGTCAGCGAGAGCGCCCTTACCGCCGTATCGCTGGCATTTTCGTTGCAGAATGTCATGATCGCCGTGGGCGTGGGCACCGGCGTGGGCGTGAACGCCCTGCTGAGCAAGAGCCTTGGCGAAAAGAACCAGAGCCGCGCCAACACCACCGCAGAAAACGGCATCTTCCTTTCCCTGTGCAGCTTTGCGGTGTTTTTTGTCATCGGCCTTACCTGCATGAAGCCCTACTTCTACGCCCAGACCAGTGACCCCGTCATCGCGCAGCAGGGCATCCGGTATCTTTCGGTGTGCTGCATCTTCAGTCTGGGCATTTTCACCCAGACCATGGGCGAAAAGCTGCTGGCCGCCACCGGCCGCACCCAGCTGAGCATGATCAGCCAGCTGGTGGGTGCAGTGGTCAACATCATTCTGGACCCCATCTTCATCTTCGGCTACTGCGGGCAGGCGCTGTCCGGCACCACCGGCGCGGCGGTGGCAACGGTCATCGGCCAGTTCTGCGGCGCAGGCATGACCTTGTACTTCAACACCCGCAAAAACCCGGATATCCAGATCAGCTTCAAGGGCTTCCGGCCCAGCGCCAAGGCCATCGGCCGCATCTACACCGTGGGTCTGCCCAGCATCGCCATGCAGTGCGTGGGCAGCCTGATGACCTTTGGCATGAACCTGATCCTGATGGCCTTCTCCGCTACGGCGGTGGCGGTGTTCGGCGTCTACTTCAAGCTGCAAAGCTTTGTGTTCATGCCCATTTTCGGCCTGAACAACGGCATGGTGCCCATCATCAGCTACAACTACGGTGCCCGCAGACCGGACCGCGTGAAAAAGACCATCAAGCTGGCGGTGTGCTATGCCGAAGGCATCATGCTGGTGGGCTTCTGCATCTTCCAGTTCGCGCCCCGGCAGGTGCTGGGCATCTTTGCGGCCAGCGATGCCATGCTGGCCATTGGCATCCCGGCCATGCGCATCATCTGCCTGCATTTCCTGCTGGCGGGCGTCAGCATCGTGCTCAGCTCGGTCTTTCAGGCGCTGGGCAACGGCGTCTTCAGCCTGATCGTTTCGGTCTGCCGCCAGCTGTTCGTGCTGCTGCCGGCAGCGTGGCTGCTGGCACAGACCGGCAGTGTCAACAATGTCTGGTGGGCCTTCCTCATTGCGGAAATCGTCAGCATCCTGATGAGTCTGGCCT
>ERZ869991.707-NODE-707-length-11448-cov-4.021194_pt1 | contig 11448 bp, 10 predicted proteins | sample MGYA00520862_ERZ869991 | MGnify/ENA primary metagenome ERZ869991 (study PRJEB32232, sample SAMN07284978) | human gut metagenome | biome: human-associated habitat; material: feces | host: Homo sapiens | place: Tanzania | collected 2014-08-11 ...
ATTGACGAGGGCGTTATCACCGGCGAGGGCTTCAATGCCGACACCTTCAACGCCGACACTTGGAAGGACGGCATTTCCTTCCGTCAGTACGACGATTATCCCGCCATCAGCACCGCACTGAGCGCAGGCGAAGTGAACGGCTTCTGCGTGGATAAGTCCATTCTGGCCATCTACAAGACCGATGGCCGCAGCTACATCGATGCCGAGTTCAGCCCGCAGGAGTACGGCGTGGCTACCAAGAAGGGCAGCGGTTTCTCCGCAGTGTGTGATGAGCTTGTGACCGGCTGGCTGGCCGATGGCACCATTGATGGTCTGATCAAGGACAACGGTCTGGCATAAATCCGGTGCGCAGATGGTTTAGGAGAAAGGAGTGTTCGTTATGTCCGGTCTGTTTTCGATGGACGCATGGGCAACGGTGTGGAATCACCGGGAAAGTTTTCTGCTGGGGCTGGGCAACACCCTGCTGACCGCGTTCGCTGCGCTGATGCTGGCGTTTGCCATTGGTGCAGTTATCGGTCTGATGGCTACCAGCGGCAAAAAGCCGCTCAAGTTCATTGCCCGGGTGTATGTGGAGTTCATCCAGAACACGCCGCTGCTGCTGCAGCTGTGCTTTTTGTACTATGCACTGGCCTTTGCGGGTCTGAGCCTTGGCGTCATCCGCACCGGCATCATTGCGCTGGGCGTTTACACCGGTGCCTATATGGGCGAGGTCGTCCGTGCCGCCATTGAATCCGTGCCGAAAGGACAGTTTGAGGCCGCACAGGCGCAGGGCTTTGGCTATTTGCAGCGGATGGCGTATATCATCCTGCCCCAGAGCATCCCTGTTATGCTGCCGCCCATGGTCAATCAGGTGGTCAACCTGTTCAAGAACACCTCCTGCCTGTACATCGTAGGCGGTGCAGACCTCATCAGCGTGACCTACAGCTTCGTCACCGGTGCTTCTACCGGCGGTGCGTATGCACCGGCCTATATCGTCTGCGGTGCCATCTTCTTTGTGGTCTGCTTCCCGCTGTCCACGCTGGCTACCCGCTGGGAGGCTTCCCTCAAGGAGCGCAAGGGCAAGGCAGACCCCGCCCTGCGCGCCGCAAAGGCTGCGGCCTTAAAGGAGGCGGCATAAATGAGCACTCTCGCTTCCAGTTTTTCCATCCTCGCGCAGCCGGGCGTATTCGTATACCTGCTGCGGGGCATCGCTTTTACCTGCATCATCTCGGTGCTGGGCGTCATTCTGGGCTTGATCTTAGGCTCGCTGCTGGCGCTGGCGCGCACCTACTGTAAAAAGGGCCCGGCGCGTATCCTTGGCTGGCTGTCTGCCGCCTACATCGAGCTGTTCCGCAACACGCCCTATCTTTTGTGGATCTTCGTGTGCGTGGTGTTCTGCCCCTGCCCGGCCTTTTTTGCCCACAAAATGTTCGGCCTGACCAGTGTGGAGATGAAGCTGTTGTTCAAGGCAGCGCTGGCGCTGATTTTGTTCAACTCCTCGGTCATTGCCGAGATCGTCCGCGGCGGCTTGAACGGCGTAGCCAAGGGACAGTTCGAAGCAGGCTATGCGCAGGGCTTCAACACCGCCGAGGTGCTGCTGTACATCATTCTGCCGCAGGCCTACCGCAACATCATTCCCACCCTGCTCAGTCAGGTGATCACCACCATCAAGGATTCCTCCTACCTTGCCAACGTGGCCACCATTGAGCTGATGGCACGCATCCGGCAGCTGCTGAGCGCCGCCGGTACCTACAACGGTCTTGGCACGGTGAATGTTTCGGATGTTATGGTGCTGTTCGGCACTGCCTGCGTCATCTATTTTGTCATCAACTTCACCCTCAGCTGCATCGTCCGCTCCATGCAGGCGCGGCAGAAGAAGGCTGTGGTCTTTGCCCCGGCAAAGGCCGCATAAAACTGCTATCTACCAACCATTCTTCTTTTCACCTCTTTTTTGTTTTCCACCCACAGAGAAACACCCCCGGCGGCCGCAATGGCCGCCGGGGGTGCTTCCTGTTTTTTGCTTTTAGGGCTTCTGCAGAAGGAACCGCAGGAGAAAAAAGCCGGCAGTACAGGGCAGAGCGACAAGCAGTTTTTACCGGGTGTGCTGCCTTTACCGAAGCTCAGCGGCAAACTCCACCTCCTCGCCCACCATGCGGGCGCAGATGCTGCCTTTGTGGGCTTCGGCAATGCCACGGGCGATGGACAGCCCGATGCCAAAGCCGCCGGTGGCAGCGTTGCGGGAGGGGTCGGCGCGGTAAAAGCGGTCAAACAGCTTTGCAAGTGTGTCCTCCGGGATGGGGTCGCTGCCGTTGCGGCAGCGCAGCGTGATGCCCCGCCGGGTCTTTTCCAGTGTCAGGGTGATGGCGCTGCCCGCCCGGGCGTACTTGACCGCGTTGTCCAGCAGAATGCTGACCAGCTGCCGGATGGCGTACTCGTCGCCCCTGTAGGTCAGCTCCGGGGCGATATCCAGCACAAGGTCGTGCCCCTTGCTCTGCGCAAGGTCCCGGAAAGGCTCGGCAGTGTCCGCCACTGCTTCGCTGAGGGGGAAAGGCTCCATCTTCAGCGGGGAGACGCCCTCGTCCATGCGGGACAGGGTGACCAGCGCGTTGACCAGCGCCGTCAGCTTTTCGGTCTGCGCCTGCGCTTTATCGATCCATTTCTGCTTGCCGGTCTCCATTTCCAGCACGCGCAGGCAGGTGGAAATGACCGTGATGGGTGTCTTGAGCTCATGGCTGGCGTCGGTGATGAACTGCTTCTGCTTTTCGGCACTGCGCACCACCGGGTCGATGGCGCGGCGGGAGAGCAGCACCACCAGCACTACCACCAGTAAGATGCAGGCGGCATCCGCAGCAAGGCTCCACAGCAGCACCAGTCCCACCGCGCGCAGCTGCTGGTAGCCGTCCAGAAATACCGCCATGTTGCGTCCCTCGCCGGTGCGGGTGACGTAGTACCGGTAGCTGCCGTAGCTGCCGTAGCCCGTGCCGTGCGCCACGGCAGCGGCAAGATAAGGCGTGATGTCCTCCTCGGTGACCGAGGCGATATTTTGAAGGTCTGCGTTCACCAGCGTGCCGTCATCCTGATACCGCAGCACAAAGTACCGGGTGGAGTAGGGCGTTTCGGCGGTAAAGCTGCCGTCCCGCGGCGGCTGCGGTGCCTTAGGCGGGGCAGCGGGTGCTTCCCCGGCGGGGCGGTAGGCGGGGATGGTGCCCTGATTGCTGGTGATGAGCTGCAGCATATCCCGCAGTTCCCGGGTGGTGGAAACGTAATTCGCGGTGTTCAGCAGCACAGTCAGCAGCAGCATCACCGCCGTGACCGACAAAGTGGCAATGCGGATGAACCGCCTGCGCAGCCGCCGGATCATGCTTGGTCCTCCAGCGCATAACCAAGGCCCCGGTTCGCACGCAGGACAGCGTGTGATCCGAGGCTTTTCAGTTTTTTGCGCAGGTTGGAGATATTTACCCACACCACATTGATCTCGGCTTCGTTCTCCCAGCCCCACACCAGCTCAAGGATGCGCTCGGCAGAAAATACCATGCGCGGGTTGCGCAAAAACAGCTCCATCACCTGATATTCCCGCCCGCTCAGCCGTACAGACTGTCCGTGGCTGGTCAGAAAACCGGTGCCCGGGTCCAGCGTCAGGTCGCTGAAAGCCAGCTGGGTGGGCTGGTAGGCGCTGGCGCGGCGCAGCATGGCGCGCACCCGGCTCAACAGCTCGTCCGGGTCAAAGGGCTTGGGCAGGTAGTCGTCCGCTCCGGCGTTGAAGCCGGTAATGCGGTCGTCCGTCTCACCCTTGGCGGTCAGCATCATGATGGGGGTGGATACCTTTTCTGCCCGCAGCTTCTGCAGCACCTCAATGCCGTTCATCTTGGGCATCATCACGTCCAGAATAATGGCGTCGTACTGCTCCTGCGTGGCGGCTTCGTAGGCGTCAAAGCCGTTGTGCACCGTTTCCACCGTAAAATGGTTCTTTTCAAAAAAGACGCTCAGCACCTCGGCAAGGTCCTCTTCGTCCTCTGCGATCAGCAGCCGCACTGCGCATTCCTCCTTTTTGCTCTTCTGCCCCCAGTATAGCGCAGCTGCCGCCTGCTGCGCAAGCTTTTTACAGCAGTTCCATGCCGGGGCTGCTCTCCCGCCCGCAGGTGATGTTCAAATTGCCGTTGCGGCAGCGCAGCGCGTCCAAAAAGGCCTTGGGCGGCACATCCTCCGGCAGAAGGACAGCGTACTCCAACTCATATAAAGTGCCCATGTTGCTGGTCTTTACCCGGATCAGGGTGCAGCGCCGGGTACACTGGGCAAAAATGTCATCAAACAGGCCGTCGTAGTCCAAATTTTCCGGGATGGTGATCTTCAGCACCCGGGCAGCGGTCTTTTGTTCGCCAAAGTCCGGCGCGGGCACGCCGTAGCTGCGCACCCGCAGTTTTTCCTTGTACACCGGCTTTTCCAGCGAGGCGCGGATCAGCCGCCAGTCCGGGGTATCGTAATAAAGGTTGCAGATAGTATACTTACCGTAAAAATACATCTTGATATACGGCGCAATTATCTGCAGCAGGGCTTTTTGCCCCGCCGGGGTGAGGAAATATTTTTTCTCATACCGCTCAAAGCAGTTCTGAATGGGTTGGGACATTGCCTGTCACCTCCTGTGCAAACAGCATACCGCCCCAACCTAAAAGCAACTTAAAGGAAATTTGCGGGTTTTCTTTAGGTTTGTTTTAGGTTCGCCGGGTATACTTTGGGCATCCTCAAAGCAAACCATTGACCGCAAGGAGGTTTTTCCGATATGAAATACGCAAACCGACCGCTTGCTCTTCTGGTAGCGGGCGCGCTGGTGGTCACGATGGCGGGCTGCAGCAGCAGTGCCGTTTCCACCCTCACCGCGTCCTCTGCCGCCGGTACTGTCCTTTCTGCAACAGAGAGCGTATTCTCGCTGGAAGGCGCTACCGCATTTACCTTTACCGACAGCGGCATCTCCGCTGCCGAGGGAGACTATAACGGCTACACCATCAAGGGCACAGCCCTGACCATCAGCGCCGCAGGCACCTATGTAGTGTCCGGCAGCTGCGCAGACGGCAGCATCACCATAAAAGCGGATACAGAAAATGTAACGCTGATACTGAACGGACTGGAACTGACCAGCACCACCACCGCACCCATCGTGTGCGGCAAGTCCACCGGGGTGACCATCGCGGTGCAAAGCGGCACCCAGAACACCCTTGCTGATACCGCCGCCAATAATAAGGACAGCGAAAACGCCAGTGCAGACGCCGAGAGCGCCGTGCTCAAGTGTAAGGACGGCGCACAGGTGGTGCTGTGCGGCAGCGGCACGCTGAACATTTCCGCTGCCGGGAAAAACGGTATCAAGTCCGGTACGGAAAACGAGGGCAGGGAAGCCAGCCTGACCATCCGGGAACTGACCTTGAACATCGACGCCCCGGTGAACGATGCCGTCAACGCCGAGCAGACTTTGAATGTAGAAAGCGGCACGCTGAATATCTCCGCCGGGGATGACGCACTGCACAGTGACTATACCTTAAATATCGGTGCAGAGGACACCGCCGGGCCTGCGATCACTATTTCCGCCTGCAACGAGGGTCTGGAAGGTGCAACGTTGAACGTATTATCCGGTACCATTGATATCACCGCCGCGGACGACTGCCTGAATGCCGCCAACGGCGATTTGACCGACTACGATTTCAGCATGAACATCTCCGGCGGCACCATCACCGCCTACACCTCCGGGGGTGACGGCTTTGATTCCAACGGCAGCATGACCATCTCCGGCGGCAGCATTGCCGTGTGGACGGCTAACGCCGCCGATAACCAGCCGCTGGATGCGGACAGTACCATCACCATCACCGGCGGCACGGTGCTGGCAGCAGGCGGCAGCGCGGGTATGGGCTACACCATCGACGCTTCGCAGGGCTATGTGACCTATGGCGGCGGCATGGGCGCAGACAGCACCGTGCGCCTGAGCAAAGACAGCGCTTTTGCCATTACCGATGCCAGCGGCAATACCGTATACAGCGGCACCGCCCTGTGCGATGCAAACTATGTGTTCTACTGTGCACAGGACGTTGCCGCCTACAGTGACTATACGCTTGCTACCGGTAGCACCACCCTTGCCACTGCTACCGCCCAGACCGGCAAATCCAGCGCAAGCTTCGGCGGCATGGGCGGCGGGCAGAACGGTATGACCCCGCCGGATGGCGCAAACGGACAGAACCCGCCCGCCATGAACGGCAGCGCACCCGGCGGGCAGGCCCCTGACGGGCAGGGCGGCACACCGCCGGAAAAGCCCACGGGCACACCCTCCGGCACCCCGCCGCAAATGCCCGCCCAGAACAATGCCACTTCCCAGGCTGAAACAGCAGCCGGTTGAGGCAGCACCGTATAATTCCAAGCGCTGATACGGCAGGCGACGCAGATGGCGTGCCGCAGCCGCCGGAGCGGTGCTTGAGCCCAACGGGCGGGAATTGTGCGGGGTGCCTTGGGTTTCTTTTTTCTTTCTTCTTTTAAGCACAGAACGCTCCGACCCTTCTGCGTGGGGCCGGAGCGTTCTGCTTTTTGCAAATAAAAGAAAAAGCGACGACCCGTGCAGGTGGGTCATCGCTTTTCTCGTCCCTTGCGGGACAGGCAGGGTAAATGATAAGAAGGTAAATGAAGAAAATAGCAAGGTTAAAACAAAGGCGAATACGGAGCCGAAGAAGGCGCTCCAAAGTGAAGATGTATCCAAGTTTCGCTTTTGTTGGATACAACATACCACTTCGGAACAAAAATTGCAAGAGGTTTTTTAAAATTTTTGCCCAAAATTACGCGGGAAATCGCATTTTTGTAGAAACGCACAAATTTTACGGAAAGTTCCCGGCAAACTGACGAACAAGCATAAAAACGGAACAACAGCCGCAAGACCGCACAGGGATACCTTTATAAAACCGGCGGGCAATGGAAGTTAGGCGTGGAAAGCTGATTTTCGTGGGATATAGTCTGCACCGCTTTACAAGCAGCCGGTGGTGTGTTAAGATGGACACATCTGCTGTAACCGGAAAAATGCACGCGCCGGGCAGCGGCAGCGTACCGGGAAAAGTGCCCGGTGCCGGGAGGGGAGAAACGAATGATAAAGCTACTGCATGGCAATGAAAAAAACAGCCTGACCGGCGGGCGCGAGCCGCTGTTCAGCCAAAAGGAGCTGCTGGTACTGGCCATCCCGCTGCTGGTGGAGCAGCTGCTGGAAGTGACGGTGGGCATGGCCGACACCATGATGGTGTCCCGCTGCGGCGAGGCGGCCATCTCCGGCGTCAGTCTGGTGGATATGATCAACAACCTTATCATCGTGCTGTTTGCGGCGCTGGCTACCGGCGGCGCGGTGGTGGTAAGCCAGTATCTGGGCGCAAAGGACAGGCCGGATGCCGACAAAAGCGCCGGTCAGCTGCTGCTGCTCAGCGGCTTGTCCGGTGCGGTGATCGGCGCGGTATGCTTTGTGCTGGCACGCCCCATGATCCGGCTGTTCTACGGCTCTATTGACGCCGACGTGCTGGACGCAGGCGTGAAATATTTGCAGATCATCGCCCTCAGCTACCCGTTTCTGGCGCTGTATAACGGCGGCGCGGCGCTGTTCCGCAGCATCGGCAACTCCAAGATCTCCATGCAGATCAGCTTTCTGATGAACATCATCAACATCGTGGGCAACGCAGTGTGCATCTTCGGCTTCAAAATGGGAGTGGACGGTGTTGCGTGGCCCAGCGTGGTATCCCGCGTGGTGGCTGCGGCGCTCATCCTGCGCAAGTGCTACCGGGAGGATGCGGTGCTTACCGTGCCCAAGACCCTGCGGCTGGACGGCGGCATGGCAAAGCGCATTCTGGGCATCGGCATCCCCTCGGCCTTTGAGAACAGCCTGTTCGAGGCCGGGCGCATTCTGGTGGTGAGCATGATCTCCACCTTTGGCACAGTGCAGATCGCAGCCAACGCCGTGGCAAACAATCTGGACGGCATGGGCGTCATCCCGGGCAAGGCCATCAGTCTGGCCATGATCACGGTGGTGGGGCGGTGTATCGGTGCCGGCGACCACGAGCAGACCGTTTACTACACCCGCAAGCTGATGCTGTGGGCTTACATCACCATGGGGCTTTCCAACGGAGCAATCTTGCTGTTCCTCCGGCAGCTGGTGGGCATCTACGCCCTTTCCGGCGAGACGATGGAATTGGCCATCACACTGGTCACCATCCATGCGGGCTGCGCCATCATCTTCTGGCCGCTGTCCTTCGTGCTGCCCAACGCCCTGCGCGCAGCCAACGACGTGAAATTCACCATGGTGGTGTCCATCCTCAGCATGGCGTGCTGGCGGCTGGGCTTCAGCTATCTGCTGTGCGTCCGCATGGGCTGGGGCGCTGTGGGCGTGTGGGTGGCTATGGTCATCGACTGGACCTGCCGCGTGACCTGCTTTGTGCTGCGCTTCCGCAGCGGCGCATGGAAAACAAAATATCAGGCATAACAATAAGGAGAAAAGCATGAAACTGATCAGCTGGAACGTGAACGGCCTGCGCGCCTGCCTGACCCACGGCTTTGCCGAGAGCTTTGCCGCGCTGGACGCGGACATCTTTTCGGTGCAGGAGACCAAGATGCAGCCGGGACAGGCGGATTTTGCGCCGGAGGGCTACACCGAATACACCTACTCGGCCGAGAAAAAGGGCTACTCCGGCACGGCCTGCTGGTGCAAAACCGCACCGCTGGCAGTGACCACCGGCATCGGGCTGGAACAGCACGACCACGAGGGGCGGGTGCTGACGCTGGAATACCCCGGCTTTTATCTGGTAAACTGCTACACCCCCAACAGTCAGGACGGGCTGAAGCGGCTGGACTACCGCATGGAGTGGGAGGACGTCTTCCGGGCATACCTGCTGGCACTGGACGCCCAAAAGCCGGTGATCCTGTGCGGCGATTTAAACGTGGCGCACACCGAGATGGATATCAAAAACGCCAAGACCAACCGCATGAGCGCGGGCTTTACCGACCAGGAGCGCGCCAAGATGACCGAGCTGCTGGCGGCGGGCTTTGCGGACAGCTTCCGGGTGGTGCACCCGGACGAGGTGAAGTACAGCTGGTGGAGCTACCGCTTCCACGCGCGGGAAAAGAACGCGGGCTGGCGCATCGACTATTTTATCGTTTCCCGGCGCATTGCAGACCGCATCCGCGCCGCCGAGATCCACAACGAGATCTTTGGCTCCGACCATTGCCCGGTGGAGCTGCAGATCGACCTGTAATATAAGGAGAAGCCAATGCTGAAAAATTATCTTCTGATCTTCTTTATCTCCATGGTGCCCATCATCGAACTGCGCGGGGCCATCCCCATCGGGCTGGGCATGGGGCTGCCGGTGCTGCCCACCTACCTTTTGTGCGTGCTGGGCAACATGATCCCGGTGCCCTTCATCTATCTGTTCGCCCGCAAGTTCCTCATCTGGGGTTACCACAAGCCCCTCATCGGCCCCATCTGCCGCTTTTGCATCAATAAGGGCGAAAAGGGCGGCCGCGCACTGGAAGCCAAGGCGGGCAAGGGTCTGACCGTGGCGCTGCTGCTGTTCGTGGGCATCCCGCTGCCGGGCACCGGCGCGTGGACGGGCACGCTGGCAGCCTCCATTCTGGATATGAAGTTCAAGGATGTGCTGATCGCCTGCATGGGCGGTGTGCTGCTGGCGGGCATCATCATGGGCTTGGCAAGCGCCGGGCTGCTGGGCGCGCTCAGCGGGCTGTTTGCGGCAGGCTGACAAAACGCGGACGCTTTTGTCGTGAAAAATGCCGGTAGCTTTTCCGCCCGGAGTATGTTACACTGGGTGATAGTTGTGAAAACCGGGATACGCTCCCGGCCAGAAAGGACGTTATAGAACATGGATCAGGCACTGAATCAGAAAATTGACGCATACATTGCGGAAAACAAAGAGCAGCTGCTGCAGGACATTGCAGCGCTGGTCGCCATCGACAGCGTGGAGGGCACCCCGGAGGAGGGCGCACCCTTCGGCGCAGGCCCCCGGGCAGCGCTGGACAAGACGCTGGAGCTGGCAGCAGGCATGGGCTTTGCCACCCGCAACTGCGAAAACTACATCGGCTATGCCGAACTGGCCGGTGCAGACCCTGAAAAATATCTGGCTACCATCTGCCATGTGGACGTTGTGCCCGTGGGCAACGGCTGGACGGCAGATCCCTTTAAGATGCGCATTCAGGACGGCTGGCTGCTGGGACGCGGCGTCGCGGATGATAAAGGCCCGATGATCGTTACGCTGTACGCGCTGAAGTTCCTCAAGGAGCAGGGTTACCAGCTGCGCTACCCCATCCGTGCCATCGTGGGCGACAACGAGGAGACCCACATGAACGATGTGAAGTACTATCTGGAAAACTACCCCGCCCCGGTGTTCTGCTTTACCCCGGATGCCGAGTTCCCGGTGTGCAACGGCGAAAAAGGCCACTTTGGCGGCAAGATCGTCAGCCCGGTGTGCAACGGCGTCATTGCAGAGTTTGAGGGCGGTGTAGCCAACAACGCTGTGCCGGACCGCGCCAGCGCTCTGGTCAAGACCGATATCAGCAAGCTGAAGAACGCTCCCAACATCACGCTGGAACCGGAAGGGGACGGCGTGCGGGTGCGCGGCTGGGGCAAGTCCGGCCACGCCGCCATGCCGGAGGGCACGGTGAACGCCATTGGTCTGGTAGCGGATTATCTGCTGGACAACGGCCTGTGCAATGACGCCGAGCGCGCTTATCTGGAGGCACTGCACAAGCTGCACAGCTCCACCGCAGGCACCGGCCTTGGCATCGACTGCGCCGACGGCCCCTTTGGCCCGCTGACCATCATCGGCGGCCGCATCTATATGGAGGACGGCAAGCTGGTGCAGACCATCGACAGCCGCTTCCCCACCTGCACCAACGGCGAAAAGCTGACCGCACAGGTCACCGCTGCGCTGGGCGAGGGCGCAAAGCTGGAGGATGTGGACGCAGCCGAGCCTTTCTATATCGCAGCCGACAGCCCCGCCATCCGCGCCTGCATCGACACCTACAACGAGGTGACCGGCGAGAACGCCACCCCCTTTACCATGGGCGGCGGCACCTATGCCCGCCACTTCCCCTATGCCGTCAGCTTCGGCCCGGAGCATGAGGATGTAAAGCTGCCGGAGTTCGGCGGCCCGATGCACGGTGCTAACGAGGCAGCTCCCATCAACAAGCTGCTGGAGGCCGTCAAGATCTACATTCTGGCGCTGCTGCGGCTGGAAGAGATCGACTTCTGAGGTACAGCATGAACGTGCTTGTCATTGACGGGCAGGGCGGGGGACTGGGACGCCAGCTGGTGGCCGCCCTCAGCGCCCAGTGCCCGGACATCCGGCTGGTGGCCGTGGGCACCAACAGTGTCGCTGCGCAGGCCATGCATAAGGCCGGGGCACAGCGAGCTGCCACGGGTGAGAATGCTGTGGTGGTGAACTGCCGCAATGCGGA
>ERZ869991.709-NODE-709-length-11438-cov-4.727137_pt1 | contig 11438 bp, 7 predicted proteins | sample MGYA00520862_ERZ869991 | MGnify/ENA primary metagenome ERZ869991 (study PRJEB32232, sample SAMN07284978) | human gut metagenome | biome: human-associated habitat; material: feces | host: Homo sapiens | place: Tanzania | collected 2014-08-11 ...
CCTTAATTTCCGCCTTAGCTGTATTTGCTATTTTACTTCTTCTTAATAAACTCGGAACCCGTTCTCTGCTTGTCTACTCTTTAGGTGGCATAATTCTCTGGCTTTGCGTGCTCCATTCCGGTATTCACGCTTCTTTAGCCGGCGTAATGTTAGCTATTACTATTCCTACCTGGACAGCTTTAGACAAAGATCGTTTAGCTAAAGCCATAGCCACTGTCCGAGACGTCTTAGACAAACGTCCCGACAACGAAGAGGGAGCTATAGGCGACACCAAAGTTATCTCTGCAGTAGAATTTTTGCACGAAAATGCCTCCAAAGCTTTGCCTCCTCTGGTAATTATGGAGCATTCAATTGGCACTTTCGTTTCCATGATTATTATGCCACTCTTTGCTTTAGCCAACAGTGGTGTCATTATTACCAAACTCGATCCCGGTTTCTTGAGCGACACTCTCACTCATGGTATTGCTTTGGGTCTGATTGTAGGTAAGCCGGTCGGTATTACTTTAGGTACCTTCCTCACTATTAAGTGCGGCTTAGCCAAATTGCCTCGCGGTGCCAATTGGATTCAGCTTTTCGGCGCCGGCATGCTCGGCGGCATCGGCTTTACTATGGCCTTATTTGTTTCTAACTTGGCTTTAGGCGCCGGCTCACACTTGGATACCGCCAAATTGGCCATCCTTTGCTCATCCACTACAGCCGGTATTTTAGGCTTTATTTGGCTTTATCTCCATCCGCAAAAAACTGATGGACAGAATAACGAATCTACCGAATCTGCTCCCAAGCAAGTTACAGAAGAAGCAACCGCTCCAGCTAAAGCTTAAAGCGATAAAACTTTTATCTAAATAACTGCAACACAAAAGGGGCCCGCAGTGGACTTTGGCGCTTAGCGCCAACCGGCTGCGGGCCCCTTTTACGTGGTGGCTTGGCCAAGAGCAAAGACAGAGAAAGAGCCTAATGGGGAGGCATTTCCTCATCATCCTCATCGGGTTGCTGCTTCTCCATAGTTACACTTAATAAGCGGCTTACACCTGGCTTGTCCATAGTCACACCATAAAGCCGTTGGGCAAATTCCATCGTTTTGCGATTATGGGTAACAATTAAAAATTGCGAAGAAGCAGCAAAGTCTAGGAGTTTACGCGCTATTTTTTCGACGTTGGCGTCATCCAAAGGAGCATCCAACTCGTCAAAAATAACTACCGGACTGGGCTTATGAGTAAGCAAAGCAAACAAGAAAGAAATAGCGGACAGGGCTCTTTCTCCAGAAGAAAATAGGGTTAGATTTTGCATTTTTTTGCCGGGAGGGCAAGCACAAATGTCTACGCCTGAATCTAACCAATCGTCAGGATCACATAGCTCAAGCTTGGCCCAGCCACCGCCAAAGATGTTTTGGAAAATGGCCGAGAAGGTGTGGTTCACTTGATTGAACACCTGTTTAAAGCGCGTAATTAAAGCTTGATCCATTTCGGCGATAATGCGTTTAAACCCGTCGGAAGCTTGCTCGATGTCGCCTATTTGACTATTAAGCTCATCCAATCTAGCTTTAAGTCGTTCATATTCTTCGCGTGCCCCCAAATTGACGCTGCCAAAATTGGCCAAATAATTGCGCAATTTAGTCGCCTGTCCCGCCACTTCGACAGCATTAACTTCACCAAATTCAGGTGCTTGCGTATCGTAATGGCTTTGAGCATAGTCTTGCCAGCGAGCTTGTTCAGCTCTAAAACGAGCTTGCCACGTATCTTTATTAACCATAGCGCTGCTCAACGCTTCTCCCAACTCTCGCGCCTGTCTGGCTACTTTGGCTTGTTCTTGACGCATTTGCAGCAATTTACCATTTTCTCGTTCCAAAACAGAAGAAGCCTCTTCCAACTCTTGGATAGCCTGGCGCAATTGCTCTTGTTTTTCGGCAATAGAACGAGTTAGATTATCCCCTTCACTTTGGGTACGCACCTGAGCAGCAACCAAACGCTGTGCTTCAGCTTGAGCTCTCTGCGCATCTTCATCCAATTCGTCTAAATTGCGTTGTAAATTGCTCAATTCGCGTTCTCTGGCCGCCAGAGCTTCCTGAGCACTTTTCAAATGCATCTGTTCTTCAATTAAACGCACTTTCAAGGCGCTGCGCTTAGCTGTCAATTGCGTTTCTTGCTCTACAGAAAGTGCCAAACGCTCATTTAATAAAATCCACTCTTGGGCCAAAGTTTCCATTTCCGCTTTGTGGGCGGCCAAAGTTTTTTCTCCGTCGGCCAAAGCGCCTTCGAGTGATTTTATCTCGCCATTTAAGCGATCGCGAATAGATTGCAAACGCATTTGTTCGCGCTCAACTCGCCGGTTTTCAGCTTCTAAATCAGCCAATTCTTGTTTAGCCAAGCGCTCTTCTTCAGTTAAAGTGGCCATTTTGGCTTCGGAAGTAACTAATTGTTGTTCCAGACGCTCTTCTCGGCGATTTTGTTCACTTAGTGTTTTTTCTAAATCGGCTAAATTGCGCCGCGCTTCTTCACAAGCACGCATTCTGACAAACATACCGGTCTTTTCCGTTCGGCTGACGCCACCGGTAACGGCGCCGACAGCAGAGAGAAATTCGCCTTGTAAAGTCACCAAGTGAGGCCGCCGCCCTTTGAAACGATCGTACAGGTTTAAAGCAGCCTCTAAATCTTTGACTACTAAAGTTTGGCCCAAAATTTGGCTGAGCACAGGACGCAATTTAGGTTCAAAGTCTATAAGCTCCAAAGCATAGCCAACCACTCCCTGGCGAGTGGGCAAAGGGATAGGCTCACTTTCGCGACGCTGCAAATCTAAAGGCCAAAATGTAACTCTGCCGACTCGCTCTCTTTTTAGGCGCTCTACCAAACGCGAAGCAGCGGCGCGATCTTTTACTACAATGTCGTTAAGGCGACCACCCAGAGCTACTTCCAAGGCCGTCTCCATACCTTCATGAACCTTAACCAGTTCGCCAATAACGCCAACCGTGCCGGGATCTTGCCATTTCATGACCGCCTTAACTGGCAAAGGCACGCCCACTCGCTCTTCCAAGGCTGCTTCCAATTCCATAACCCGACCATTCAAAGGGCGGCGGCGGCGCTCCAACTCGGAGCGTTGCGAGCGCAATTGCACAAGTTCTGAGCGCAGCCCTTTTAAAAGTGCAGCCTCATTTTCTCTATTTTCTTTAGCTTCGGCGCAGCGATCAAGCAAAGCTTGACGCTCTTGCAACAACTCGTTGACGCCTTCAGTATCGCCTTTAAGCTCGACTAACTCTTGCTGGGCATTTTGCAAACGTTTGGCGTCACGCTCAGCCTCATTTTTTAAGACTTCAGACTTAACCCGCAACTCTCTCTGTCGCTCTTCGTTGGCCGCTAAAGACTCTCGATAAGTACGTCCTTGGCCACCTACTTCTTGAGGCAATTCGGCAATTTTCTGTTGAATTTGCGAGCAAGCTTCTTCAGCTTGGGTACACTTCTGACGTAGCTCAGGCAACTGCTCTTTCAGCTTGCCCAATTCTTCGTTTCTTTCCAAATAACGGGCCGCCAAGCTTTGGGAATGTTCAGTTGCCGCCTGAGAGTCGCTTTCCAATTGACTTAATCGTCTGCTGACACCATCTTGAGAAGCTTTAGCAAAAGAAAGTTCGGCTTTTAAGTCGGCATTTTGACGATGCAAAAAGTCACGCTGAGCACGCCGCTCATTTTGCAATTTTTGCAAAGCTTCAACTTCTTCAGTTAAAGAACTTTGGCGTCGGTCGGCCTCCTGTGAACTCTCTTGTAAGGCGGCAGTCTTTTCTATAGCTTCCTTAAAAGCCGACTCAGCTTTACGAAATTGAGCCCAAGTAAGCCGAGCTTCACAAAGTTGCAAATCGTCCTGGGCTTTGCGATAGCGCTCATAACGCGCCAAAGCCTTGCTGCTTTCAGAAGTACTTGCTTCAACTTCAGTATGTAAATCGTGCAAACGCACTAAATTTTGCTGCGCTTGCTCCAACTTGCGTACAGCTTCTTTGCGGCGAAAACGATAGCGGTTAGTGCCAGCCGTTTCCTCCAACATTAGCCTGCGGTCTTTAGGATCAGACGAAAGCACCATATCAACTTCGCGAGCTCCCAAAATATAAAAGGAGCCAGGGCCTACGCCTGAGCCCATCAAAAGCTCTTGAATATCTTTTAAACGGCAGGAAACTTGGTTGATATAATATTGTGATTCACCTTGACGATTAACTTTACGGGTTAAGGAAACTTCTGAAAAATCGATAGGCAAAGTGTGATCCTGATTATCAAAAGTTACGGTAACTTCACAACTTTGAGCCGGACGCCGCTCGGGAGAACCGGCAAAAATTAGTTCTTCTTGCTTAGCAGCACGTAAATTTTTGGCGCTTTGCTCTCCCAAAACATAACGCACCGCATCAGTTAAATTAGATTTTCCGCTGCCGTTGGGCCCTACAATAGCCATAAGGCCTGGAATAAATTCCAATTCGGTTTTATCGGCGAAAGTTTTAAATCCGCTCAGTTCTAATCTTTTGAGAAACAAAGAAAAACTCCATTTGCTAAGTTGTCAAGCACGTTGCCAGGATAAGCAGGCCCCCAAGGCAATCCCGTCAAATTTTCCGCTTGCGTCTCCGAGGACAATTTTGCGGCAGGTTTTACGCTAACTGCGGCGCACATTCCCCCTTATTTTGGAGAGAAGAAATAATCCCAGACGCTCCAGTTCAAAACAAAAGAAAGAAACGGAATGGTCAATATTACCGAAACTAAACATTCATTCGAAGATTTGCTTCCCGGCGCCCGCAACGCAGTACACACTTGTTTAAATGTACAACCCGGGCAGCACATTCTCATTGTAGCCGACGAGCATAGTCGCCGCATCAGCGATGCTATGGAATTGGCTGCCAAAGAAGTGGACGCTTCCTGTCGGCGCGTTATCGTTGAAGACTTAGGGCCGCGTCCTACTACCGCTTTTCCAGATTCCTTCCTCAATTCATTAAAAGGCTTGGATGCGGCTATTTATTGTGTTTTTCCTCAGCCTAACGAATTGCCTTCACGTATCCAGTTTACCCGAGCTATAGAAGCCAACCATATAAAATATGCCCACATGGTAGGCATTACCGAAGATATTATGTGCCAAGGCATGCGCGCCGACTACAAAAAAGTGGACGACGTCAGTAGACGCTTGCTCAATTTGGCTCAAAAATGCCGTACAGTGAGGGTAAAAAGCCGAGCCGGCACGGATTTGTTGGGCACTTTTCGCCCTGACTACACTTGGCGCAAAACTAGTGGCATTATTGAAGAAGTATGGTCAAATTTGCCCGGCGGAGAAGTTTTCACTTGTCCAGCCAGCGTAGATGGCATTTTTGTGGTTGACGGTACAGTTGGCGATCACTTTAGCGCTAAATACGGCGTTTTAAATAAAACGCCTATGACGTTGGAAGTGGAAGGCGGCTACTTAAAGAAGGCTTACTGCGCCAACAAAGAATTGGAAAGAGAGTTTCTGGAATACTGCCACCGCCACCCTTATTCTGACAGAGTAGGTGAATTTGCTATCGGCACCAACTTGGCCGTCTTTGAATTTACCGGCAACTTATTGCAAGATGAGAAAATGCCTGGTGTCCATATTGCTTTCGGCGATCCTTACGGAAGCCAGACAGGAGCCGATTGGTCTTGTATGACTCACGTCGACGTTATTACCCGCTCTTGCGATATTTGGATTGATCAAGAGCAAGTTATGCAACATGGCATTTTTATTTCCGAATCATTAGGAATCGACTACGCTTATCTTTACAACGATCAATCGCTTATGGAAGTTTACTCCTCCAATCCTGGTTGGAAGGATAACTAATTTTACGTAGCTTCCCTGTATATGGATCTAGCCAAAGCCGCTCTTCTCAAGCTCTATAGAGCTAAAGAAAAGCGGTTTTTTTTCTTCTGTACAAGAATAGCTAGTAAACTGAGCGGCAGGATCTTTGGCCAAGCTAAAATAATATTTTGAGCAATTATGATTAACAGATATTCTCACACACTCCCTTGGTCTGTTTCTAAATTGGGGCAACCCAACGATTTGCCGGATGTACTGAGAGAAGATCTGTTGCTGATCGTTCCGGTAGATCCCGTCAATATTTTCGCGACCTGGAACATTTCTTACCAAACCCAAAATCAGCTGGCAGCCAATTTGGGAGAAAGCGCTTTTGCTTCCAGCCGCTTGGTTATTCGCTTGGAAGACATTGCTAATAGCGAATTGAGCATTATTTACGATGTCAGCGGCCCTCACCGCTCCCGCTATCTTCCCGTAGATTCAAGTTTAATAAAAGAAAATAATTATGTACGCCTTAAAGCTCAATTAGGCTACTTGTCCGCAGAGAATCAATTTTATACTATAACCGGAAGCAATGCCGTTTTGCTGCCAACTAGCCAATCATGCGGTATTCAGAACGAATTACCCTCTGTCTACGCCGGAGCTTGCAGTATTGAAAACACAGATTTTGCTTATACCGATAGTTCAGAACATTTAGCTAAGCGTATAAACATAGACTTAAAAAAGATGGCCGATCTGCTTGACTTGCAAATGGGAAGAGCACCTATGCCGGAAGGGATTCATCCACAATTATGAGTTCTTTGCTGCCGCCGCTTAAAAATTCTTCAGGGTATCTGGCTATAGTTCTAAATGCCCATACTCCTTACATCCATCACATAAAGCCACAATTGCATAACGACGATTATTGGCTTTTTGATCACATTTTAGACAGTTATTTTCCGCTTTTGGATATGTTAGAGCGTCTTTATACAGAGGGCGTTCCCTATCGCTTGACTTTGTCTTTATCACCTACTCTATTAGAGATGCTGGCCGATCCTCAAATTCAAGAGCGTTTTGATCGATATTTAGAAAAAAAAATTAGCTTAGCTGTACGTGAAGCCGATCGCTGCCTTTTTGAGCTCGAGTTGAGCGAATTAGTTGATCATTATTTGACTAGGTTGCGCTACTACAGAGAAAAATTTAATTTTGTTTACAATAGACAAATTGTTGAAGCTTTTGCCAAACTAGCCAAAGATGGATGTATAGAGCTAATTACTACCGCAGCTACCAGTTCCATTTTTCCTATTCTTTATCCTTACGGAGCCTTGGGACGCGCCCAGATTAAAGTTGGCATAGACACTTTTTACCATCACTTTGGCTTTAAGCCGCAAGGTTTTTGGTTGCCAGAGTGTGCTTTTAATCCTGGTTTAGACAAATTGCTGGAGGAAAATGGACTCAAATACACTTACACCACTGTCTGTGAAAATGTAGGTGCTGTTCCTCATCCTAGTTTGGCTTCAGTCTCTCCTTTGCGCAACTTAAACAATTTTGTATTTTTCCCCGGCGACACCGAAGCAGAATTGGAAGTGTGGAGCTCAAAAAGCGGCTATTATACAGACTTTAGCTATCGTAACGGCTTCCGAGATTTGTGCGACGAAGTACCTGATTTAGATTTAAGCGATTTTATGCCCTCTAGTCAGGAAAAGCCCCAAACCGGCTTCCGTTACTTCAGTAACGGCCCGGCAGCGTCTTCAAAATATTATAATTTGGAGCAAGGTTGGTCTATGGCCAAAGTGCACGCCAGAGCCTTTATTGGTAGCCGCATGCGCAAGATTGAACGCCTAAAGACTAAACTGGCTCACCCACCTCTTTCAACTCTAACTTTAAATACCGAATTTTTAGGTTGTCTTTGGTATGAAGGTTATGTATGGTTAGAACAAGTCATACGTTTGGCAGCCGAACAATCAGAGAAAATAAGCCTCGCTTCCAGCAGTCAATTGCTACAATATAGTGAAAATTTCGATTTCGCCATACCCAATATCGGCTCTTGGATGGATGGCGGTTTCGGAGCTAGATGGCTCAATAGCGGCAATGATTGGCTAATCATTGCTTTAAGTTTAGCTTCACGCCATATGTATGAAATGGTAGATATGGCCAAAGCCAACGCTAGCTTAGATCCGGCTGTCAACCAAGCTTTGCGTGAACTTATGCTGGCCCAATCAGCCGATTGGCCATTATTGTTGTCTTCAGGTCAAAATGTACAAACGGCCAGAAAAAAATTACGCAATAATTTGGTAGCTTTCAATAAACTGTACGAAGACTGTTGCCAAGGCAGGGTAGATTTGGAATCCCTGCGAAATTTACAGAAGCGTACTCCGCTTTTTGCCTATTTAAATTATAAAGACTTTTTTTGCAGAGGTTAAAACCATTATCATGGAAGCCCAACATACAATATCCCAACATCAGAAAGTACTGAGCAATCTTAACGAACTTAAAAACAGCGCGGAAACTTTATTGGCCATGTGTCGCCAAGCTGCCACCAATCCGGCTGAAGCCCAAGCCAACAGAGTTGAAATATCGCGTAAGGCTGCTTTATCAGTAGGTTTAGTGGAAGAACTGGCTTCTATTGTTGCCGACGAAACGTTGCTCCAAGAGTACAAAAAGTGTACTGCCAACTTAGAAAATTTAGTAAAAAAAATTACCGAAGCCCAAAATGCCGAGCAACTCAATTTGTTGGAAAAAGAATCTTCTTCAATAGTAAGTGCTTGGAGCGAAGCAGTAGAAAAGCTCATTCGCCGTCTTTTAGCCAATAAATAAACCGTGTTTAAAAAACTTCTAAAGAGCGGTTGCTTCCATACTTTAGTCATAATTTGCGTAGTCGTCTGTCTAGCCTTTACGGTGGTTAAGCGTGCCGACCGACGCCAGAAGCAAATAGAGCAGCTAGCCAACTTAGGGAAAGCCACATCTTCTGCTGCAGATCGTTGGTCACTTTCTGCCAATCGCAATATTCGTTTAGCCCTAACAGACAACTTGGGCGGCGCACTTTTGACAGCCCTATTGAATAATAGCAAATTTATCACTTGCCCTGTAGCCAATGACGAGGCAATTGTCTATCAGCTACAGACAGGTGGATATGATTTTGCCATTTTGGAGCTAAGCCAGATTGTAAAAATGGTGGCTTTAGGTGCTAATATACAAGCTTTCTTTCCTTGTTATTCGGAAAGTAAAAGTTACGGTTTGGTAAGTAAAGTCGACCATAACGCTCCTTGCCGCTCCTTGGCTTATATTGAGGGTACGCCGAGTGAGTATTACTCACTGTTTTTGTATAACTCTTCGCCATCTGTATTAAGTGCCGATTTTAAACACATAGCCGTCGATTCAGCGGAAAAGGCGATAAAATTGGTTCAAAATGGTGAAATAGACGGAGTATTGTTAAATACAGATGACAAATTGCCCTCTGGTCTGAGGTTTGTCGCTAAGTTTAAGCCACAAGTTTTCCACTACATGCTAGTTCGCCGCCAACATTTCATAGATAGCACAACTTCAGTTCCTCTCGATTCGGCTCAAGTCCGCCTAGATAAAGCCTCTATTGAGCTTGTGAAGCTTCTCTTCAGTTTACAAGCTAGGATCCAAGATCAAGGCAAATACGGATTACTTACTAGCAATTTACGCCGTTCGGATCCTAACGCTTTGGCCTCACTTAATCGCAAGCTAAATAGCGGTACTCTGAAATATATCGGTGCCGATTCTGATCTTACTCAATATCAAGAGCTTATTGCTGAAATTTTAATGGATTGGAAGCAAAGCCCCGAGTATAGTTTTCCTATTAAGCAATTATCAGACGAAACTATTAAGAACCGGGCCTATAATGTCGATTTTGCTCTATCTTGCCGTAACGCCTTGCCTAGTGTTGGTGCCAGCGCCGTTCCTGGACTTTCGGAGCCCACTTCTAATGACGATTCCTCCAAAGTAGAGCAAGGGCCATCCGACTCTGCTTCTCAACCAAGTACAGAGAAAAAAGAACCATCTTCTCTAGATAAAACAGCACCTCAGGAAGAGCTTCCTTCTCCTTTGCCTTCTTCGACAAAGTCTCCAGCCATTAAAGCTGATGCTAATGGGCCAGTTTCTGATAAAGAAATTTTTAAAGAAGAAATCGAGCAAGGCTTGCTTCCAGAAACTCCTTCTGTCTTGCCTGCCGCCCCCAAGGCTCCCCCTCTTCCCCAACAGAATCCTTAAAGTTGCCAAGCTCTTCTAATTTGTCACTTAGCCTCAACTTAAGATAAAAATAAATCAGCCGCCCCTACAAAAAAATGAGTGGAAGCGGCTGATTTTATTTATGGCGCTATAAAAACTAAGACTTAGAAGAAAGGAGTACCTAACTTCATAGGCTCTACACCGAATACTTTAGCTAAAGTAGCAGAAATATCAGCGAAAGTGTCGCGAGTGCCCAGATCTACTCCTCCGGGGATTTGTTTAGAGAAGACTAAAATGGGAGCATATTCGCGAGAATGGTCGGTGCTGGGACTGGTGGGATCATTGCCATGATCAGCAGTGAGCATGATCAAATCGTTGTCACCCATCTTGTCCATGATGGTTTTTAAATAGCCATCGAAAGTTTCCAAAGCTCTGGCAAAACCGGGAGCATCTTGTCTGTGGCCGTAAAGCATATCAAAATCTTCAAAATTGGTGAAGATAAAGCGGCAATCGGTATCCATGGCTTCCAAAGTAGCTTTAAAGTGCTCTTCGTTGCTCTGAGTGCGTTTTTTCCAAGCGAAACCGCGGCCATCGAAAACTTCCGGCACAACACCTACGCCGGCAACTTTAATGCCAGCAGCAGCTAAATGGTCAATAATATTTTCCGGAGGCTTAATGGGGAAATCTTTGCGACGCTCGGTACGATGGAAAGCGCCGGGCTTACCTTCGAAAGGACGAGCGATAACGCGCTGCACACCGTGATCGCCAACCAAAATTTCGCGAGCGATACGACACATTTCGTAAAGACGCTCTACAGGAACAATGTCTTCGTGACAAGCGATCTGGAATACACTATCGGCACTGGTATACAAAATAGGTTTGCCAGTAGCCATATGTTCGGGGCCTAAATCATCAATAATTTTAGTGCCGGAAGCCGGATAGTTGCCCAAAACTTGAGTACCGATGCGCTTTTCGAATTCGTCGATAATCTCTTTAGGGAAGCCATGAGGATAGGTAGGGAACGCTTTTTCTACAGTAACTCCCATCATTTCCCAGTGACCGGTAACGGTATCTTTACCGCCTAAAGAACGCTCGCGCTGCTTGCCGTAGCAACCGATAGGGTGAGCCAAAGGAGCTCCACCTACCAAAGTCAGAGCGTTACCTAAACCCAAGGAACGCAAAGTGGGAATAGAAATGCCGCCGACAGCTTTAGCCACGTTTACTAACGTGTTGCCGCACAGCTCGCCCTTATCACCAAAAAGCTCGGCGTCGGGGGCAGTACCAGCGCCGCAGCCATCCATAACTATAAGAATAGCTCTTTCGATCATGATGGCGGAAAAATTCCCAGAAAGGATAGTAATTCCTGCCTAAACTAAGTTTGCTATTGAGCATAAAATTATAGAATAACGCCAAGCTGTGCCCCTGAATGGGCAGCACGGCTTGACGTTTGGTTTTGACGATAAAAGGCTTATTTTTTTGAGCCA
>ERZ869991.718-NODE-718-length-11345-cov-3.328275_pt1 | contig 11345 bp, 8 predicted proteins | sample MGYA00520862_ERZ869991 | MGnify/ENA primary metagenome ERZ869991 (study PRJEB32232, sample SAMN07284978) | human gut metagenome | biome: human-associated habitat; material: feces | host: Homo sapiens | place: Tanzania | collected 2014-08-11 ...
AGCCCCTACCAGAGCTTTTCCGCCTTTGCCGGAAACCCCTACTTTATCGATTTCCGTTTACTGGCGGCAGACGGCTATCTGACCGCCGAAGAGATCCCCGCCGCGCAGCCGGTGGACACCGTTGACTACGGTGCGCTGTACAACCAGCGCCCGGTGCTGCTGAAAAAGGCTGCTGACCGGCTGCTGGCTGCCCCCTCCCCCGCTTACGAAGCCTTCTGCGCAGCGCAGAGCTTCTGGCTGGAGGACTACGCCCTGTTCATGGCGGTAAAGGCCGAGCAGGGACAGGCAGGCCTTGCCGACTGGCCGGACGCCCTGCGCTGCCGGGAGCCGGAGGTCATTGCCGCCGCAAAGGCACGGCTGGCTGACCAGATCAGCTACTACAAGGCGGTGCAGTTCTTCTTCTACACCCAGTGGAACGCGCTGAAGACCTACGCCAACCGCAAAGGTGTCCTGCTGGTGGGCGATATCCCCATCTACGTCAGCCCGGATTCCAGCGACCTGTGGACCCACCCGGAGCTGTTCCAGACCGATGGTCAGATGCATCTGACCCATGTAGCCGGCTGTCCGCCGGATGCCTTTGCGGCAGACGGTCAGCTGTGGGGCAACCCGCTGTACGACTGGCCCACCCACAAGGCCTCCGGCTTTGGCTGGTGGAAGCAGCGCATGAAGCACGCCACCTCCATCTACGATGTGGTACGCATCGACCACTTCCGCGGCTTTGAGAGCTACTATTCCATCCCTGCCGAAAACACCACGGCTGCGGGCGGGCACTGGGAAAAAGGCCCCGACCGGGACTTTATCCACGCCATGCAGCAGGCGCTGGGCGGCGGCAATATCATCGCCGAGGATCTGGGCTACCTGACCCCGGAGGTGAAGGCGATGCTGGCCGAAAGTGGTTACCCGGGCATGAAGATCATGCAGTTTGCCTTCGACAGCCGGGAGTCGGGCAACTACCTGCCCCACACCTACCCCCGCAACAGTGTGGTGTACACCGGCACCCACGACAACGTGACCACCGAGGGCTGGCGCAGCAACGCCAGTGCCGAGGATGTTGCCTACGCCTGCCGGTATCTGCGCTGCACACCGGAGACCCTGACCGAGGGCATGATCTGCGCCTGCCTTGCCAGCGTTTCGGATACCGCCATCATCCCGCTGGCAGACTGGCTGCATCTGGGCAGCGAGGCCCGCATCAATACCCCCAGCACACAGGGTGCAAACTGGCGCTGGCGGCTGACGCAGCCCCTGCCCGCAGCTCTGGCCGGGCACATCGCCGCACTGACCGACCTGTATGAGCGTGTGCCGAAAGCGCTGTGAGCCATTCTTCCCCTTTGTTTTGATCTAGTAAAACCACAAGGCATCTGCTTTGCCTGCTGCATTCTGCACAGCGGGTACGGGCAGATGCCTTTGTTGTTGATCGGCTTTTTCAGCATATTTTTGCTACAACATTTTTTCGCCGTAAAAAAGCAGGAACCTTGCGCGTTTATGGCGTATTCAGGTCAGTTTTACAGCGTATCGTCACAATATATTCACAAATGTATCATGATTTTTAAACCCGCGCTCTCTTGTCATTTTTGTGCAGATATGCTACAATTCAGTTACTAGATGAACTGCCCCTTGGGGAGTTCTGTGTGCGAAAGGAGTTTTCCATCATGGATCATACATATCAGCGCCCTCTGCAGCTGCCTGCCAGCTACGCTGTGCTCTCTGCCGAGGAGATGACCTACACCGAGGGCGGTGCTCTTTCCATCAATATCACCCCGCAGCAGGTCATGGCCTTTGGCATGACCGTTACTGTAAATCTGCTGGGCATGATGGGCCGTTATGCATTCCAAGGCGCTGTCTCCGGTATGCAGAATGCCTTGAACGATGGTTTGGACGTTGGTGATGCCGTGGGGCACTACTGGGGTCAGCTGAACACCTGGAGCAAGGTAGCTTCTATCGGTCTGGCCGGTCTGGGCGGCTACTACGCCTATATTCAGGCCCGCAGCATCTATCTCTCCGTCAAGAATCTGGTGACCGCCATCAAGGAGTCTGTTGACGAGTATAAGGCCAACAAGAACGCTGCACAGGAGACCGAGCAGCAGAACTGCCTGCCTACGCTGGTAGCCCTGTGCTAAGTTTTTATCGTACCTGAAAGGAGTGTTCCTCTTTATGAAAAAGCTTCAGCTGCCTGCTTCCTATGCAGCGCTTTCTCCAGAAGAGCAGCGCACTGCCTTTGGCGGAAGCGAATTCGGCGATGCTGTCGGCAGCTTTTTTGACAATCTGCACTTCAATGATTTCTTCTGGAACGGTGGGCTGATCTCGTTTTCCTTCACCTTTGTGCCCATGCTGCTTTTCCGCATGATCAAGACAGGTGTGCAGACCGGGATCAAGCTCTCTCAGCAGATCGGCCGTCTGCTTGGCATCACCCGCGAGGCTACCGTCACTGCCGTCCAGTACTTGGATAATACGCAGCAGCGAAATGACCAGCCGGTCGAAAATTCTCTCCCCCAGCTTTTTTCTCTTCAGTAATAAGCTATAAGAAAGCCGTGCATCCCGGAGCATTCCGGCCATGCACGGCTTTTTGTTTTGTTCAGATCACCCGGACTGCACCCTGTTCCCGCAGGCGCAGCACATAGCAGCTGCCCTGCCCGAACACCTGCTCGATGGCTGTATGATACCGCTTGAGCAGCCGCCCGGGCACATAAGCCTGAATGGTACCTGCAAAGCCGCCGCCCTGCATCCGCCATGCGCCCTCACTGCCCTGCAGGATGCTCTGGCTCAGAGCCAGCGCCACTGACAGCCCCTGATGCCGCACATCCGCTGTGCAGTACACGTTCTGGCACAGCGCAAAGGAAGCCTGTCCGCTCTGCTTCACCAGACCTGCAAACACCGGGAACTGCTTTGCATAAAGCGCATCCCGCTGCGCCAGCGTGCGGGCATTCTCCTCAAAATAATGGATCGCCCGCAGCACCGCACGGTCTCCGCAGCGGCTGCGCAAGGCAGGCAGCGTCGCCCAGAATGCCGTCTCCTGTACCTGCCCCAGCAGCGGCTTACCGAAGCAGGCGGCCACCTGCTCCATCTCCTGCCGGATGGCTGCAAACTCGCCGGTCAGTTCGCTGTGGCTGCCCCGGGTATCGGTGACGCAGAGGAACATTCCTTCCGGCAGCAGACCGTCTGCATGGAGCTTTTCAATCTTTGGGGTGCGCGGATCGGCAAAATCTGCAAAAATAATACCGCCCACCGCACTGGTCAGCTGATCCAGCAGTCCGCTGGGCTTGCCGAAATAGGTGTTTTCCGCATACTGGCAGATGCCCGCCAGCTCTGCCGGGGTCAGCCCGGTGCTGTATTCCTCGTTCCAGATAGAGGCCATGCCCATCTCAAATGCCGCCGAGCTGGACAGCCCGGAGCCGCGCAGCACATCGCTGGCGGTATAGGCGTCAAAGCCGCCGATCTGCTTACCCACCGCACGGAAGCCCTCGGCAATGCCGCGGATCAGGCTGGCCGAGTGGGTGCTCTCCCCTGCCTGCGGCTCTGCGGTGGCAAGATCAATGACATCCAGCTTGTTGAAGCCCCGGGACTTGACCCGCACATAGCCATCCGTGCTGCGGGCTGCCACCGCCACCAGATCCAGCGTGACCGCCGCCGCAAGGCCGTAGCCCCCCTGATGATCCGTGTGGTTGCCGCCCAACTCTGCCCGCCCGGGTGCAGAGTACACCTGCACCTGCCGTCCGGGACCGAAATATAACTCGAACTGCTCCAGCGCTGCCGCATAACGCCCGCGCTGCCGCTGCAGCACCGCCGGGTCTGCCCCGTAAAGTGCAGCAAGTGCGGCGTCCCAGCTGCCCTGCAGGATCTGTTTTCTGAGTTGTGCACTGGTGGCCATGACAGCTCCTCCCCTCCAGAATAAACGATTCTGCTCTTTTTGCCTATTGTAATGCATTTCGGGCTTTTTTTCAATTTATTTGACCCAAAAATCCAAATTTCGGCGTCAGGCGCAAAGAATAAGATGTACTTTTGTTGAATTTGCAGGGCGTTCTATGGTATACTGGGTGCAGAATGTGACAGGACGGAGGTAAAGCTGCCATGCCAGACGTTTATAAGCAATCCTTTAAGCAGAATTACACCAACAACATTGAATTGTCCATCTTCAACTGCGGCCTGGAGCGGTGCGCTCCGGGGCAGACATGGGGTCCCGGCATCCGTGACCACTACCTGATCCATCTGGTGGTATCCGGCAAAGGCATCTTTGAGGTGGGCGGCCGCACTTGGGAGGTGAGCGAGGGCGATCTGTTCTTCGCCCGTCCCAGCCAGCTGATCCGCTATACCGCCGACGAGCAGCAGCCGTGGGAGTACAGCTGGGTGGGCTTCAACGGTGCCTGTGCCCACAAGCTTGCCGCGCAGCTGCCCTTTACGGACGATGCCCCTGTGCACCACACCAGCGACCCGGACGGGATGCGGGCAGCCCTGAACAACATCTACTCCTCCCGCGGGCTGCAGCCGCAGGACGAAGCCGCCATGGTGGGGTATCTGTACCTGTTCATCGCCGCTCTGATGCGAGAGACCAGCGCAGGCAAGCCCCACACGGCCTCCTCCTCCAGCCAGTATGTGCTGAACGCCATCAAGTACATCCAGTTCAACTACTCCCACGACATCTCCATTGACGATGTAGCCAAGAGCGTGGGGGTTTCCCGCAGCCACCTGTACCGGGTGTTCATGCTGAACGTGGGCAAGAGCCCCATCGACTACCTGACCGAGTACCGCATCAACGAGGCCTGCAAGCTGCTGCGCGCAGGCAACCTTTCCATTGCAGAGGTAGCGGTGTCGGTAGGCTTCTTTGACCAGTTCTACTTCTCGCGGGTGTTCAAGCGCGCCAAGGGCGTGCCGCCCAGCAAGTATTTCGCCGCCCAGCAGGACGCCGACCCGGCAAGCCCTGCCCAACTGTAACCTGAGCCCATCACACAAGGAGAAACCATGCCTTTACAGAAAAACCAGATCCTGACCCTGCGCATCGAGCGCCTTTCCAGCGACGGCAGCGGCGTTGCCCACAGTGCCGATGGTGAGGCCGTATTCGTACCCGGCACTGCCCCGGGGGACGAAGCCCGGGTGCGCATTGTAAAGGACTGCGGCCGGTATGCCTTTGGCATTCTGGACGAGCTGCTCACCCCCTCGCCGGACCGCGTCCCGGTGGACTGCCCGGTGGCCGGCCCCTGCGGCGGGTGCAGCCTGCGGCATCTGGATTATGCCGCCGAGCTGCGCGCCAAGCAGGAAAGCGTGCTGGACGCCTTCCGCCGCATCGGCGGGCTGGAGGTGCCGGTGCTGGACATCCTGCCCTCCCCGGAGGTGGACCGCTACCGCAACAAGGTGCAGTTCCCGGTGGGACTGGACAAGAATGGTGTCCCCTGCATCGGCTTCTACGCCGGACGCACCCACCGCATCGTCCCCTGCCCGGACTGCAAGCTGCAGCCCGGCGTGCTGAACGAGATCGGCAACGCACTGTGCGCCTTTTTTGCGCAGCAGGGCATCCGTCCCTACGACGAGCAGAGCGGCAAGGGGCTGGTGCGGCACATCTTCCTGCGGCGCGGTGCGCACAGCGGGCAGATCATGGTGTGTCTGGTATGCACCCGGGCAAAACTGCCCCACGCAGAGCAGCTTTGCACCGCGCTGCGGGAGCAGTTCCCGGCCATCAGCACTATTCTGCTCAACGTCAACGCCAAAAACACCAACGTCATTCTGGGCAGCGAGAACTATATCCTGTACGGCCCGGGCTACATTGAGGACACGCTTTGCGGCGTACCGGTGCGGTTGGGGCCGCTGTCCTTCTATCAAGTCAACACGCTGGCTGCCGAGCGGCTGTACGGCGTTGCCGCGCAGTACGCGCAGCTCACCCCGGACGACACGCTGCTGGATCTCTACTGCGGCATGGGTACCATCGGCCTTTCCATGGCAGATCAATGCCGGGAGCTGATCGGCGTGGAGATCGTGCCGGAGGCCATCGAGAGCGCCAAGGCCAACGCTGCCCGCATGGGCGAGACCGTAGCCGCCAAGAGCCGCTTTTTCTGCGCCGATGCCGGACAGGCTGCCACCCAGCTGGCCGCCGAGGGCCTGCACCCGGACATCGTGATGCTGGACCCGCCCCGCAAGGGCTGCGACGAAGCCACTCTCTCCGCCGTGGTGCGCATGGCCCCCCGCCGGGTGGTGTATGTCAGCTGTAACCCCGCCACCGCCGCCCGAGACGCCGCATGGCTGGAGCAGAAGGGATACCATGCAGAGAAGGTGCAGCCGGTGGATCTGTTCCCAAGGACGAAGCATGTGGAATGTGTCATTGCACTTTCCAAGGGTGAGATCGACTCCAAAAAAGTCCGTGTAGAGTTCTCCTTGGAGGGCATGGACACTTCAGAATTGCAAAAGGGTGCGACTTATCCTGAAATCAAAGCCCGCGTGTTGGAACAGACTGGGCTGAAGGTTTCTTCCCTGTATATCTCGCAGGTCAAGCAGAAATGCGGTCTGGAGGTACGGGAGAACCACCACAAGACTAAATCCGAAAATGTGAAGCAGCCTCAGTGTCCGAAGGAGAAAGAAGATGCAATTGTGGAAGCATTGAAGCATTTTCAGATGATATGATTTACTGTATGCCCGTCTGATTTTCAGGCGGGCATTTTCTTTTGCCGGAATATGGTGTTTCCACTTTTATCGTGGTACAATAGATGCAAGAATCATTTTTCAGGAAAAGCATCCTGCTATCCGATTTATAGGACACCCATTGTTGTAAAATCAGGATGTCCACCTATCACAAAAAACAAGGAGCAACGTATGCCAAACGATAAGATCACCGCCGTAGGTGCCAACATTGCCGAAAAAGCCGCCATGATCTGGAACGTAGCCGATATGCTGCGGGGGCCGTTCAAGCCCCACGAGTACGGTCTGGTCATTCTGCCCATGACCGTGGTGAAGCGGTTCCACGACTGCCTGCTGCCCACCCATCAGGCAGTGCTGGACACCTACGAAAAGGTGAAAAAGCTGCAGGTCATCGATGGCTTTTTGCAGAAGGCTTCCGGCTACCAGTTCTACAACACAAGCCGGTTCACCTTCGAGACCCTGCTGGCAGACCCGGACAACATTGAGTCCAACTTCCGGGATTACCTGTCCGGCTTCTCTGCCAACGCACAGGACGTGCTGGCAAAGTTCGACTTTGACAACATCATCAAGCGGATGGTAGAGAGCAACACCCTCTACCTCGTTATCAAGGAGTTCGGCTCCGAGAAGGGCTATCTTGGCCCGGACAAGATCAGCGCCGTGGACTGCGGCTACATCTTTGAGGACTTGGTGCGGCGGTTCTCCGAGAGCTTTGGCGAGGAAGCCGGAGCGCACTTCACCAGCCGGGATATCATCTACCTGATGACCGACCTGCTGCTGTCCGAAGCCGACCTCGACACCAGCAGCATGACCGTTTACGATATGGCCATGGGCACCAGCCAGATGCTCAGCTGCATGGAAGAGCGCATCCACGAGCTGAACAGCGACATTGAGGTGACCTGCTTCGGGCAGGAGTTCAATCCCTCCACCTTTGCCATCGCCAAGGCGGACATGATGATTCGCGGCGGCGATCCCAACAATATGCGGTTCGGTGATACTCTGTCGGAGGATCAGTTCCCTGGGTTCACCTTCCAGTACATCATCTCCAACCCGCCCTTCGGCATCGACTGGAAGCGGGAGCAGAAGGCGGTGGAAGCCGAGGCCGCCCGGGGCGAGATGGGGCGTTTTGCGCCCGGTCTGCCCAAGATCAGCGATGGTCAGCAGCTTTTTGTGCTGAACGGCCTTGCCAAGCTGGCAAACAAGGGCAAGATGGCCATTATCCAGAACGGCTCTCCCCTGTTCAGCGGCGATGCCGGCAGCGGGCCCAGCAACATCCGGCAGTATATTCTGGAAAACGACTGGCTGGACTGCATCATCCAGCTTTCCACCGATATGTTCATGAACACCGGCATCTCCACCTACATCTGGGTGCTCAGCAAGGATAAGCCCGCCCACCGCGCGGGCAAGGTGCAGCTTATTGACGCCAGCCACTGCTTTGAGCCACGCCGCAAGAGCATTGGCACCAAGCGTAACGACATCACCGACGCCTGCCGGGAGCTGATCGTCACCGCCTACGGCGAGTTTGCCAACGGCAAGGTGTACGGCGACAAAAACGGCATCTACTGCGAGAGCAAGGTGTTCGAGAGCGTGGAGTTCGGCTACAACAAGATCGTGGTGGAGCGCCCCCAGCGGGACGAGGCGGGCAATGTCATCCTGAAACGCGGCAAGCCTGTGCCGGACACCAGCCTGCGGGACTCCGAAAATGTGCCGCTGGTGCAGGATATTGACGCCTACTTTGCCCGGGAAGTTCTGCCCTACGCCCCCGACGCATGGATCGACCACAGCAAGACCAAGGTGGGCTACGAGATCCCCATGACCCGCTATTTCTACGAGTATCAGGCACCGGAAGCCGTGGAGGATATCGTGGCGCGCATCACCGCACTGGAACAGGATATCTCCGCCGGGCTGGCAGAGCTGTTCCATAAGGAGGGCTGACCATGGCACGGAAAATGAAAGACAGCGGCATTGAATGGATTGGGGAGATCCCGGAGGGATGGGAAGTTGCTCCGCTCAAGAGATTCGCTTCTATTCAAACAGGGAATACGCCTTCAAAAACTTCTGATGCGAACTATTATGCTGCCAATGGCATTCCATGGATTAAACCTGATAATTTAGGATATTCTCACTCGATACTAACAACATCTGAATATCTAACTTCCGAAGGTGCACTTTGTGCTCGAATTATGCCGCCAAATACTGTTTATGTGTGTTGTATCGGAAGTCTTGGAAAAGTCGGCTATTCTTCCATATCATGTGCATGTAACCAGCAAATTAATGCGCTTATTTTTAACGATTTGATGTTTTGGAGATATGGTTATTATTTAACCATTGCTCAGGAATCTCAATATCTTCTTTTTGGAAATGGAAATGTTTTACAAATCATAAATTCAACTAGTCAAGGCAATATAGCATGTGTTCTTCCTCCTTTAGAAAATCAACATCTAATCGCCTGTTACTTGGATTCAATTTGTTCAGATATCGAGGTTCTAATCTCCAAAGCACGTTCCAGCATTGAGGAATACAAAAAGCTCAAGCAATCGGTTATTACACAAGCTGTGACTAAAACCATCTACGATGATTTCGGGAATCCTTCTAAGTTCCGAAAATTACGTTCTTTGTGCGATGTGCTTTCCAAAGGTACTACTCCGAAAGACATAGAAACACAAAACGACGAGTTTTACTGTATTCGATATCTAAAATCCGAAAATATTGTTTCAAATCAGCTTAACCTTAATCCAACTTTCTTTATAACTGCTGATACAAACAATTCTCTTGAGCGTTCCAAATTGAATTCCGGCGATATTCTTTTTGTTATTGCAGGTGCGTCCATTGGAAAAGTAGCTATTACAACAGCTGATTTTCTTCCAGCCAATACTAATCAGGCTGTTGCTTTCATTCGTTTGTCTTCTTCGTATCAATATGCAACCAAGTACATCTGGTATTTTCTTCAATCAGATGTCGTTAAACAGCTAATCGCACTTTCTGCCGTTCAATCTGCTCAACCAAACTTATCGCTTGAAGATCTAGGCGCTATGCGTCTTCCTCTTCCAGACCAAATTGGCTGCCTAAAAATCACCGACTACCTTGACGCCAAGTACGCCGAGATTGACAAGCTGATTGCAAAGAAAGAGCAGCTGGTAAAAGAACTGGAAAGCTATAAGAAAAGTTTGATTTATGAGGTTGTAACGGGGAAAAGGGAGGTATAAAATATGGATAACAATTCTCCAATTCAACCAGAAAATAAGCAGCCCCCGTTAAGCGAAGATTTTTATGACATCGCAAAGGGAATGATTTCTGCTATTACTGCTTTTCGTAAAACCTTGGTTGAATGGACACCAACAATCCAGAACGCTCTTTCCAATATATCGAAAGTCGCATCCGTACTGCTTGAATCAATCCAACAAATGCAGCTTTCTTCTTACACGCAAGAAGAACTCGATGAATTAAAATCACGTTATATATCTTGGGGCACTTACGGTTGGACACCTCATCCCTTAAGTTTAAATGATGAATTTCAAATTCTTCCTGATAGTATGCAGCGAGCCGACAGTCTTATGTTGCCCTTACTTACTGAAGAAGCCATATCTGAACTCTACAAAGCTATTTTAGATTATTCTGATACTGTACCACAAGATTTTGAAGAAGCATTTCACGAGTATTCTGCCGAGAAATATCGAATTTGCGCGCTCATTCTCTTTTCTTTAATTGAACGTACTCTAATCATGACGCAATCATTAGACGCTACCATGCGTGAAAACCGAAAGGTTTCTTGTGGGGGCATAAAAAACTTCGGCAAGCAAATCAACAACACCCGCACTGAAAACATGTTCATCTATGCGTGGATTTTAGAAGAAAACGTCATAGCATGTTTGCAGGCCATGTATCAGAACAGTGCTAACTTTAAAGTGGAACCACCTTTGATAAATCGTCATTTTATTGAACACGGAATGAGCAATCGAGAAACAACAAAGGTTGAATGTCTCAAGCTGTTTTTGCTCTATCACAATGTGCTTTTCCTTTCTCAGTGGATAGAATCTCAGCCGCCATATTTACATTAATTTCCAAAAGCCCGAAACATCTCTACATGTCTTCATTTAAAAATTTTAGAGTAGTTACACAAGTGGGTCAACTTATAAAATTATAATAAGAATTGCAGGAGAAACAATTTTGAAATATTACGGCATCAAATCAAAATCAACCTACGAGAAAATAAGTTTTTCTATTGAAAAATCAAAATATTTTTTCTATCGAAACCAACCGTTCAGCAAAAAGCTAAGAAGAAAAAGTCAATTTGACTATGATTTATATTTCAACTCAAAACATTTTCATATTCATGATTGCTCCATTCCGGCTTCCAAATATTGTACTCCATTTTGTCTAATTTGTTCTGATCTCATTTCAATCGAGAACATAGAATCAGTTAAATCGGGTTTAAAGCGCCTAATTTTGCACCACTTGAGCAACGACTATCTAACTGGTTCTATCGATGATGAAATCAACAAATTAGATTCTCTTTCTCGCAAAACGCCCCCTTCTTTTTCTAGTATTAAAATCGGACGCTATTCGTTCGCTTCCACTGAAACTTTGCATCAAAAAATTTCTTATTTCACCGTATATTTCAAAAGCGTAAGTTCAAAATTTATTTCTGTAGAATTTCATATTTTCTTTTCAAACAATTTCAAAGAAGAATTGTCTTCTTTCACGTCAAAAAGCTATACACCTTCTCCTGC
>ERZ869991.720-NODE-720-length-11337-cov-5.065542_pt1 | contig 11337 bp, 12 predicted proteins | sample MGYA00520862_ERZ869991 | MGnify/ENA primary metagenome ERZ869991 (study PRJEB32232, sample SAMN07284978) | human gut metagenome | biome: human-associated habitat; material: feces | host: Homo sapiens | place: Tanzania | collected 2014-08-11 ...
GTATCTTTCTATGTCGATTTTGAAACTTTATTTGTACGATTATATAAAATCAAATTGTAAGTAAGGTGATTATATGGATAAGAAAAAGCTTTTAGGACGTAGGATTAAAGAACTTATTAAAAAGAAAAATATTAGCCAAGAAAAATTAGCAGAGTTAATTGGAATAGAACCAACAGCATTAAGCAACATCGTTACAGGACGAAATTATCCATTAATGTCAACACTAGAAAAACTATTACAAGTGCTTGAGGTAGATTTTTCAGAAGTTTTTAATTTTGAACATCATAATGATAATAAAAACTTACAAGCTGAAATTGAACAAATTTTGAATAATAACCCTGAGAGAATGAAAGATTTTTATAAAATAGCAAAAGCTCTTGTTGATTAGGGACATTTTTAACTTACAGATATATAGAGAATTTTAGTGGTTTATATATACAACAAATAACTTAGATACAATTCTTTTCAATGACTTGAAAAACTCTTCAAAAAGAGCATCAATTAAGTACGCCCTAATAAGACGTACTTATGTTTTATTATGTAAAAAAGAAAAGGATTATTGAAAATGAAATATTTAATACGAGCAAAAAAAGTAGTCTTTAGCGGAAATATGCAGATGATAATGAAATACATTTCAGATTTTTATAAATCAGAATCAAAATTATGGACAGATAAAAATGGTAATTTTACAGATTTAGGCAAATTCAAAACATTTATTGAATCAATGGACTATAAAATTTTGGATGAAATTCCGTCAAGTTGCAGATGTGAAGGGACTGCGGTTTCAATATCTGATTTTAAAAAGATTTTTGGAGAAGAACATTTTTCAATAAAAGCAACCGCTCAAAGATTACATATAACAGAAAAAATGGCAGCACAATTAGCAAGAAAATTAAAACTAAAAAAATAACAAGGAGGAATAATGTACGAAATAAATGGAAAATATACCACTGCAAAAATTTTTACAGAAGTTGAAGACACTGATGTTACAGAACAGACACTAGCAATCTGCAATCACCCAATTTTTAAAGATTGCAAAGTTAGAATAATGCCCGATTGCCATAAAGGGAAAGGTTGTACTATCGGATTTACGGCTGAAATGCCTAAAAATGGAGAGATTATTCCAAACATAATTGGAGTTGACCAATTTTGCGGAATGCATGTTATAAAATTGGATGACAAAGATATTACGAATGATTATGAAAAACTTGATAAAGTTATTCGCCGTAACATTCCATTTGGTAGAGATGGAAGAAAAAGATTTAGCGAATTAGTGCCGGAAGAATTTATTGAAAAAACTAAAAAGATTTGCAAAGATATTCTTAAAGATAATTTTGTTAATCACGTCAATAAAATCGGTTCTCTAGGTGGAGGAAATCATTTTATCTCTTTAGAAAAAGGTACAACAGGAACATACTTGATAATTCACAGTGGTTCAAGAAATATCGGATTAAAACTGGCAATCTATTTTCAAGATTTAGCAATTAAGAAAAATTGTTATGGTTCCGGAGAATTAAAACAATTATCATATTTAACGGGTAAAGATGCTCAAGACTATTTAATTTGTGCAGAATATTGCAGAGAATATGCAAACTTAAATCGAAAAATTATGGCACACGATATTATGGTCGGAATGCGTTGGAAACTGGATGAGGAATTTGAAACAATCCATAATTACATTGGGCAAGATGGAATTATTAGAAAGGGTGCTATTTCATGTAAGAAAAATGAAAAAGTCTTAATTCCACTTAATATGGCTGATGGTTCTTTGATTTGCATCGGGAAAGGAAATTCCGATTGGAATAATTCAGCTCCGCATGGTGCTGGCAGAGCCTTATCCAGAACTCAAGCAAAAGACCGGTTAACAATGCAAGAATATAAAAATCAAATGAAAGATATTTTTTCAAGTTGTATTTCAACTGCAACACTAGATGAATCACCAAGTGCTTATAAAGACAGCAATGGGATAATTCAAGCGATTGCTCCAACTACTGAAATCATAGACCATTTAAAACCCTTGTACAACTTTAAAGCAAAAGAATAAATTAACGTCCATATTTGACATATTTTTGTGATACAATAAGCAAAAAGGAGTTTATATATGGAAGAAAAACCAAGATATTCAAGAGTTTCAGATATAATTGATTTAATAATTTTTATGCTTTCAAAATTGAATGGAGTATCATTAAATGACATTCAAGAAAGGTTTAATGTTTCTCGCAGAACAGCAGAAAGAATGCGTGATAGTGTACTTGCAATTTTACCGCAAGTAGACGAAATAGAAACAGAAGAACGTTGTAAGCGATGGGGTTTTACCAATTATTCATTGAATGAACTTGTTTCTTTTTCAAGTGAAGATATTGCATTTCTGGAAAAATTAAAACCAACTTGTGATAAATTATCCCAAACAGAACTTGATGAAATTTTAACCAAAATTAAAGCCTTAAAATATAAACATAACAAAATGGGTAACAATCAAGTTGAATTATTGCTTCAATCAGAAGGTTATGCAATTCGTCAATCACAATGTTATAAAGTAAATTTAGAAACTATTTCTATTATTCGCCAAGCAATAAAAGAAAATAGAAAAATTAAAGCAATTTACCACGATAAAGAAAGAACTTTAGAACCATTAGGCTTAATTTATGGAGAAAAAGTTCATTTAATTGCAAGAGAATCTGCCAAAGGTGTCGGTGAATTTAACTATGTTTTACACAAATTGAAAAATATACAATTAACAAATGAAAAATTTGATGCAAAGAATTTTGATTTACAAGAGTTTTCAAAAAAATCATTTGGAGTTTATTTTGGAGAAATCTACAATGTTAAATTAAAATTTATTCCGGAAGCATCTGAAGATGTTTTGAATTACAACTTTCACCCAACTCAAAAAGTAAAACAACAATCTGACGGTAGTGTTATTGTAACCTTCAAAGCAAGTGGCGATAAACATATAATGTGGAATTTGTTTAAATGGGGTTATGCTGTTGAAATTTTAGCTCCGCAAAAGTTAAAAAAAGAATACAAAAATTATATTGATGAAATTAGAAAAAAACTTTAAATTGATACTTTTTGTGTACCCGAACTTGACATAGTTACCTGTTAATATGATTAATGTAAGACGACAAAAGGAGGTCAAAATGACTGAAAAAACTTGCTTAATCGGAATAGGTAACGGAGGGTGCAAAATTTTATCTAATTACAAAACAAACCTACCTAAAATTTTTCTTGATACCGATATAGGTGTAATTGAAAAATATTCAGGTATGCGTATCGGTGAAAAAATTTGTGGAAAATTTCCTGCAGGAGGAGAGGTGTATTTAGGAGAACTTTCTGTTAGAGAATGTAAAAATGAGATTTTGAAATTACTTAAAGACTATGAAAACATTATTGTCATAGCTCCACTCGGTGGTGGAACTTCTTGCGGTGCGACTAAAAAACTGATAGAAATTGTACTTGATAACAATAAAAATAGTAAACTTGTAACAAGTATACCTTTTGATTTTGAGGGCGGATTGAGGTTACATAAAGCTGTTGAATGTATCTCATATATTGAAAACTTGTGCGAAGTTATAATAGTGCCTAAATTTAATTATCATAATTATCAAAAACATATTTCAATAAATAAATTATTTGAAGAACAAGATAAATTATATAATCAAACATTAGATAAGATTTGTTTCTAACAACTTGAAATACCCAGATACAAGAGCAATCCTATGTATGAGGTGATTATCATGAAATCCGACAGAACACAAATCGAACAAGAGTGGAAAAAGATTTTTAAAACAGATTTGCCTAAACATATTCATAAAGCATACGCAATTAAATATTTAAAATGGCAAAAAGAAAATAACCAACTAGAACTATCCCTACAAAAGCAAATCGACAAACTTGTCGATAAATATGCAAAAGGAATCTCAACATTTACCCCATCTCTTTCTTTAGAAATTAAAACAGGAACCAAACTTATCCGAGAATTTAAAGGAAGAAAATATGAAGTTATAAAACTCGATAATGGATATCAATTCAATGATAATGTTTATAAAAGTCTTTCTGCAATTGCAAATGAAATCACAGGTACAAGGTGGAATGGAAAGAAATTTTTTGGAATAACAAAATGAAAAGGTTAAAAAATAAATTTATATCAGCAAGAGATTTTAGTCGAGGCAAAGCGATTGTTAAACCTTTTGGCTGCGATGAAAATTTTTGCATAAATAAAAATGGAGAAATCCTTTTTAAAACACAATTTCATTCTTTAGGAAGTTTTAATGAAGTTGATCAAATAATTATTTACAACAACGAATCTCTCTGCGGAGTTATGGATAACCGTGGCAAAATTGTTATTCCATGCAAATACGATTATATTTATCAGCGACCGTACGGTTACACTCTAGAAAAAGATAATGTTTGTACAATCGTAAAAACTAATTCCCCTACAGCATCTTTTGTTCAAAGAAATATTACTTCTGTTCCAGACTGTATTCCGGATAGAAAAAACGGAAAAGAGGGAATTATTCAAATTCCGTCAAAAGAAGTTATAATTCCTTTTGAATATGATTTTTGTGGTTGGTTTCTGAAATATAAACTTGTCGAGGTTCGAAAAAACGGCAAATGTGGTTTCGTAAATTCCCAAAACGAGATAATTATTCCGCTAGAATACGACAGAGTGGGATTATTCGGCTTTAAATACGGAATTTGTCTTGTAGAAAAAGACGGGAAATGTGGCTTTATAGATAAAAATAACAATTTTGTAATCCCATTAAAATACGGTTCATCAAGTGGCGAATTCTTAGAAGGAATTGCGTGTGTTGAAGTTTTAGAAAACAATAAATCATTTTACAAATACATTTTCCCAAATGATAAAGATGCCTTTTAATGATAAAATTTGTGTCTTTCGACTTGATAAAACTTACACAAAGAGCGATGAATGTAGTATGACAAGAATTTTTAAATGTGCGATTTATACTAGAAAATCTTCAGAAGAAGGACTTGAACAAGATTTCAACTCTCTTGATGCTCAACGAGAAGCATGCGAAGCTTATATTAAATCTCAAAAACATGAAGGTTGGGAATTGGTAGAAAAACAATACAATGATGGAGGCTTCTCTGGAGGAACGATGAATCGCCCAGCATTCCAAGATTTGCTCCAAGATGTTGAAAAAGGGAAAGTGGATATAGTAGTAGTTTATAAAGTTGATAGACTAACAAGATCATTAATGGATTTTTCAAAAATTGTAGATGTTTTTGATAAACATGAAACGTCTTTTGTATCCATAACTCAACAATTTAATACAACAACTTCAATGGGACGATTAACTTTAAATATATTATTATCATTTGCCCAATTTGAAAGAGAAGTTACCGGAGAAAGGATTAGAGATAAATTTGCTGCTTCAAAGAAAAAAGGAATGTGGATAAATGGAATGCCACCAATGGGATATGTAAAAAAAGATGGGAAACTAGAAATTGAACACTCAGAAGCTAAAATAGTTAAGCTCATTTTTGATAAATATTTAGAAATAGGTAACGTTCCAGATTTAGTTAAATATCTGAAAGAAAATAATATTAATACCAGAAGTGGTAAAAATTTTTACAAAGGTCATTTATATCGAATACTTCAAAATAAAGCTTATATCGGGAAAATTGTTCATAAAAAGAATATTTATGAAGGACTTCAAAAACCGATAATTGATTTGGATATTTTCGAAAAAACACAAAATCTTATGGCTCAAAATGCATTAAATCGAAAAAATGCTACAAATGCACAAAGTGGTTCTTTATTAAAAGGTAAACTTTTTGATGATAAAAACAATTATATGTCTCCAACACATAGTACAAAAAATGGGAAACGCTATCGATATTATGTAAGCCAAGCTCAAATTCAAAATAGATTGCAAGACCTAGGTTCTATAACTAAAATTTCAGCAGGCGAGATTGAAAATTTTGTAATAAGCAAAATTAAAGAAATTGTTCTTGATAAAAAACTTTTGCAGGAATTATTTGCAGATTCTCCAATAGATCAACAAAAAATAATTTATGAACGAATTTCAGAAAAACTTATTGATACAACTTTTATAAGACACATAATTATTAAAGTAAGAATATCCAAAGAAAATATTTTAATAACTACATCGAAAACTTTGCTATCCGAAGCTATTAAATATTTGATTTTTAAATCCGACCTCCCTGTTGAACAAAATTATTATAAAACTTCCGAAATAGATTATGAGTATAAAATCCGAATAAGTTCTACTACTAAAAATGGAAGTAAAGTAATAATCGGCGATGTAAAGAAAAGAGAAGTTAATAAATTCTTACTAGAAGCGATCGTAAAAAGTTTTTATTATCACAAGCTAATGTTTGAAAATAAATTAACCTCAGAACAAAAAGCAAATACACATATTTATAGGTTAATGAAACTTCGATTTTTACCCAAAGAAATAATTGAAGCAATTTTGACAGGAACGCAAGAACAAGATCTAACTATAGATAAATTATATAAATACCTTAAAACGTAGCACCAATACTGACATATAAACAATTTAAAATAAAAGTATAAAAATTAAAATATAAAGAATAATAATATGTCCAAAGAAACCAGAAAATTGACAAAAGAAGAATTTGAAAACATTGATTGGAGAAAAAGTGAATTCCCCCGAGCTGAAATTGAAGAAATGGATAAACGTGCTGCAAATATTAAAAATGCAATTCCTTGGAACAAAGCTTGGGAAAAACTAAAAATGGAAGAAGAACTGGAATCTATTGAATTAGCAAAAGCCGGTTTTACTCGGGCTGAAATAAGAGAAATGGATAGCAGGGCTAATAATATAGGAAAAGTCCAGTCATTTATATCGGACGAAATATTAAAAGAATTTGGATACGAAAAGGAATAAAATGAAAAAGATAAAAAGTTTAAAAGATGAATATAGGAATTCAAATTTATATAAATGTATTGAACCCTGGGAAACACCTGAGGAGGCAGAAGGATTTTTCTTAACACCATTTGCCCCAAAAGAAACTGGACTTGCTATGTGGATCAGTTTGAGATGTGTTGAAAACAAAGGTGAACCACCATTTTTAAGATTTCAAAACGATAGAAACACAAAATATAACAGCAACTGGGTAAAAATGTACATTGACGGCACACTAGACAATTACGAAAACAAAAGGATTGTTTTTACCACTGCGGAAATGCAAGCCCTCAAAGACTGGATACATCTGAACAAAGAAATTATTATCAAACATTATTATCAAGAATACGATTCTGCCGATGTTTGCAAAAAGATAAAACATATAAGGAGTAAAAATTATTCACCCTCGTTGTCGAACTCTATATGGTACAATCAAAATGCGATACAACAACTTGAATATAAAAGATTTTGAAATAAAAGACATAAAATAAATTTTTTCCAACACAATCATTTGAAAATCTATTTAATTTAAGTGATTAATGTCACCAATACTGACAGATATATAATCTAAAGTAAAAGCAGAAAGGATAAAAATATGAAAGATTTAAAAATTAAAGTTATCGGCATTGGTAGCGGCGGACAAGATGCTGTCGATTATTTATATTTAAATAATAAGTGTAAAAATATTAATTTTATTGTAATCAATTCAGACGAAAGAATTTTAAAAGAAGCCAAAACAAGTAATAAATACCTATTATCCGAAGGAAATTATAGTAACGAAAATGAATCCACAGGGTGCGGAGGGAATCCTAAAAACTGGAAGCAAAATACCTTAATTCATATAAACCAAATTTTGAAACTTACACAAAATTCAGATATTGTCTTTCTTATTTCCTGCTTTGGCGGAGGTTGTGGAACTGGAGCTACACCTGTAATTGCAGAAAAATTAAAAATTGCAGGGATAAAAACAATTGCGATAATTACAAAACCATTTAAATGGGAAGGTCAAAAAAGAACCATCCAAGCAGAAAATGGAATAGAAAATTTGCAACAATTTGTTGATAAAAAAATAGTTATTGAAAATCAAACTCTCTGTAAATCAGTTCCAGAAGATACAACAACTAAAGCCGCATTTAATTATGTTAATCAAAAAATTGCAAAAAACTTATATAAAGAAATTAGTAATTTTTATTGAGGAATAATTTGCGGAGAATTACTCATAATAATCTTCAAGAATTGCCATTATTGCATTTTCAATAATTTCTCTTGCTGCTTTTGAATTATCTCTATCATACGTGTTTCTATATTTTTCTTGTATATCCGAAGGTACATTTGGAAAATTTGAATTTTCTCTCATTAAAATAATTGGCTTTTTGAGGTGATGTGCAATACCTAACTCATACATAACATTTGGATTAGCATCACAAAAAATATCCTTATCTCCATTTTTTCGTTGACAAGGCGAAATTTCTGCAATAAAAATTGAACAATCTTCTATTTTTCGCATAATATCATCCATTAAATCAATATTATAACCTCGATGTTTCATTATTGGATGTAAATTTATACGTCCTTTATAATGAGGTTTCATTTCTTCTATATTTTTAATTGCATTATTAATCCACTCTGTAACACTATCAATCAGGTTCGGTTCATATGCCATAGCTACAAATATATTAATAGGAGCCAAATTATTTGTTTTTTCCGCATTTTTATATAATAAAATTGGATTTTCAAATGTTGTATTATCAAAATTATATTTTTTTACCCAATTTTCTAAATTGTGTAGAATTCTTAGACTGTTTTCTTCATTAAGATGCTTATATGCAACATAAAAAACTAATTTGCAATATAATTTCATTTTTTTTAATTCTATTGATGGATCTTTATTCAATAATATATTTGTCAATTTAAGAATTTTATTAAATTTTTCAAGATCAATTGATTTATCATTAATCAGCTCTAATATTTCTGCAATTTGTTTAAGCGAATTTTCTTTGCACAATTCGCTATTTAAATAAAGTTGAGTATTTAGTTGATTTTTAAACTGCCGCATTAAACTTAAATTTTTATTAGCAATATTTAAATCTGCATCTCTCCATCTATTTGAATCGGCACAAATTATACCTTTTATGTTTTCTTCTAAATCTAATTTTTTTGCCTTACTATTAAGAAAATAAAATAAAAAGGCTTCATTTTCTTTCTGTTCTTCTTCAATTTTTGCCAATTCCGCAGCATCTTTATCAAGATAATCATTTTGATTCCACAGAATAATAGAAAAAGGAATTAGTATATCTTTAGAAGTTTCATTAAATACTTGGTAGGCAGCCTCTATTCTATGATTCCCATCTATACGATATAGGTTTTTCCCCTCTACTGTTAAGACAAAATAGTTTAAATTTGAAATTTGCCCTTTTACTTTGGCACTTAATGACTTACTTAGTTCAAATTTTGTTAAATTATAGTTTTTTCGTGCAACAAGAGTTACTTCTGGTAAATATTTTGCAGAATCTTTCATTTGTAATAAAAAATTTTTTATTGAATCGACATGAACATCATAAATTTGTCTTTGATAATCATATTCTGTTTTAGAAGCTTTATATAAAACAGAGGCTTTTGCGTAACCTCTTAAAACTTTAATACCTCTTGATACGACATCCTCTTGTACTTGTAATTGCTTACTAGAATCAATGTATTTTTCAACATCACCACAATTTTGTCCTAATATTCCTTTAAAAGTATACGTTTTTTCTTCTAATGGTTGTGCTGTTATCTCTTGATAAAGAGTATTTGGTGGTTGTTTCATTAACTCGGAAAGACTCTTTCTATTACATTCTATGGTATTTAAATAATTTTGTAAACTTTTTACATGTGAATTTCCGTACAAATTTTCTACTTGTCTTGCTATACTCGAGTACGTTTTATTAATTTGTTCAAGTTGTTCAATGGTAAAAGAATTTCGCATATCTAACGGAACATTAGATATTTGAGGTAAATTATCTTTTAATTCTCTAAGTTGTTTTGCACTTGAGATATTATAAAAATTTTTTGAGATGTTGTTAATATTTTTTTGATACGTACTAAAGGCTGAATTTATTTTAGAAAAAGGATCTATAGAATTTTCGTTTTCTATTTCTCGTTTTATATAATCAATCCCCTTTGGAGTTAAAGAAATTTTTTCAAAATTTTCAAGTTTGATTTCTGGTTCAAATTCAGTTAAACTCAATTTTCCAGTTATAATACCTTCTTCACATAATTCGCGGAAAGATTGATTAGCAATATTTTCATTTCCCTTTGCTATTGCTTGCATTTCATGTATATTAATTGCACGGTCTTCACTAACACATTTTTTAAAATAGTCTATAAAGATAGCCTTAAAATCCATTATTCAAACAACTCCTTTTCAAATTCTTCTTGTGCAGATATTCTGTTTTTTTCAGCTTGTTGTTTTAAACTTATAATTTTTTCTTTAATTTTTTGCAAATGATTAACTATATAATTTTGTTCTTCTATTGGTGGTATTATTATTGGACTATTCAAAAACTCATTACTGTTAATATTCGGCTGAGCATTTGCTCTTTGATTTGAAGCTATCCATTGCTTATAAATATTTGACTTTGTGTAGTATAGTAAGTATTCTGGAATTATTTTTTTAGTGTTAAGTTTAAATTTTATTAAATATCCTGCATAAATACATTTCCCAAATTCTTTTTTATATATAAAAGTTTTGCCAACGGTATTTCCTGAACGAGCAATTAAAAAATCATTTTCTTCTAATAAATATTTAGAATCTACTTTTTCAGCCGAAACAAAATCATCATTGAGTGTGCCATTTTCATTTATATCAGTTATTCTTATATACCGAATGTCAGATTTCTTTTTAATTCCCTTTTCACCTGCTCCATATAAAGGTTTTTCTGTTACTACATCTAATAACTTTGAAAATTTATACTTTTCTGAAAATATAGAACTACAGTCATTTTTGTACAAATCCCAACGAGATAAATCAACTAAATTGTAAAAGTTTAAGTAACTATATTTATCTGATTTTATAATATTATTTTTACAAATAATTCCTAATTGCATGACAATATAGTTGTCCATATCTTGTTCAAGCTGATAGACCTCTTTTTCTTGGTTTTCTGCAAGTTTGATTTTTTCATTATATCTTTTGACAAAGTCCTTTTGAATTCCAATTGGTGGTAATGGAATCTCTGTTTTTAAAAATAAATTTTCTTGTAAATAATGTCTGTTAGTTGTACCATTACTTGCTTTATCAAACAAATTAACAAAATAATCAGTTGTCATTAAAAGAGACAAGAATTGAGGATCAGCCTTATTCGTATCAATTTCAAAATCCCAAAAATTTCCGGTTATAATAGCATTATTACAAGATTCCGGAACAATACCTATGGCACCATTT
>ERZ869991.721-NODE-721-length-11328-cov-5.239534_pt1 | contig 11328 bp, 8 predicted proteins | sample MGYA00520862_ERZ869991 | MGnify/ENA primary metagenome ERZ869991 (study PRJEB32232, sample SAMN07284978) | human gut metagenome | biome: human-associated habitat; material: feces | host: Homo sapiens | place: Tanzania | collected 2014-08-11 ...
AAAAAAGCACATACTGGTATGATGATAAAAATGTTACAGCTGAGGTAATGAAAAATGGGTAGACGTTTATCGTTACATATTTTACTTCCTATAGAAGGTTATGAGGAAGATAAAGTATATGACAGTGAAGAAATCTCACTTAGAATGGCGTATTCGGAGCAAGAACCAGACAACGTATATTATAGGAGATTGAAAGAAAAATCTGTTTATGCATCGTTTGATGATATTTTTAGATTTGCATGTGAAAAATATTCATTGGGTGAAATACATAATTTCTCCATGTATACAGATCATTGGGGTAATAGTGTAATTCAATATGAAGAAAATAAATATGTCGTTAAAGAAGCAGAAATATTTTGTTAAAAACAGCTATTCTACAGTAACAAAAAGCCATCATATGCACATATATTTTTTATTTGCCAAATATATGTCATATGCAACATTTTATGCAAAAACGGCCCTAAAAGTAAGCCCCGCCTTTTGTTACCAACTTTTTAAGCACAAAAGGCAGGGCCGCTCTGTCAGCTATGATCTATGCAAAGCTCAACCACAGCAAACTGATTAGATATATTCTTTATTCGTAGCTTATGGCGCTCTCAAAATAGCGCTGGTTGAGGCTGTGGCAAATTTGAGAAGTCTCGGTTATGCGCTGGGCCGTTTTTTCACATTGCTCGTCTATGGTGCTCAAAAAGCCCTTATATTCAATTTGCAGCTCCATAGGAGGAATGGGAATAGGCAATTCATTCAAGGAAGACTTGGGAAGTTTGGGCATAACACCACCACGCAAGCTAGAACTTATGTCTAAGCTATTGACAACCATTTCCAAATATTCAGGAATGACACCGGCATCAGGATTTATACGCAAAACATGTACCAAATCGCTGGCCCAAATCTTGCCATGCACAGCTCTGGCAATAGGAGCATCGCCGGAAGTAAGTATGGAACCAACTTTAGCAACTAAGAGCAAATCTTCATCAAAAAGATACTCATCGACGCTATCGACTATACCGGTAGAATCGTAGTAAGGATATTCGCCGGGCACTCTGTCTTTGGCTAAAAGCGAACGAGATTTCAAACGCTCAGTCAAAGCTCCTAACGGCTTCACTTCCCAACCGCGATCATTTATATCGACCTGGCCGAAAAGTTCGGTAAAGCGGGCAGCTACTAAGTCTTCAGATTTGTCGAGCTGCTCAAATTGCAAATTCATTAAGTCGTAAGCGTTGCGCAATACGTCAGCAATAAGTTCTTGCTCTTCCAAACTTGGTAAAGGAATAACGGTATCTTTCAAATCGTCGATAGAGACGTCGTCTTCGAGGATACCGGCATTTTCATCATCTTCGAGTTTGCAGAAGATGTAAGAAAGAGCGTAAGCCATGTATAAAGGATTTAATTGCTCAGTGTCAGGGCACAAACGGCAGAAATGATGACTAAAGAGGGCATCTTCGCCATTCCAAGGCTCGATGGACAAACGATCCGTAAGCGATACTAAATATTCTCCATTGTGGACAAGTTGTTCTTTGGAGTAGTCACCAGTGTAGTAGGTGGAAACCTGCCCTTTTTCAATGTCGCTATGCAGAATGACAGGAACTCCCTCTGTTCCGTCTTCGTTGAGCAGACTGCGATCGATATTTACTCCGCCTTGGAAAGTGCAAACATCGCCTAAGCGGGTCATTTTATACTCTGACATATCGAACCCCTTTCAAAATATCTTATGGCACAACTATTCATTGAACAATTCATTGAACCTAGTTTCCTTCTGTAAATATTAAAGATTCTCCCCCTTGGTTAACTTGTTTTGCCAGTCCGGCTTATATTTATAAAATAATTCGGCTTTTTAAGGGCTTTTTTTTATTATACCTGCCCATAAAAGGAGGAAACCTCTATAAAACATCTGAAAAGACGGGGCCTAAAATTAAGTGCATTTAAAAAATTTGAGGCGGAATATACTTATGAAAATATTGCTTATCAATGCTCCCCGCATAAATTCAATCTGGTGTGGCGTGCCGGATATTTTTAATGGCAAAGATCAGCACCTCTTTCCCCCTCAGGGGATCATGTATTTATCCGCCTACATTAAAGCTCATAGCAACCATGAAGTAAAAATCTTGGATGCTAATTGCGATTTGCTAACTCAAGCTCAAATCGAACAACGCATTCGCGAGTATGATCCTCAAGTTGTGGGTATAACTACCATGACTCACAATCTTATCGATGTTCATGAGTGCGTAAAATCAGCTAAGCGCGTTAATAAAGACATTCATGTGATTTTAGGCGGCCCTCATGCCATGCGTTTTCCTGAAGAGGCTATCTCTCTTTCTGGAGTAGATTCTATATGCAATGAAAGAGACGCTGAAGAGGCCTTTGCCGAATGGATCGACTATTTAGATGGTAAAGGTGAAGCCAAAAATGTCAAAGGCATTTGGTTTAAAAATGCTGACGGATCCGTAACTCGCAATGAAGCTTGTCCTATAAACAAAGATCTTTCTCGCTTCCCTATGCCAGATCGTGAAAGTATCAATTTGGACGAATATTATACTCCCGGTATGTTAGGTTTACGCTCCACTACCATTGTAACTTCCAGGGGCTGTCCTCAAGGCTGTAAATTCTGCCTTTCCACGGCTGCTTTCGCTTCGCGTACGGTCAAAGATATAGTTGACGAAATGGAAGTATGCAAAGATATGGGCATTGAAGAAGTGCTCTTTGTAGACGATATTTTTAATGCTCCCACCAAGCGAGTAATTGAAATTTCCCAAGAAATTTTACGCCGTAAATTAAAGATGTACTGGGCTTTCAAAGGCACTATTGCCGGAACGACTTACGAAATGCTAAAAATAGCTCGCGAAGCTGGATGCTTGCGTGGTCATTTCGGTGTAGAAAGCGGCACTCCAGAAGGCCTTCAAGCTTTAGGTAAAACTTTTATGAAGCCGGAAAAAGCCCGCCAAGTGTTCAAGTGGTGTAAAGAATTGGATATGTGCGGTTGTGCTTACATTATGATCGGTACCCCGGCTGAGAAAAACCGTGATGATATTATGCGCACGGTAGATTTTGTTTATCAGCTCGATCCGGAATATGTTGTATACGCTATTACTAGCCCTTATCCTGACACTCCCCTGTGGCAGCGCGGCGCTGATTTGCATTTGTGGGATCCAGATATTTGGAAGCGCTTTATGCTCAACCCCACTATTGAAAATGCCGAGCAAATTCCTACAATGTGGAATCAGTATATGAGCCGCGAAGAGCTACTCTCCATCTTCAAAGAAATCAATCGAGATTTTTATTTTGACCCGCTGAAGATTTATCACACTTTAAAGAAAATGACCAACTGGGAAGGCGTGAAACGTATTGCTCAGGGTGGCTTGGCTATTGCGAAACTCCAGCTTATCAAAGCTCAAAGTCGACGCATCTAGCAAATAGAAATACATTACTACAAAATAAAAAAATGCTTCCCGCCGATAATCGAGAGCGGAAAGCATTTTTTTATGACTAATGTCGGCTTTTTACTTTTCTTCAGCAACTACTATTTCTTCATTACTCAAAGCCATATTGTAAAAAGCAGCTAAGGCTCCACCGATTAAAGGAGCAATAACAAAGACCCATACTTGAGCTAAAGCTTGGCCTCCTTTAATACAAGCCGGAGCTAAACTGCGAGCAGGATTGACTGAAGTGCCGGTTAAAGGCAAACCAACGATATGAACAACAATTAAACACAAGCCTATAACTAAACCGGCTACACTGGCATACTCAGGTTTGGAAGTAACAAACAAAACTGTTGATACGAAGCAAAAAGTGAGCACGACTTCAGTTAAAAAAGCTATAGTAGCACTAATCTTGGCATTACTGGCCTCTCCGAAACCGTTACAACCAAAATTTCCATTAGCTACGCCTAAAACATCATGGCTACCTATAATGGCATATAAAAGGAAAGCTCCCACAAAAGCGCCCATTACTTGAGCTACCATATAACCTATAAAGTCTTTAGTTTCCATGCGCCCCTGAATAACCATAGCCAGAGAAACGGCCGGGTTAAGATGGCAACCAGAAACCGGGCCTATAGAGTAAACCATAGCCATAAGCACCAAACCAAAAGCCACAGCCACACCCAAATAGCCACAGCCCACACTTGAGGTAGGTACTTTGTGTAAAATAGCGGCACCGCAGCCAAAGAAGACTAGCATAGCCGTACCCATAAACTCAGCTAAATATTTTCTCACATCAACTCTCCGTATATCTAAATATAGTCATTGTTTTGCAAATAGGAAGTCCACAATAATTGCAAAGATTTGCGCAAAAATTCGTCTTTTGTTTGCAAATCAGCATATAAAGCGCAGAAACCATCCTGTGCCAGAATATTGTAATCAGAACGCATACCGGCGAATAAACGCGCTAATCCGTAAGAAGCCTCTGTTATACCCACAGCTTTAGCTGCAAATCTATTGGCATCTCCGTCCAATACCGAGGTGAAAGGACGTCTGGCGAACAAAAATTCTTTCAAAATCAGGAAAGGCTCGTAATCTGTCATTCGATACAGACGAGTAATTGTTTCCGATATTTTCCTATAAAGATTGGGAGTATCTGCATCGTAATTACCTACAACCTTAAGCCAAGGCTCAGCGGCTTCTATACCACTTTCAATGCACATCTTTACTACAGTTTCAAGCAATTTACACATCATCGTGTCGTCTAAAGACAAACGAGAGTACCACAGCTGAGTATGATTGTGATAAAGCTGGAAACATTTGCGCAAGATAATAAATTGTTGTTCGGCCGACGTAAGTTCAGCCATCTTTGCATGTAAAATAAAGATTTTGCCTTTTTCGAAGTTAAAAGCTTTAATAAAGAACTGTTCTTGCCCGTCGTAGTAGCGCAACTCTACATTGGCAAATTTAAAAATACGAGCATTAAAACGTTCAAAGAGCTCAGCAGGCTTAAAGTTAAAGGGAATAAGTTTTGCTTCCTCAACTATACCATTGAAGCGATCTGGCCAGGCAGCAGGCTCAAAACCGGCTTCGGGAAAAAGTTTATTCAGCATAAATTCCACTACCTTGTCGGCTGTTGCCTTACTATGGTAACGCTCTATATCAGCAGGAGAAATTTGCACCGGTCCCAGAGGTACTAAGCTGTCTATGCTATCTTCTATATTTTTAGCTTCATCTTTACTGTTAAGGTAAAGGGCTTCAATCATATCCAAAACCGGTTTATATTTTTTGTTGATTGGATCTTTAGCTTGTTCAAACAATTCATCAAAAAGTTCCGGACAAGTCGTTATTTCTTGCAATGCTTCAACGGTATTGTCGATACTAGCTGAAGTTACGCCAACTTTAAGCAAATAGTAGTGTAAAGCAGCTTCGTCAGGACACTTTTCAGATATAGCATCTGCCAAACGAAGGAACTTTCGAGCTGTTACAGGATACTTAGCACAGAGCAAAGCCAAAACAAAAAGCAGTTTCTTGATGTCTATTTCGGATTTATCAACAGGCATTTTATTGATGACAGCTTGTGCCATATCTCTGACATAGCTCTCCCAATAATCAGTTCCGAAAGCATCATAAAGCAAAGGTAAGCCAGCTTTATAAGCGTCTTCCCAACGAGCCATATTGACATAATTATGCAAAATAGCCAAATTAGGTTGGAGAATATAGCTGTCTTGTTTTAACAATCTAGCAAATTTAGCCAAAGCCAAGTCGTATTCGCCGTTTTCTGACAATTCAAGACCGGCTTTCACCTCATTGATAATTTGCAAGTCATCGCTAGCCACAAAATGTATATCTTCGCTAAATTGTGGAAGCAATTCCAAAGGAGACAATTTTTCGGCCTCTTCAGTTTGCTCAACAATATCGCTTATTTTGTCTAACTTGTCAGCTAAGGCTGTATCAAGAGCAACCTCCAAACGATCCTTAAGCTTACCAGCAGCAAACATAGGTAATTTGAGCTTGCTATTATTGACGATAGGTTCTTCTTCAGCTTCGGTAGCAGGCTCAGCGCCAGTTTCAGCGGCGGCTTCGGCAGTAAGCTCAGTGACAGTCTCGGCAACGGCTTCAGCAGTAGGCTCAGTGACAGTCTCGGCAACGGCTTCAGCAGTAGGCTCAGTGACAGTCTCGGCGACTACTTCGGCAGCGGGCTCAGCGACAGGCTCGGCGACTACTTCGGCAGCGGGCTCAGCGACAGGCTCGGCGACTACTTCGGCAGCAGACGGTACTAAAGTTTGCTCAGCCGCAGCCGGGTCAGGTTTGTCAGAATTTTCCTCAGAGCTGGAAGCAGAATCATGTGAAGCTGAAGGCTCTACCGCCGCTTCCTTGTCAGCAGCCTTTTTTAAGCGCCGCCCACCGCTAGCTCCTTTAAGACCTTTAAACCCGCGTCCGGCAGACATAGAAACTTTCACAAGTTCTCGCAAAGCAGCTTTGGGATCAGCATGTTTAGGAGCCCTCCTGGGCGGAGCCGCAACCTCGGCGGTAGGCTCGGCAACAGCAGCTTCAGTAACAGGCTCAGCTGTAGACTCGGCAGCAACTTCAGCAGCTGGCTCAGCGGTAGGCTCGGCAGCTACAGCTTCAGCAACAGGTTCAGCTGTAGGCTCGGCAGCAGCAGCTTCAGCAACAGGTTCAGCTGTAGGCTCGGCAGCAGCAGCTTCAGCAGCTAGCTCAGCGGTAGGCTCAGTAGCGGCTGCGGCGGCAGGCTCGGTAGCTGCTTCAGCGGCGGACTCGGTAGCAGCTGCGGCGGCAGGCTCGGTAGCTGCTTCAGCGGCGGACTCGGTAGCAGCTTCAGCGGCGGACTCGGTAGCAGCTGCAGTGCCGATCAACGCGGCAAGTTCAGCGTTACATTTGGCATATAATTCTGGAGCGCAGTCTTTCAAACCATCGACAGCTGTACTACAAAGCGAACGCATTTTATCTAAGCGTTGTTCCAATTCCGCAAATTGACGTTTAAGCTCTTTGAGCGCTCCGTTGGTTTCTAAAGCTCGTTTGCGCCAATCGGCACATTCAGACTTGAGGACGCTGTTTGCACCGCGAGCCGCCTCTAACTCTTCTCGGCTGCCATTATCTGCGCTTAAATTTTGTAAAAAAAGATCGGTAGCTTCGACAATGCCTTCAAAATGTTCGCGCAAACTAGCGACTAAAATCTGACGTTCATCTGCCATATCAGCAACTCCAAACGATTTCTATTAGGTTTTCCCGCCCAAAGACAAGGATGCGGAATTGGCTAAAAAGCCTGTCTTTACCTGCCCACCAAGGCCTAATGCATTCTATTGAAATTTGTCTGCTATATCGTTCTGTGCTATTATTGGCGACGACACCAAACTAGGAGCCTTCTCCGGCAACAATATTATGAATGACGCTTTAGCTTTTTTGTGCGAATTTTTCAGGAAACCGACTCAAGTAGGAGCTATTTATCCTAGCTCACAGGAACTGGCCAGAGAAATCGTTACTCAAGCCAACGTAGAACAAGCTAGAGTAATTGTTGAATTCGGAGCCGGCACAGGCGTATTTACCAGAGAAATTTTAAAACGCAAACCTACAGAAGCGGCTTTTTTCTCTATAGAACAAAACGAATCATTAGTGGAAGTGCTTAAGCGAGAATTGCCAGAAGCTGATATATGTTGTGATTCCGCAGCAGAGCTTCCCCGCCTTTTACAAGAGCGCAACCTTCAAAGTGTAGACGCTATAGTAAGTGGGCTTCCTTGGGCTGCTTTCGATGAACAATTGCAAGATATGTTGCTAGCCCCTGTTTTGCAATATTTGCAACCGGGTGGCAAATTCGTTACGTTTGCCTACCTTCAAGGGTTGTTGTTACCGGCTGGACACAGGTTTGCCCAAAAAATACGCTCCAAGTTTGCCAAAGTAGAAAAATCACGCATAGTGTGGGGCAATTTGCCGCCGGCCTTTGTCTATATTTGCACTAAAGAAAAGTAGCTGAAAATTTGCAACCAGACACAAGAAAAGCCCTCGCAGCTAAATTTATATCACTGCGAGGGCCTTCTATTAGTCGCACATATCAAAAAGTTTTTGTTGGCGAATCGTATCTTCTAAAATGGCAAAATTTTGCAAATCGCCGGGCAAATCGCTATGGGCGCCTTTGCGTTTAGCTTGAGCAAATTTCCTTATAAAACGCCTTCTATTCCTTAAAAATTTTTTTTCATTTCGAGCCGCTCTCTTTTTATAACGCTTTCTATTCTTTAAAAAATTCTTTCTTGTTCCTACCGGTATGTCATTTTCAATATCATCAGCTATGCCGCCGTACCATAAATCATCCAAAATTCCGTAGAAATTTTTATAATATCCACATAAGTAATTTCTAGCGATAGAGTGAATTATACCCCTTTCATCATACCAATCCGCGACAAACAGTACTTTGTATTTACGGAAGAAAGCCCTAGCTTGTTTCAACAGTTTTGCGCTGACCTCTTGATCCTCTGAAGGAGATTCACCTTCATATTTATAATCGCCGCTCAAATGCATCCATCCTGAAGGAATTTCTTCAAGATCCTTGGACGAATGCCATGTATCTCTTTCCCAATATATTTTAACTACAATATCCTTAAACCGAAAATCGGGATTATAGTTATAAAAGAATGAAAAATCCACATAATCGGTTTCAATATCAACTCCATCTACAAACTCGTATCCCCAAAGACTATCTTCATAAGTCAAATATGATTTTTCTCTTACAGGCATATCTACTACCTCTCTAAAATAAAACCGGGCTGCAAGCTAAAGCAAGACAGCTACAAGCCTACAGCCATATAGCACGTTAAGAGCTGCTAACTAATCATTCATATTGAATGATTTACATTTCCTGACAGCTCGCTCCAGGTACTTTAGTTTAGCGGATTCGAGCATATTCACTAAAGGTTTATCCTGTTTACTTTGCTCGAATTCATGTATAAGTTCTATCCTTCTAGAAGTACCCGTCTTGATAAGACGTTTACCTTCGTAAATGTCCTTGAAATTAAAACGCCTTAAAAGTCTTTTCAAACTTAGATCCTTACACAAATAAGCATAAAGGTCCCCAATCTTTAAACACCCTTCCCAAACAGCCGCAAAAAGAACCTTACGACGCTTAAAGAATTCAATGGCATTATCAATCCTTTTTTTACTAACACGCGGCGCTTTAGGAGAACGCTTATACTTATATTCTCCATGAAGTGCAAGAGAGTAGGAAGTTTCTTCATTAAACCTTGCAATGTCCCAGCAGATCTTAACCCTAATAGCGTGTTTAATTTTATCTGTCTTAGGGTCGAACCAAAATGAAAAGTCTCCATTTTCATCCTCATCAAGTTTGGTGAGTACTTTGCCAAAGAAATTTTTTTCTAACAAAGGCTCTAGGTCGCCATATCCTTGCCCGTAAGGTAAAACACACTCGGGCTCGATACGGCCATAAGAAAGATTGCCGCTATCACTATCCCAATCATAGGGATTCATATAATAAGGCATATTCATGCCTCCTTTTAACAAGGAAATTCGCATTCGTAGGCATGTTATTATGCATCACAATAATTTTTAGTTCATTTACTTATTTAATCTTAATAAAAATCAGCTTTTAGCTAACGAACATACGTTTGCCTGCTATTTTATATCATATTTTTGGTTCATTTAATAATTTTGTCTATGTTAAAATATTTTTTAGCATTACGAATGCACCTTTATTGTACCAGTTACAGATGATACCGTCAACAGATTTTGCCACCATTTGCCGCCTATTTTTTATCTATATCTGCCGACACAAGAAAAGCCCTCGTAGCGTTGCGCTAATCTCAAAATACAAGAACTAACCGCAAACACCACAAGGGCTTTTTATAGAAAAAAGTTGCGCAGAGGCCGCTGGGTCGACACATTCGCCCGCGTGTCGATGGGTAGCCGCCAGAGGTTTCACCCCCTGAACAAACTACCAAGTTGGCATTGTTTGTTCGCCCGTGCGCTCCTCTGCCCTCACAGTATAACAAAAGAATGCTTAAAGCGCTATAGTTTTTAGCACTTACAGCGATTGTTCAGGCAAAAAATAACATCAAAGCAACCAGACATTAACGAGCGAACAGGAAAAAAACAGTTTTTCAACGTAGTTTCCCAGGCTGAGGTATCGATTTTTTTGATTTGGCAAGTTAAATCTTGTGGAGGCTCATTTTATGGAAAACAGCAGTTCCAACCGAATCTTGGTGTTGGAAAATCAGGGCATCGACCGGAGGCCCATTTGCCACTATCTCGAAGACAAAGGTTTTGAAATTGTAACTGCTTCTTCATGCCATGAAGCCCTTAAAATAGTCGAAGAACAACCAGTCCAGACGCTTATTATGGAAACTCCGACGGAAGATATAAATAGTCTGGACTTTATAATAAATCTCAGGAAATGTCACAATTTAGCTGAGTTGCCTATCATTGTTGTATCCTCTTTGAGTGAATATGCCGACAAAGTATCCGCTTGGAACGCAGGAGCCAATTATTACATAATAAAACCAGTCGGCCAAGAAGAGCTTGTTGCCAAAGTCAACCTTTGTTTGGCATTACATAAGTCTTATCAATATTTGCATACTCAGGAAGAGCGCCTTGAGCTAGCTGTCAAAGCCACCAATGGCGGTGTTTTTGATTGGGATATCAAAGCAAATTCCATTGTTAATTCTCCCAAAGTATATGAACTTTTATGCATAGAGCATGACTCATCTACTCCGGCTACTCCCCAAGACTGGTTCAACGCTATTCATCCGGAAGATCACGATACTGTATCAGAAAAACTCAAAGAGCACCTTGAAGGCAAAACTCCCTATTTGGAAGCACAGCATCGAGTAATGCGCCAAGACGGTACTCACCGTTGGGTTTTAGTACGTGCTATTGCCGTGCGCGACAGCAATGGCGAAGCTCAGCGCTTGGTTGGAAATATCAGCGATATAAGCAATTCTTTTTCCTATGATAGCGTAACCGGTTTGCCTGGTCGTCACGTATTTTACGATTTACTGGAAAGAGCCATGGTACGCTCTATTCGCAATGAAAAGTATCTTTTCGGTCTCTTAAATGTAACCGTCAACGATCTCGATCAACTTAAAGCTAAATTTACCGATGCCGAAATAGAACAAATTTGGTCAGCTATCAGCAGACGTTTGCAACTTTCTTCCAGAGCCTCTGATCTTATTTCCCGAATTGAGCACAACCGCTTCGCCATTCTTTTAGATGATTTGCGCGAAGTTAGTGATGCCTTGCGCGTAGCTAACCGAATTTCCAAGTCATTAGCCAATCAGTTGCGCATATTTGAAGACAGATTCAAAGTAAATACCAGCATAGGCGTAGCCGTCTCTTGCGACGGTTACGAATCTCCGGAGAGCTTGTTAGACGATGCTTACAAAGCTTC
>ERZ869991.722-NODE-722-length-11310-cov-3.748865_pt1 | contig 11310 bp, 7 predicted proteins | sample MGYA00520862_ERZ869991 | MGnify/ENA primary metagenome ERZ869991 (study PRJEB32232, sample SAMN07284978) | human gut metagenome | biome: human-associated habitat; material: feces | host: Homo sapiens | place: Tanzania | collected 2014-08-11 ...
TTATCATAAAAAAGGTATTAGGAGATGAAGAAGCATATAAATGGGTTGAGGAAAGAAAGACACAGTTAGAAGGAATTCCATCGGTTGCAAATATAGACAAAACTGATCCAATACAGGTTATGCTTGCATTAAATTCCCCCAATATGTATCAGTGCTGTTTATCAAAAATCAAATCTGAATATCCGGAACGATATAAAACGTTTGAGGAAGCAAAAACATATTATTTGAAATTCGGAGGATTAGACGGCACTACAAACGATATACTCGAATTTAACGATATTATGGAATTTGTTTTCATGGGTAGAAAAGAGGCGTAAGTAATACTTTAAAGCACTTGCTCCGGCAGGTGCTTTTTTCATGCCCTCACGGAGGAGGTGAACCGCATGGCAAACAGAATCAAGGGCATCACCGTAGAAATCGGCGGCGATACCACCAAGCTGTCCAAGGCACTGGAAGGTGTCAACAAGGACATCAAGGGCACGCAGATGCAGCTGAAAGATGTCCAGAAGCTGCTGAAGCTTGATCCCACCAACACAGAACTTTTATCCCAGAAGCACAAACTGCTGGCAGATGCGGTGTCTGCCACCAAAGAAAAGCTGGAAGTGCTGAAAACCGCCGCAGAACAGGCAAATACGGCTCTTGCAAACGGTGAGATTTCACAGCAGCAGTATGATGCTTTGCAGCGTGAGATCATCGAAACCGAAAACGAACTGAAACGCCTGACCACAGAAGCAAACAATTCTCACACCGCCTTGGAAAAGATGGGTGTTCTGGGTGAAACGCTGCAGTCCGCCGGAGACAAGATCTCCGGTGTGGGACAAAAGCTGCTGCCCGTCACCGCTGGTGTCACGGCTCTGGGAACCATTGCCGTAAAAACTGGTGCGGATTTCGATTCTGCCATGTCAAAAGTGGCAGCTGTGTCCGGTGCGACCGGCTCAGAGATGGATGCCCTCCGGGAAAAAGCACGTGAAATGGGGTCAAAAACAAAATTCTCTGCAAGTGAAGCTGCGGAAGCAATGAATTACATGGCGATGGCAGGCTGGAAAACCAACGATATGCTCAGCGGTATCGAAGGCATCATAAATCTTGCTGCCGCCAGTGGCGAGGACTTGGCATCTACTTCGGACATTGTCACAGACGCTCTGACTGCCTTTGGTTTGTCTGCTTCGGACAGCGGACACTTTGCGGATATTCTGGCAGCGGCATCAAGCAATGCCAATACCAACGTCAGCATGATGGGCGAGACCTTCAAGTATGCTGCTCCGGTACTGGGTTCTCTGGGATACTCCGCCGAAGATTCTGCCATTGCCATCGGTTTGATGGCGAATGCCGGTATCAAATCCTCACAGGCTGGTACAGCACTGCGTGCTGCCATTACCAATCTGGCAAAGCCGACAGGCACGGTAGCATCTGCCATGGAACAGTACGGCATTTCTCTGACGGATAGTTCCGGCAAGATGTATTCTCTGCGGGAACTCATGGAACAACTCCGTCAGAAATTGGGCGGTCTTTCTGAGGCAGAACAGGCACAGGCTGCTGCATCGCTGTTTGGAAAAGAGGCCATGTCCGGTATGCTGGCGATCATCAACGGTTCACCGGCGGATTTTGAAAAGCTGTCCAATGCCATTGACACCTGTTCGGATACAGTAGATGGCTACAATGGTACGACCGAAAAAATGGCAGCAGTCATGCAGGATAACCTTGCCGGACAAGTAACCATCTTGAAGTCCCAGCTGGAAGAGTTGGCGATTTCCTTTTCTGACATTCTGATGCCCACCATTCGCTCCATTGTTTCCCGTATTCAGGAACTGGTGGACAAGCTGAATCAGCTGGATCCGCAGACCAAGGAAACCATTGCGAAAATTGCATTGGTGGCTGCTGCTCTGGGACCGATGCTGGTGGTACTGGGAAAAACCATTTCCAGCGTGGGAACCGTCTTTTCCGCAGTATCCAAACTGCCTGCCCTTTTCTCGGCTGTGCAAAGTGGCATCGGAGCCATTACCGGAGCGTTGGGTGTGTCATTAGGTTCGCTGCTTGCCATTATCGCAGCTGTTGCCGCTTTGGTGGCTGCCTTTGTGCATCTCTGGAAAACCAATGACGAATTCAAAAGCAATATCATCGCCATCTGGGAGCAGATCAAAAGCACCTTTACCGGATTGACACAGGGCATCACTGATCGGTTAAATGCTCTGGGATTCGACTTTGAGAGTTTCACCGATGTGCTGAAAGCAGCATGGGATGGACTGTGCAATCTGCTGGCTCCTATTTTTGAAGGTGTCTTTCAAAACATCTCCAACATCTTTTCAGAGTTTACTGGCGTTCTTCTGGGGCTGCTGGATGTTCTGATCGGTCTGTTCACTGGTGACTGGGAGCAGTGCTGGAATGGAATCAAGGGCATCTTTACGTCTATCTGGGACTTCATTGTCAACACATTCCGCAATATCATGAATACCCTGAAAGGCATTGCAGATGTGGTATTGGGGTGGTTCGGAACAAGCTGGAACGAAGTCTGGACTTCCATCAAAACATTTTTCGTGGATACATGGAACAGCATCGCTTCCTTTTTCACGGGAATTGTTACCGGAATCCGGGACTTTTTCGTCAACACCTGGACGTCCATTTCCAATACCTTCACTGCCATTGTCACTGCCATTCAGACGGTGGCAACGACCGTATTTACAGCGATTCGGGATTTCTTCACCACCATTTTTACGGCGATCTACAACTTTTTCAGCACGATTTTCAATGCCATTTACAATGTAGTTTCTACGGCCTTTCAGGCAATTCATAACGTCATTACGACCGTTTGGAATGCCATTTACACCACCTTAGAACCGCTGATCACGGCATTTGGCTATCTGTTTCAGACGATTTTTGAAGCCATTCAGATTATTGTGGGCAGAGTGATGGACTGGATCTCGGAGAAGATCCGTGCCATTTGGAATGCAATCGTGGCGTTTTTAACGCCGATTTTAGAGGGCATCCGAACGACATTTGAAACCATCTGGAATGCCATTTCTACTACAATTTCCACGGTTTTGACAGCGATTCAAGATGCGGTGACTACGGTTTGGAATGCTGTATCCGGTTTCATTTCGTCTGTTTTGTCTGCGATCTGGAATGTGGTTTCTTCCATCTGGAACAGCATCTCCGGCACGATTTCCAGTGTGATGAATGCCATTTTTTCTGTGGTATCCTCCATCTGGAATCGGATTTCTTCTGCGGTTTCCAATGTTCTGAACGCCATCCGGTCGGTGGTATCTAACATCTGGAACAGCATCAAGAGCACCGTTTCCAACGTGATGCAGAGCATTTCTTCTACGGTGTCCAGCATCTGGGACAACATTCGTTCTGCGGTTTCCGACAAAATCAGCGGCATCAAATCTACCATTCAGAATGGGTTTGATGCCGCTGTGGGATATATCAAGGGACTGGCTTCGGATGCCTGGAACTGGGGACGGGACATCATTCAGGGAATCATTGACGGCATTCAGAGTGCCATAGGTTGGATGGTGGACTGCGTCACCAATGTTGCCGATACCATTCGGGATTTCCTGCACTTCTCTGTACCGGACAAAGGTCCGCTGACAGACTACGAGAGTTGGATGCCGGACTTTATGAAAGGGCTGGCAGACGGCATCGACAAGAGCAAGAAGTATGTGGAGAAAGCGGTAGGCGGCGTGGCGAAAGCCATGCAGCTGACCATGGATTCTGATTTGAATTACAGCTTGCATGGGATTTCCGGAGCAATGCTGCCCGATAGTTCCGGTGGGACGGTGAACAATTATTACAACACGGACAACCGGAAAACGGTGAATCAGACGAATCAATCGCCGAAGGCACTGTCACGGTTGGAGATTTATCGGTTGACACGGAATGCGTTGAATGTGTAGATTGATAAACTGGAAGTTAACTAATGGATGCCATCTTATCAGTCGGCCATGATCTCCTGAGAGCCACATAAGAGATTAAAAGGTTCGCAAGCCAACCAGCTGGTACAGCAAGCCAGACAAAGGCAATACCGAAACGCGGTGCACAGATCAAGGCAACGGACAGTCGAATCGCAAGGTTCACCATGCTTGCAACGAGGAACGGACGCATAATTCCGAGACCGCGAAGGACGCCATCGGTTGCCATCTTGATGCCCATGATGATGAAAAAGTAACCAATCCACCTCATATAATCACCGGACACCTGATAGGCCAACGCCGTTCCGTCTTTTCCTAAGAACAGCGAGGAGATCTGCGTGTGCAGCGCTTCAATGACCACAAACGCAATGGCTGCAAAGCACAGATCCAGCACCAGTGCAGCGTGGTAGCCTTTTTTGATACGATCAATTTTCTTTGCGCCAAGATTCTGGGAAACATACGGCGAAACCGCATTGCCGATGGATACAAAGATCAGCGAAAAAACATTTTCTACCCTCATCGTTGCTGCATACCCGGCAAGCGCCTGTGTGCCGAAGGGATTTACCACTGCCTGCACGATCATCATACCGATGGACACTGTGGACTGCTGTAAAACCGACGGCACCGCAATGCAAAGCATGGAATACAACTCCTGCCGTTCAAACCTGTTAAAGGGGGTTTTATATTGCCGCATCCGCGCAAAGAAGATCAAAAACGAAAACACTGCTGAAATTCCCTGTGCAATCAGGGTCGCAATGGCTGCGCCGAACACACCGAGACCAAGCCCGGCTACCATCCAAAGATCCATAAAAATATTCAGGATGGACGAAAAAATCAGCAGTCCCAGCGGAATTTTGGATTCGCCGATCGCGGTGAACATGGTAGAAAAAATGTTATACATAAACAGAAACGGAAAGCCCACGAAATAGACCCGCAGATACAGCACTGCATCATCCAGTATGTCGGCAGGGGTTTGCAATCCACTCATCATCGAGTTGGAGAAGCAAAAGCCAAAAACACCAAGGAAGATACTTAGAAGCAAAAAGCTAATCAAGGAGGTTGACACGATTGTTTTCATTTTGCCATACTCTTTGGCTCCGAAATAACGGCTCACAAGCACACCGGCTCCTACGCCGGCTCCCAGTGCCACACAAATGAACACATTGGTCAATGCTGCACAGGCACCGACAGCTGCAAGTGCAGAAGAACCAACAAACTGACCGACAATAATGGAGTCGGCCATATTGTATATTTGCTGAAAAAAACTCCCAAGAATCATCGGCATTGCAAAAACCGTCAACGCTTTGAGGGGCGCATCGGTTATCAAATATTCATCTTTCGACATTCTTATATTCCTCCATGGTATCTGTATCGTGGTATCCCATTCACTTACCTTCTCAAATTCCGATTTACAGGGCGAATGCTCATATCATTTTTATCCATTATACCACATCCCACCAGAAAAAACAAGGAGGTATCCCATGTATTTCACCCTTATTCTCGAAAACGAATCCGGCGAACAAGTGAACCTATCCACCACCGCCAACCAATACATGACCTCCAAAATCGAAGGTCTGAATCCGCCAGCTGGGACGATTTCCACTTCAAGCTATGCTGGCATGAACGGCAGCTACCTGAATAACGCCTTTATCGAAAAACGAAACGTGGTCATTTCCTTTGCCATGCGTGGCATCGGCATTGAGAAACGGCGGCATCAGCTGTATCATGTGGTCAAGCCGTCCCGATACATCAAGATCTGGTACAAGACGGCGAACATCGATGTCTATGCTGAGGGGTATGTGGAAACCTGTGAAGTGGAGCATTTCGAGCAGCAAATCAGTGGGCAGATCTCCATTCTCTGTCCGGATATTTACTGGTACAGCCGGGATATTTTCTATGCCTATTACAGCGGCATCACCGGAGCATTTCACTTTCCTTTTCCGGAGAGCGATGCTCCGTTTCCTTTGGGCGTGTACTCCAACAGCAGTTTGTTTTCCATTACCAATGACGGAGATGAAACCGGATTCACACTGCGAATTGAGGCATTACCCAGCGACATTCCGCAGGAAGTGGTGGCAGTGACACCGACCATCTACAACGAAAACGGCGAGTATCTGCAAATCAAAGGCGATATTCTGACCGGCGATGTCATTACGGTTACCACGAAAACCGGAAACAAGACCGTCACGCTGACACGCAACGGCGTGGACAGCAACATCCTGAACCGGCTGGTTTCTGGCTCTACTTGGCTGACCTTGAAGGAAGGCACGAATATCTTTCGGGTCGAGGCGGTTCGTGGTGTGAAAAAGCTGCGTGTGACTTTGATGCACCGCAATTCTTATCTGGGGGTTTGAGAAATGCAGTTGGAAATTTACAGCTTGATAGCTTTGAAAGATCAGATTTCTGTGTCACTGGAAGCCATCTGCGACAGCTATTCTTCGCTCTTATGGGACATTGAATTTTACCAGTGCGGCTGTTTTGAGGTGTATATCGCTGCCAGTCCGCAGAATGTATCCATCTTTCAGCGTGGCAGAATTGTGGCAAGGAGCGATGATGCACAGCACTTCGGCATCATTGAGTCCCTGCAATTGGAAAACGATGCCGAGAAAGGCGATTACCTGACTGTCACCGGACGGTTTCTTGCCTGCCTGCTGGAACGAAGAATCATCTATCCCTCCATCACCGCAAACGGCAGCTATGAGGACATCGTCCGCAAGGTGCTGTCCCGCAATGTAATCTTCGCCGGAATCCGCAATCTTCCCGGTTTTTCCATGGGAACGGTTTCCGGTGACTGCTGGCAGAAAACCGCACGAATGCAGGTCAGCTATGACAACATTCTGGAATGGCTGTACAGCCTTTGTGAAACCATCGGCGGTTCGGCAAATGTGCGGCTGGATGGAAATACACTGAAATGCGATCTGTTTTCCGGAACAGACCGCAGTTTGTTTCAGGATGAAAATCCCCACATTGTGTTTTCCGATGCATACAACAATCTGCTGTCCTTTTCCTATGCTGCGGATGATGCGGTGCAGAAAAACTTCGCCTATGTGCTGGGCTGTGGCGAGGGCAATGCCAGAAAACGAACGACCTTCTGCTCCGGTACAGAGCCGACCTATCTTGACCGCTATGAGGTGTATGTGGATGAGCGAAACACGGCACAGGAAGAGGACGTGACCGATGCGGAATATCTGGAAATCTTAAAGAGCAGCGGTGCGGAACATCTGGTGCAGCCAAAAACGGCATCGGAATCCGCTATCGCTGCTTTTTCGACCCAGTATCAGTACAACAAGGATTACTTTGTGGGCGACTATGTGACTGTGGAACAGAGAAGATTCGGCTTGATTCAACCTCGAATCCAGCTGATCGGCATGGTGGAGAGTTTCGACCAGAATGGCAGAAGTCTGACCCCGACATTTAAAGAGATGGAGTGATATTCATATGTCTTTTTCCTATGGATTTTTTAACGCACAGAATCTTGACCGGGTATATACCGCAGAAGATTTCACGGCATATTTGTCCAGTTTAATTTGCAATGGGATTCTGGATACTTACCGGCAGTGTTTTGCACCAACAGTCAAAAATTTATCCGTTACATTCGGCACGGGCAAGGCGTGGATCAACGGGCATTATCTCATCAGTGATACGCTGCATACTATTGATTGTGCTTCTTATGTAGATGAATCGCTGGATCGCTATGTGGTCATTGCCCTGTTCTGTGACCTTTCCACACGAACCTGCGGTCTTCGCATTCAGCCTGGAATCGCTGCCACCGAACCCGTCATTCCTTCGTTCACCAACAATAATGTGACCACCTATTTGACCTTGGCAGCAGTTCGACTGCGAGCCGGAGCAACAGAACTGACAGCAGAAGATGTGTTGGATTATCGTGCAGACGAGAGCAAATGCGGTTACTGTAAGTGCATTCTTGGCAAGTGCAGAGTGACCGAAATGCTCGCTGAAATGGCAAAGACAAATACCACACTGGACGAACTGCAAAAGCGGCTGGATGCGATGAACAGTCAGATTTCTGAACTGCAGACCAAGGTGGATGACTTAATCGGCGGTGATATTCTAAAAAGCGGACAATGCGGAGAAAACGTCTACTATATCCTTTATGCAAACGGGAAATTGCTTTTGCGTGGCACGGGTGCAACTTACGATTATACTTCTCACGATTCTGTATTCTATCAAAACGACCAGATCAAGGAGATCGTGTTCAGCAATGGCATTACCAGCTTGGGCGATCGTTTGTTCTATCATTGTGCCAATGCGAAAACGGTATCTCTGCCGGCTACGCTGACCAGCATTGGGAATGCCGCTTTTGCACAGGAAGATGCTGCAATCGGCTATACCGCCGGTCTGACTTCTGTTACCATTCCGCAGGCAGTTACTGCGATTCAGTCATATGCCTTTTATCACACCGCCATTGCAGAAGTCACTGTGCCTGCCAACGTGAAAACGTGGGGAAAGTATGTTTTTAGCGGCTGTGCAAAGCTGAAGACTGCTCGTGTTGCGTGTGATTCCATTGGTGCTTTTGCGTTTACAAGATGTACAGCATTGTCCAGCCTTACCATTTCTGCAAATTGCAGAACCTTTGGGGAAAATATGCTGACATACTGTGAAAGTCTAACAGCCATCACATATGAAGGAACGATCGCTCAGTGGAACGCCATCACCAAACCGGTCAACTGGATGTCCTCCGGAGAACATTCCTACAACAATTATCTGAAAAAGATCCAGTGCATAGACGGCTATTTGGAATATGATCCTGAAAATAATGTGTGGAACGAGGTGAAAAACGGATGATGAAATTTTTAGTGAAACAGCAAAAAATCGAAGTGCTGGAGCGAGAGGTCATTGCCTCTGACCAGATCGCATTTGTTTTAGTAAAGTTCGTGTTCGATGGGGCTTGGAAAACGCTGCACAAAGTGGTACAGTTCACGCAGTGCGAAGAAACATACAACGTAGTGCTTGGCACAGAGGGAACGACTTGTTTGCTGCCTGCCGAACTGCATCCTGGTGCGGTGAAGATGAGTTTGTTTGGCTACGATGCAGAAAGCGATACTACACTGCGTGCGACAACGGTGCCGGTAACTCTTCACATTCGACCATCCGGTTTTGTTGAGGACGGTGTAACACCCATTCCGCCCACACCGGATTTGTATACGCAGCTTTTGAAAAAGTTGGATGAAAAGGCTGCTGGACTTCAAAATGGAAAAGACGGATTTTCCCCAAAAGTAAAGGCAGAACAAATGGAGTCTGGTGTTGTAATTACCATTGTCGATGCCGATGGTGAAACTTCTGCAACGCTTCATAATGGTGCAAACGGAGAAAAAGGCTCAGACGGTAAATCTGCATATCAAATTGCGGTAGAACAAGGTTATCAAGGCTCTGAATCAGACTGGCTCTCTTCCTTGAAAGGCGATAAAGGTGAAAAAGGCAATACAGGAGCCAAAGGAAATCCCGGTCAAGATGGTGCGGAGGGAAAATCAGCATATGCAATTGCAGTGGAGCATGGCTACGAAGACTCCGAGGAAAAATGGCTTTTATCCTTGAAAGGTGAAAAAGGTGATACTGGTGAGCGTGGTGAAAAGGGCGATGCTGGCGTAGACGGTAAAGACGGCTTTTCCCCGATTGCGAATGTTGTGAAGGATGGCAGTATTACCACAATCACCATTACAGATAAAAATGGTACAACTACAGTGACATTAACAGAGGGTGCAGCCGTAGACCTTACACCCTATGCTAAGGTTACTTATGTGGATGAAAAAGTGCAGGAATTGTCCGACAGTCTGACGTACACCCTGCAGGAGCATACACTTTCCATCACACACCTGGAAGATAAATCGCATACCCACGAAAATCAATCCGCATTGGATCAGATCACTGCCGCTAAAATCGCACAATGGGATGGTTTCGGCACACAAATCAATGGGCTTAGCACAAAGGTTACAGTCTATTCAGAAAAGACAGAACGTACTTTGGAGAGCCTGCAAAAGCAAATCGATAATCTGACAAGCGGCAGAAATTACACCGTCCTGTTTCAGTCCGGGCAGAATGCCATTTCGACCTATGCATCAAATCTCAGTATGATTCTGGACGGCAGGTATCAGACAATGGCGGATTTCCTGACTGCTTATCCGCAGTTTTGCAGTGTAGAAAATGATTTCATGTTGTCCTACTCGCAAACGTGTTTTAACTGGGATAAGTCGGTCTTGACCGTTTGTGCAAAGCCTCTGTCTCTGACGAAAAATGCGGAAATTGTGATGTCCTATCAGTCGGGTTCCAGCGAAGCTGGAAGTTTGTATCTGGTGCAAAAGCCGCAGAAAATTGACATTCCCATTGGCGTGTATGTGAATACAGAGATCGATGCAAATCGTGCGGTTTCTCTGGATTTCCAATGGCTGCAGTCGGATAACTTTATCACCACCATCACAGAATGCACCGGCATTTCTGACGGCGAATATTACCTTGCCTGGGTGGGCAGAAGCAACAATTCCCACCCGAAAATCCGATTCCTGAAAGTACTGGAGGACTAAAAATATGATGAAAGATACTATTTACGTGGCTGTCGGCTTGGTCGGCGGCTTTTTTACTGCCATTTTTGGCGGCTGGGACTCCGCTCTGGTGACACTGGTTGTCTTTATGGCAATCGACTTCTTCACCGGCATCATCACCGCCATGATGAAAAAATCCAAACACACGGAAAGCGGCGGACTTTCTTCCAAAGCTGGCTGGTTCGGTCTGGCGAAAAAAGTTTGCACCTTGATGCTGATCGTTGTTGCAGTTCGGATGGATATTCTGCTGAATACCAACTATATCCGGGATGCTGTTTGCATTAGCTTTTGCCTGAATGAACTGCTTTCCATCGTGGAAAATACAAGTTTAATGGGAATCCCGTATCCGCCTGCAATTCAAAAAGCAATCGATGTTCTGCAAACGAAAATCGGCAGAACGGAAGAAACGACCGACAAGGAGGAAAAGTAATATGACTATTTTAAGACCGGATGTAACAACGACATTTGGCGGTGTCACCGTCAACGAGTATTTGCTCACCAAACACAATCCCAACCACATCGATATGCCTTCTGTTTCCATGGCAGGAAAAATCATCGGTGTGACCGTCCACAATACAGACTGGATCACAGTAGCAAGCGGAACGACCCCTGCGGAACAGTACACAAGGGCAACCGTCAATAACAACATGAAGGACGTGCGAGTTCATTATTATGTTGACAATATCTGTGCATGGCAGAATCTGCCCCACAGTCTGAGTGGCTGGCACGCTGCTGACGGTTCTGGGAACGGCAATAGAAGAACCATTGCCATTGAGTGTATTATGTCCTCTGCATACAATTCTGTTGATAAAAAGTCGGAGGACAACGCAGCAAAATTGGCGGCA
>ERZ869991.723-NODE-723-length-11303-cov-4.770355_pt1 | contig 11303 bp, 14 predicted proteins | sample MGYA00520862_ERZ869991 | MGnify/ENA primary metagenome ERZ869991 (study PRJEB32232, sample SAMN07284978) | human gut metagenome | biome: human-associated habitat; material: feces | host: Homo sapiens | place: Tanzania | collected 2014-08-11 ...
AATCTAAATTATAATGATATATTATACTGGTGAATAAAGATATAGGAATATCTTTATTCGTTCGAATATTCACTCATTATGAAAGCGAATCAAAGGAGAAAAAATCATGAAAAAGACAATTTCTATGATCCTGGCAATGATCATGGCAGTAGCAGTGTTCGCTATGCCTGCAAGCGCCGGTTGGCTTGATCCTTGGCCTACCGAAGCTGAAGTCCGCGCTCTCGCTAACCGCGATTCCATCGATCAAACCGAGTTGAGTGAACTGGCATCAAAGTACAAGTCAGATGACTTCTGGATGATCTGCGAGAATGCTCTCAGTCAGGATATGATTGCGATTGCAACCATGAAAGAAAATCGTCCTGACCGAGATAACGCACAGCTGTCTCAGATTTATCTGAAGTATATCAACCTGTATTGTGCAGTTTATCCGAGTGATCCAGGTATGAATAGTCCTGACCATAATAGTTATGCAGCACGCGCTCTGAATGGTGTTACCCAGTACAATGAAAAGGTTCTCGGAACTTTCGGTACTACCATGGCAAAGAAGTCTCTGTATTCTTCTACGACTTACAACTTCACCGTTGATGCTCTGGAAGCACAGACTGAGTACAACAAGATGTATCGTTGCCATTTCAATGATGGTCCTTACGAAGGTGAATCCTTCCTGGTGAATGCTCGTGATTCTCAGTCTCTTGTTGTTGGTAAGGCATACACCAAACAGTACCTGGCTTTCATCAAACTCGGCAACACTCGTGATAGCATGGAAGATGTTGGTTATATGCCCGGTGATGATCTGACTGACCTTGAACTGTGCGCTCTTGAGCAGGACGCATATCAGGCATTCGAAATCTACCATGATTCCAATAATAACCTCTGGCACAAATATGTTTATATGAATGGCTGTGAGGTTGATTGGCAATAACTGCAATACTCTGAAAGGAGATAATTCACTGTGAAGAAAATCACTTCCATCATCATGAGCATCGCTCTGATGCTCTGCGTTCTTATCATCCCTGCTTCCGCAATGAGCGAGAAGCAGTTCTATGATCAGTGGTACAACGACACCGGCTGGAAGATTGCAGAGTGCTATTACAACTGGAATGATTCTGGTTGCCTTGGCTGCGCTGGGATCAACGAAGAGTTCATTTCGGCATATGAGTACTACCAGTCCGTGTATCCGAATTCCAAGTATCTTGCTCAGTATTCCAACCTGTATAAAGATGCTGTCCATTGGAAAACTGCGTATGACAATATGAACGCAGATATGCACCATATTATGACAGCTGGTGCCATCGCAGATACGAGTGGTCATTTCGGACCAATGGATTGGCAGTCTGGTGATGTCGGTTCTTACACGTTCTATTGTGATGATGGCTATGTCATCAACAATGTGCAGGTGTCCATTTCCGATTGTGGTCGACTCGACAATCTTCGTTACGACCATATCAACTTTGTCTATTGGAACGTCGAGCAGAAGAATAAGGATGGCGTCTGGGAAGACGTTTACTCCTTCGTATCTGCCGTTACCAATGTGAACTTTAAAGACTATATGTATAACTTTGGTGATGTCACTGGATACTACAATAGCGAGTGCCCTTGGGCTATCATCGAAGCTTTCGATGCTCTCAGCTAACAAGGCATAAAAATAAGGCGGTACGAAACAAAACTCGTACCGCCTTATTTTTTGTCTTCACAATGAAGTAGTGAACTCGAAAGATATCTATTTGTTAACCTTCATATCCAGCAGGATACGGATAGTTGATACCATAGTTCACTTCAGGAAGTTTCTTATTGATAGCAGCTAGACGATAGTTATTCAGAGTATTACGCATCTTCACAAGAGACTCTCTCGTATGAGGAATGCTATACTTCGGATTATTACTATCAATCAGTGCAATGTAGTAGTCGATTACATCCAGTTTAGAATAGATGTAACTAACAACCATGATCTTATCGTCATTAGTCTTGATGTTATTCACTTCAAGACCGATGTAGTCAATTTCCATGGGATCGAGTTTCTTCATCTTATGAACTCTACCAGGGAAATTAAACTCAAGATAAGTATCCAGGTCTTCTGTGCGCTCCGCAATGGCATCCAGACGATCATGGACGAAATTGTAATGCTGAATACTCTGCTCAGTAAAGTCTTCAGCAGACTCGCCAATAAATCTCTTACTGATAGAATTCAGAGCATTACGAGTAACTCTACTCGGAGTACTCTTCAGCATAGCAAAAAAATTACGACGCACGATAGCATCCTGACGCTTCTGCATGTTATTCACAGTATCCACACTGAAGTTCATCAGAGTAACCATGTCTTCATCAGGAGTAGTCTTAGAGTCGCCGACATGTCCGAGGACTTTGTCGATGGCGCTATTCAGATCTTTGCCATAACCATTATTGATTGCATAACGATCTGCATTCATTTCTTTTTTCATGCTTTCACGATTACGATTGAATGCACCAGCATTCAGAATCGGGAGAGCAAGAATCTTGCTGAATACAGTATCTTTTGTAATCTCTTTCGACAGCTTATCCGCAGTGGCGATCTTCATCTTAAGAACCTTGCACATCCGCATTGGAGTTTCAGAGTTTTCAACGGCATGACCAACTTCATGCAGAATTAATGCAGTTAATTCTCTAGGAGTTAAACCACACTTATCACTGAGGATGCGATCATCGATTTCGATGATCCAAGCAGCAGATTTCTGCCAGATAGCACAAATTTCCTTATCGGGTTTATTCTGCACAATAGCATCAACGAGAGCATCTACTGTAGCCTGTGAAGGATAAATACTCATGACATCACAAGCGTCACTCATGCTCTTCGGGTGAATTACTTCAACGGTAACAGGAGTACCAAGTAAAACTTTGACACCGTCACTGATTTGTCCAGCAGCACGAAGGTCACTACTAGACGTCTTCAGCTTTTCAAAACCATTTTCGATGTCAAGTAAAGAATCACCATTGACCCTCATTGGTAATCACTTTCCTTTCTTTATATAGTAATTGGAATAGCTTGATTAGAGTATTGTCATTCAACTACATGGCTAAAAACAGGTAGTCTTATCAAAAAATAAGACTACCTGTTTTGTTACGTTACAGCAGCTCGAGCTCGATGCTATTCTCGTCGATCACTGTCACCTTGGAATACTCCAGAGAGTTGATCCGGTTACCCAGACCCTCAATCTGTGCATCATATGTGGTAGTGATATCAGAGAACTTCATGTCAATCTGAGCCTTGGTATACAGCTCATCCAGCTTGGTCATGAAGGCATCGGTAAAGTCGTTGGAAGACAGATCCTTGCCTTCGACCTTATCGACCTTATTGCCAGCAACAGAGAGCAGTGCCTGATACTCATCCTGATGAGTAGAAATGTACTGACTAATCTCAAGCAGAGTATCGTATGCTTCGGGAGCGTCCTGGATGAGGTTAGCGAACTTCTTTTCCAGAGCGGTAAGACGTTCTTCATCCGGGCACTTATCGACAGCAGTCTTCAGATTCTTGAGTTCGTCAGTAAGGGTAACGCCATCCATGGTGTAGACGACATCAGTAACAGTCTTGAACATCAGCTCATAGACGATGTTACCAATCTTCTTCTTAAAAATGGCACTCTTCAGATTCTGACCAATGTCAGCCATATTGAAATCATTCCTTTCTTAAGAATTGATATAATAGTTTCTCGAGAACTACCATTAGGGAATTGTTTTTAGGGGTCCTTATGGGTAAGTTTATAAGCGCTATAGATACAGAAAATTCCTAATAGTAAAGTACCTATCATAACGCACCAAGCCCATAATGCTAGATCAGTTAAATCTTTACAACTAAACATCATTAACAGAAATGATGCAAACGATGAGATTGCTACGATGGTATACATGAATAACCAACCACCATAATCATGTTTCATTTTCTATGATCCTCCAGTCTAATTCAGGGTTAGACTGCTGTTAAAATCATTATGAAAACAAAAAAGACGTTGCCCGCGAATGGAACGGGACGTCTTTTTCTTAGCCCTCAATGCTTGCTAGCATTGTAGGGCTTATAGCAATTCTCTTTACACCACGCCTTGTAGCGGTCGTGGTTGTTTTTGCCATGATTCATGGCAAAATAAATCATGAGACTGACCAGAGCGATCAGCTCAATGATGATAGCGACGAGTGTCTGAGCATCGCTCCAGCTCGCAATGTACGGACTGATCTCAGGTGAGATCGGATCGATCTCACCGCCGTACAGGATTCCTGCGATTGTGGTGTAAACCAAACAGCCTATGCCAAGACTGATGCCAACCTTGCTCAGACGTCTGATCAGCTTGAAACGCTGATAAGACATCTCGATGATCCTGTCCATAACATCCATCATGTATTCGTTGAATTTTCTTTCCATAAGTATTCTCTCCTTTCTTAGTTGTCCATCGCATAATAGCGATCGACAGCTTCCTCGGCTTTACGCCGAGCATTAATTGCTTCGCGCAGGTCGTCACGGGCGACCTGCTTATTGAACGTGCCAACAGCACGCTCAAGGTTTTCGCAAGCCTCCAGCTCGCGAGCGTATGCCCTGTCGAGCTTCTTCAGCAGGTTGGCACGGACGGTGTTATTGATAGTGGTCATGATGGTTCCTCCTTGTTGTATGTTAGCGAAGTTCAGGAATACTATCTTCATATTCCTGAAGAATTTTCTTTCTTTCTTTTAGAAGTTCATTGTAGTCACTCTTCTTATTAGTGCGACTCCAATGACGTTTATTCCAAAGATACGCATGTTCCATTTTGCGTAGTTTTTCATCGAGCTCTTTTATTTTTGCACGGAGCTCGCCTTGATATTCTCCAAGTTCGAAGATATCCATTTTGCTTTCGCCTTTCTATTAGTGCATGCTGATGTAGTTGCATGCGAAATACATGACCATAGCAGCGCAAACTGCGATAGCGCCGCAGGTGCTAGCTTCGTTGCTGGACCAGCCATGCTGCATAATGCAGATGGTACCTGCAATGACCATGAGGATCATAGTAACTGCACCAAGGATTGCGGCTGCGATCATGATGTTCTTAACCATGATCTCAGAGTTAATGGTAGCGATAGTATTGATGATAGACATAATAATACCTCCTAATGTCTATTGGTTTCTTTTTATTCGCATTTATAATATATCATTATAATTGATGACTTTACGGTAAATAAACTCCCCTCCAGTTATTGATTTAACTGGAGGGGAGTTTTATATTACCCTAGGAGGTCTATTATGAAAGACTACTCGTCTTTTCACATGTTAGTTATGCAGATTACTTCTGCAGGATGAAGTTGGTGTTATCCAGCTTCATGGTACCCTGAATACCCTGGATAGTGCAGGTGGTATTACGGGTGGTGCCCATCAGGTAGGTCATAGAACCACCGGGCAGGTTAGCAGCACGGTAACCACTGTTCTGAGCAGTCAGAATGTGAGTGGTGTACTTGTAGTGCTTGAAGGTGAACTGAGAATCGTGCAGAGGATAGGGGATGAAGCGCAGCTTACGCACGTCCTTGTTGTCGTACTTGTAGGTAGAGACAACCTGGATCTTCATACCACCAGCGTTCATGATACCATAGCTGTAGTTAGCCTTGACGCCGCCAACGGAGTCACCGGAACGCACCACCCAGTTGACCTCGGGGTCAAGCAGGCTGATGTAACGGGGGTTACCATAGCAGACGAAGGTCATGTCGTCGATCTTAGCGGTATCGCAGATGTCGATAACGAAACGATCGATGTAGAACTTCAGCATCTTCTGGATGTACTCGGACTGCAGGGCGACGGTCTGGGTCTTAGAGTCGCAGTCGAAGGTCTGAGTACGAATGAACGGATTGAAGCCCAGAGGATCAAGCTCGATGCCCTCGAACTTGGTGTACTGGTCATCCAGATACTTCAGGATCTGGCTATCCTCCATCTGGACCAGAATGTCAGACAGATCGTTGTAGGTCAGCTTGTACAGATCCATATCCATCAGAGCCTTTGCATCCTCCAGCTCTTCCAGGGAGTACGGAATATCCACACGGAAGCCGTCCTCGATCTTCCATTCGTACTCTTCACGGGTGCGATCCCAAGTGACAGTACGCTCGTTAGCCTCGTTGCTCAGGTAGCCACCGAACTTAACGGAGGTAACCTTACCAGCAGCAGAAGACAGGCAGACATTGTTGGTCAGGAAGTCAACGGTACCAGTGACGACATCAATGATCTCACCCTTCTCGTCCTTGATCTGGCCGCCCAGCCAGGTGCCATCGGACATGTTGATACGCATATCAACAGGCTTATCCTCGCCGTCGACCTTCACGGAGACGATCTTCAGATCGAAGGTGATGTGCTCACGAGTCGGATCAGTGCTATCGGTCAGGTTAGCCGGGATATTGTAGTTGAAGCACTTACCAGCAGTGATGTCAACATCGGTATCCTTAATCGGCAGGCCCTTACCAGCATTGAAGATATCAGTGAACTCATTCTTGAAGAAGCACTGGGGATACTCCCAACGCTTACCAGTCTTGGGATCAACGACCCAACGGCGCTCGATGTGCTTCTTGATGACGGGGGTCTTGGTGACCTCGGTCTGGATGATATCCTTAGAAGCCAGAGCCAGGTTCTGCTTGATCAGAACAGGGAAGTCGACAGCCTTGATAGGAAGCAGCTGGCCCACACGGGTGGACTCCTGCATCAGATCAGCACGGCAGTTGTCGAGCATGGCCTCGGTCTGCTCATACAGAGTAGCATAACGAGTGCCCTCAGCGACATCCTGGAAATTCTCGCAGTCTTCCTTCAGCTGGCTCAGCAGCTGATCACGATATGCCTCGTAGACAGCCTGGTTCTGCACGATGTCATTGATATTGATCTTAGCATCAATACCATTAGCCATCATTTCGTTGGCTGCATTCTCGAACACGCTATCGAAACTGTTCTTCTTAGCACCCAGAGAGAAGCTACCAATGGTAGGAGTCTCTTCGAAGTTCTTAGAAGATTCGGTCAGAAAACTCAGATGATTATTCATTGCGAATTCGCTCCTTTTCTTATAGAATTAAAGAATTACTCATATGTAATAGAAATCCATTACAAATTGGAGTGGTTATTTCCAATCGTTAGTTACTTGTTTTAGCTCAATCCTGTTGTTTTTAAGCAATTCGAAGTTGAGTTTACAAATAGCAACAGCCTGCTCCATGTATACGAGTAACTCCACGTAAGAGGCTCTTGAGAATTTAACCATCATGAAATCATAAAGATTATCATGTAGATTATCAAAGTTGGTAGTAACGCGTTTGATGACAGCATTTTGTGCAGGGTCATCTTTCACGACATCACGAAGCTTCTCGATGAAAGTTTCAATCACGTTGTAAAGATGCTGGAAACGTGCATACATATGGAACTTACGAAGAGCTTCGCCCTTATTAGTGCCATTTCCGCTGTTATCGGAGTCCCCTGAATTATCGCCGGAATCACCAGAAGAATCATCACCGCCAGCGTCATCAGCGCCATAGTCCGTAGGAGAATCAGTATCATCCCCACCATCGCCTTCGGCATCTGGATCAGCATCATCACCAGACTCATCACCAGTATCCCCGGCATCATCGCCATCGTCTGCTCCGTAATCAGTCGCAGTATCGGCATCGTCATCTCCTCCTTCATCTCCGGTATCATCAGTTGCTGTGTCATCATCTGCACTGTAATCAGTAGCAGTATCATCTTCAGCATCTGCTGTATCGTCAGCAGGAGCATCGTCGCCAGCGTCATCATCTACGCCATAATCGGTAGCACCACGAGCGGCAGTAGGTCTAACAGTTGCTCTTACGGTATCATCACCGTAGTCAGTACCACGGTTTGCTCGAGGTGCAACACTGACGGATACATTACCACCTTCGTCATCATCACCGGGAGCTTCAAACATGTAAGAATTAAAAAGAGATCTTTTAATTGGAACTGCTTCAATCAATTTCGAAAACCTCCTTTCTTATGGATTTCACGTCTATGATGTGCTTCCACACAATGACAGATAGAATCGTGAATTGCCCAATGGATTGGGTCAAAAACTGCATCTGCCAAAAATCCTCCAATTGCTTCAGCCAAATCCAAAATAAATGGAATACTGAGGAAGAAAAGGCAGATTAAGAATGGGATTGCACAAATCCCAATTACAACACCAGAAATTTCATCAACGGTCATAAGTATCACTCACTTTCTATCCATAAGATTTAGAATGATAGCAAGGGGAGAACCCACTATCTTACTTAATGCACATACGAGAATGCACCAATGATAAAATGGGTTCTTCCAATGACCTGCTAATTGTGGTATGGAATCGTTTACTTGAAAGATCGCACTATCAAAGATCTTATTAAAAGAATCTACAAATAGTGCGTATATTGTCATAGGCATGATGATGTACCACCAGAAAAGAACCATGAAAGTTTCCAAGGGTCCTTTTTCCATGGCGTAAATCAGCATCTGCATTCCTAATGGGTTCATCATAATATACTTTCTCCTTGCTATAAGCAATTACACGTACTTGGAGTTAGCAGAGACACGAACGATTTCTGCATCCAGCTTATCCTTGAATCGCATGAGCTTGTATTTCTCACTATTCATCTTAGGATCACCAGACATGTCTCTGATCTTCTCTTCAATGACTTTCTGCTCAGTCTTCAGCTCATGGATCAGCTCGTTACGAATACGAATGTCTTTATCATGAGAGAACTTCTGGCAGATAAGAAGTACGATATTCATCAGAGGATTGATAGCAAAAGCGATGTAATGCTCAATAGCAAACTTGAGTGCGCGGAAGTACTTCTTACGAGTACCAGGCTTGATGATGTATTCCTTACGCTTATCATCATCCATTTCTTCCCACTCAGAGATTTGCTTCTTCAGCATACCACCTGCACCAGCAGGGATTTTACCGACAGCCTTAGCAGCATTCTTACGGTCGATATTCTTCCGATGAATCTGTGCCAGCTTCTTATGAACTTTAGCATTGGTATCCAATGCCTTATTCTGAATCCGCTGAGCAAGAGAACGCTTCTGAGGTTTTTCGACCTCTACAGGCTTACTCGGTTTCTTATCATCTTCTTTTGCTTCAGGCTCTTCCTTATCATCCTTAGAATCCTGCTTTGGTTCTTCCTTTGCAGGTTCCTTGTCATCGGTAGAGTCATCATCTTCATCAGAAGAATCGTCCTCGGTATCGTCGGCTTCTTTCCCATCATCCTTCTTAGCAGGAGATGCTTTTGCGTCAGAAGTGGCTTTGCCAGACTTAGGATTCTTCTTATTGTCGTCTTCCTCTTCGTCTTCTGACGCTTCGTTAAAATTTATATCTTCGTCGTTCATGGCTGCATACTTTGCAGTCTGAGCATCTTTCTTTGCCTGAAGTTTAGCGGCATGCTCTGCATCAGATTCAGCATGACCCTTATCATTCTTATCAGATGAATCATCATCTTCATCCTCATCAGAATCATCGTCGTCCTCGTCATCTTCATCAGAGTCATCATCCGGATCTTCATCCTTCTGCTTCTTCTTCAGCTTAGATGCCTTTTTAGGAATATACTCATTTACTGTCATAGCGACAACCTTAGAAGGACCACCGTCTGCTGTATAGTATGCTTCATAAGTTGCCTGATATTCTGCAGCCAGTTTCTCAGACAGTTCCTTCAGCATACCAACCTGCTCGGAGATATCTGTAGGAATCTTGGAGATGGAAGTAGACTCAAAGCAAATCTTCTCCACAATGGGATCCCAGTTTGAAGTAGATTCAGCAGTGACGCCGTAGATAGCATCCATAGAGAGGAAGCTCTCGTTCATATCAACGATAGCCTTCTCACAAGCAAGACGATCCATCTTTTCATGGGCATCACTCTCAGCGAAGATAATGTGAGAGTCTTCATCATCAAACATCATATTCACTGCATTCTCAGTAGTGGAATATACGATGTCATCAGGGTCGCCATGTTCAACGATCACAGACTCCAGGAACTCACTCTGATCTTCAGAAGCAAGACCTTTCAGCAGAGTACGAAGATTCATATTCTGAAGGTCATTAACTGCTTCAGAGATATAACGATCCTTCATCATACGACGAACCACATTGGTTGTGTATGCGTTCAGCTGATACTCTTCCGGAGTAGTGGGGTTCTCAACTAAAGCTTCTTCCACCATGTACTTATACAGGGAAGAAGCATTCTTTTCAGGCTTTTTAACGCCAAGAGTGATAGCATCAATCAGACGCAAACCCTTAGCTTTATAGATGGAATTTGCAGTAGATTCTTCAATCATACCATCTTCACGATTGAAGAAGCAATCATAAAAGCGATCGTTAGCATGAGTATTGTCATGGAAAGACTCATACATCATACGAGTATAGCAAGTATTGGTAAGCATTCTTTCCAGATCACCGAAGAGTTCCGTATACTCAGTGAGCATGGTAGGACTCATCTTCTTCTGATTTGCTTTCAGATAACGATCAACCTTGTCATACTCTTCCTCAATACGATCATAAGGAATCAGACAGCTTTCCATAAGATCTTTATAGAAAGCACAACCACGCATGGGTTCTGTAAAGATATATTCAGAGCAATCAAGGATATCAGTGAGAGCCATCTCACTATACACCTGAGCGTACCGAATTGCATTAGCCTTCGTGTAGTCCTGCTTTAATTCTTCGAACTTATTCCGAAGCATCTTTACAGGACTACCATTGAAGATCTTTTCTTTATCGAATTCGATCATTTGGTTTATCCCCTTTCATGAGTTATTATACTAGGATAGTATGATTAGCTATTTGTTTTTCAGGGTATTTTATAGGAAAAGACAATTCACTAATGAAAATACGTATAGAAAGGAGACTATTAATATGAATCTTCAAGAAGCAATCATGGAAGCATATAAAGAAGGTCTTGTTGATGCTAATTTCGTTGTTGAGAAGCTCAAGATAATGGGCGATGACGATGACTGGCCTAGTGATAAAGCATTCAATGAGTTTGTAAATACCTTAGTTGCTGATTTCAAGAAGGGAAAGTTTCCGAAGGATACTGTGAAGGTATTCATTAAGATTGATGGTCTTAAATCAGGCGATCCTAAGATTACTACAAAGCTCACACATGCTGATAAGAAAATGGATCTTACTATCGATCCTTATTACAAAGAGAAAGATATCCTGAATCGTTTCAAGAGCAAGGTTAGTAATACTGGAGCTGCTGATGCAGTTCAGATCACTTTCAAGTTTGTGAATTATCCTGATCCGGAAGGTGTAAGTGTCACATACGGACCGTATGTGGATGTGTAAATAAAAATTACCTAGCATGATTTT
>ERZ869991.727-NODE-727-length-11275-cov-5.600107_pt1 | contig 11275 bp, 8 predicted proteins | sample MGYA00520862_ERZ869991 | MGnify/ENA primary metagenome ERZ869991 (study PRJEB32232, sample SAMN07284978) | human gut metagenome | biome: human-associated habitat; material: feces | host: Homo sapiens | place: Tanzania | collected 2014-08-11 ...
AGAGAAAAAGATGAGTAATTTTTTTCTTAATTGAAATATTATTTGTACTTTTGTCGTGGAATAATAGATAATGTTTCATTTGGAAAGCAAAATCTTTTCTGGAAAAACAAAATGAAAGCGAATTTTCTAATAATTTAAACATAATATTATGAGACAGAAAAAGTATTTACTGCAAGAGCAGGATATTCCTACTCAGTGGTACAACATTCAGGCAGACATGCCTAACAAGCCATTGCCACCGTTGAATCCACAGACTCACAAGCCGCTCAATGCTGACGACTTGTCTCACATCTTTAATAAGGAGTGTTCTAAGCAGGAGCTCGATGTAGAGCATGCTTGGATTGATATTCCAGAAGATGTAAGAGAGAAGTATACCTATTATCGATCAACTCCTTTGGTGAGAGCTTATGCTCTTGAAGAGGCCTTGGGTACTCCGGCTCACATCTACTTCAAGAACGAGAGTACTAACCCGTTAGGCTCTCATAAAATCAATTCTGCCATTCCACAGTGCTATTATTGCAAGCAAGAGGGTGATTCTAATGTTACCACAGAGACCGGTGCTGGTCAGTGGGGCGCTGCTCTTTCTTATGCTGCTAAATTATACGGACTGGAGGCTGCTGTATATCAGGTTAAAATTACTATGCAGCAGAAGCCTTATCGCTCCAGCATCATGCGTACCTTCGGAGCCACTGTAGAGGGTTCTCCTTCCATGAGTACTCGTGCGGGTAAGAACATTATTACTCGCGATCCTCATCATCCTGGTTCTCTCGGTACTGCTATCAGTGAGGCAGTAGAGTTGGCTACAACAACTCCGGGATGTAAGTATACTTTGGGTTCTGTACTCAATCATGTGGCTCTTCATCAGACTGTAATTGGTCTTGAAGCAGAGAAGCAGATGCAGATGGCTGGTGAGTATCCTGATACCATTATTGCTTGTTTCGGTGGTGGTAGCAACTTTGGTGGTCTTGCCTTCCCATTCATGCGCCATAACTTGAGCGGTGAGAAGCATACTGAGTTTATCGCTGCAGAGCCAGATAGCTGTCCTAAGTTGACCCGCGGTAAGTTTGAGTACGACTTTGGTGATGAGGCTGGTTATACTCCATTGTTGCCAATGTACACTTTGGGACATGACTTCAAGCCTGCCAATATCCATGCTGGTGGTCTTCGTTATCATGGTGCAGGTATGATTATCTCACAGCTTATCAAGGATGGTTATATGCACGGCGTAGATATCCCTCAGTTGGAGTCGTTCAAGGCTGGTATGCTCTTTGCACGTACCGAGGGTATTATCCCTGCTCCTGAAAGTTGTCATGCTATTGCAGCTACTGTACGTGAGGCCATGAAGGCAAAGGAAGAAGGTAAGGAGAAGGTTATTCTCTTCTGTCTCTCTGGTCATGGTCTTATTGATATGCCTTCATACGAGAGCTATCTCAATGGTGATTTGCAAGATTATAGGGTAAGTGATGAGGAAATCAATAAGTTCCTTTCTACAGTGCCAAAGGTGGATTAATGAATGGATTGTTATTTTGGAATTAATGGATTCCATCATATAAATACAACAAAGAGGGTGCAACATAATTTTATGATGCACCCTCTTGTTTTGGGTATATTATAGATATGTTTTTGGAAACGACAGTATACATCCTTGAGATATTTAGTATCTCTAGCCGCACAACAGCTGTTGTGCGCTTGCATATCAGCTGCTATGCGCTCGCACAACAGGTGATGTGCATGCGGTGCTCAACTGTTGTTTAAGCTTTGAGCCATTCCTCAATAGCTTTGGCAATTACGTCAAAACTTGTTGTTGGCTCAAAACGTGCTACTACCTGTCCCTTCTTGTTGATGAGGAACTTGGTGAAGTTCCACTTGATGTCGGCACTCTCCTTGTAGTTAGGATCAGCCTCGCTCAACATCTTGTCAAGTACAGGATAAAGAGGATGTGATTCATCCCAGCCTGCAAATCCCTTAACTTCCTTCAGGAATTTGAAGAGAGGAGCAGCGTCATCACCATTCACTTTTATCTTCTTATATCTTTGAAATTCTGTACCGTATGTAAGTTTACAGAATTGATGGATGCTTTCATCGGTTCCCGGTGCTTGCTGACCAAACTGGTTGCAAGGGAAATCGAGAATTTCGAAACCTTGTGAGTGATATGTTTCATAGAGCTTTTCTAATTCCTCATACTGAGGTGTAAACCCACACTTGGTGGCTGTGTTGACGATGAGTAATACCTCGTTAGCGTACTCTTTGAGGGAAACATCCTTTCCCTTTCTGTCCTTGACAGAGAATTCGTAAACAGTTCTCATTTTTTTTATATTTTATGTATCAAATTTGCTTGTAATACGATTTGTATTTACGTTACGAGTGCAAAGATACTATTTTTCTTTTAGACAGAATAATAAGTTTACATAATTTATCTAAAATGTTGGGGAATATGCTGGAAGATTGTTTAATAGAGAGAGATTCTCTTGGAAAAAGAGAAAAAAAAGTCCGGGAATTTCACAATCCCCGGAATACTTCCAACTTTCTTCCACTCTAAAATTTGTAGTCGAAGAAAGTTTTGATTAATCTATCATTTAACTTTTCTAAGAACTTGCTGCAAAGGTAATACTTTTTCTTGAAATTGCATCATTTTTTCTCACTTTTTTCTTTTAATAAGTTTAAAAAATGCAAAATATCGAAGAAAAGTATGCTTTTGTTGTCTTTTTACACCCTACGCAGTACTTCTTTATTGTCTTTTCACACGTATTCTCATACTTTTCGTGTTCGTTCCCGATATTCAGTTGGAACCACGCCCATTTCTTTCTTGAATACTTTCGAGAAGTATTTTGGATCGCTGAAGCCCAGATTGAATGCGATGGCTGTGAGTGTATCATCTGTATCGCGTAATAATTCTGATGCTTTCATAATGCGGATATGGCGCACAAAGTCTACAGGAGTCATGCCTACAGACGTTTTGATGCGGTTATAGAGAACGCTGCGACTCATGCCCATGGCTTCTGCAATGTCATCAATCTTCATTTCTGGTGAACTGATATTTTCTAATACATAATTTAGAATGTTCTCTATCAGTGCATCATTGATTTGTACCGACATGAATGCCTTGTCTCTTTCCTTTACTTCTTCAGCATTGACTGGAGCTGTAATCTGTTCCTTATTTGCCGATGTAGGAAGTACGCGTAGGGCAGCAATAGCGTCTTGGTCGCCTGCGGCTTTCAGTCTCTGTAAAACATCGGTTTGGATGGCACGACGTTTGTTGAGGACCGCCTCAATGCGGCCTAGCAGATAATTGACAGAGAATGGTTTGGTGAGATAACCATCAATACCTTCCTCAAATCCCTTCAGCTGGTCTTCTGCACTGGCTTTTGCTGATAGCACCACAATAGGTATGTTTTTGAGTGCTAAGTCTTGCTTCAGATGATGTATCATCGTGATACCGTCCATTACTGGCATGGTTACGTCGGTCAGGATGAAGTCTGGAGTATTCTTTCGTGCAACTACCAAACCAGCCTTGCCATTTTCGGCAAGTAATACATTATAAGAATCGTTCAATATAGTATAAAGGTACTTGCGAAGGTCATTGTTGTCTTCTACCACCAGGATGGTTATTTCCTTCTGCATGTCTTCTTTTTCTATATGATGCTCTTCTATGCGCTTTTCTTCTTGCTGCTGTTCTTTCTCTTTTTCTTCAAGATAGCGCAGCACATTCTGGTCATCAATCTGACCTTCTACCAGTTCGCTTTCCTGTTCATCGTTAGGATTTACCTCATCGAATCCTCCATTGACGTAGAAATTGCTGTTGTTGTCAAATTTCAACATCTTGTTGATCATTTCCAGCATCTCCTTCGCATTGCGTTCTACTATTTGTAACAGCTCGCGGCTCTGCTTGGTAAGACCGGGCTCATTGGCAAGTACTTGAGATACGGGACCGCCGATGAGCGTAAGAGGGGTGCGGAGACGGTGAGAGGCATCGCTGAAGAATTCATTTTTCATCACGCTGATGTCATGGCTCAAATTCTCACGTTGGCGCTGGTTGTATGTATAGAAAATAGCACCGACAATAGCCATGAGAATAAGCATAAGTGCAATTCTTCCCCAAATGCTTTCCCAGAAAGTAGGACGTACCTCAATAGGTAGTTCTGCAATGTATTTACTCCAGATACCATGCGAGTTGGTCGCCTTTACCTTGAGGATGTAGTTGCCGTGTCTGATATGGTTGAAACCGATGATGTTGCTGCTTCCATTGCTAATCCATTCGCCTTCTGGGGTGAATCCATCCAGGCGATATAGATATTTGGTCTGGTATTTGCGGGTATAGTCTAATGAAGCAAAACTGATAGTCAGGTTTCGCTTGTTGGCTGGGATTACTACCTTTTCGCTGTGCAGGATTGGGTGCTGTTCTGGTTCTCCATTATAGTGGAGTGTCGTAAAGATGATACGTGGCTGATAGGTGCTCTTCTTCAATGTTCCTGGATTGAAGGTAAGTGCACCCATTGGAGTTCCTACTGTGATGTTGTTGGTTGCAGGGTCATGATAAGGGCGTGCCTCGGTAAACGACATATTGTAGTCGAAGTCGTTGGGACCGAATGCTGCTATCTGCCCGGTTTTTGCATCAAACTTATCAATACTGGATTCTCTTATTACCCAAATATAGCCTTGGTTATCTTCTATCATACTTTGAACCAGTCCCTCGTTGAGGGAATAATTCTTCATATAAGATACCTTGAGGTTGTCTTGCAGCAGATTAGTGCTTTTTATCTGTTCGAAAACACCACCAAGCTCACAGATGAATATCTTTCCGCTAGAGTGCTCTAACATGAAGTTTACGTCATTGGCCTCAAGGCTGGTTGAATCGTTTTCTATAAAAGTCGTCTTATAGAATTTTATCTTTCTTGAGTCCTTGAAGTTGTCGCTGAAGGTAACAAGCCCATCTGTAGTTCCTACTAATACGACACCATCATTGGTACAGGTGATACGGCGTGTCTTATGGAAAAGATGCTTATCCCAAGCGAGACCGTTCTTGATGCTTGTAAAGTGGATGCTGTTGTCTTCCAGAATGTTGGCAAGAGCAATTCCGCCACCGTATGTCGCTATCCAAATGCGCCCCTGACGGTCTGACTTCACATCATAGATATTGTTGTTTGGAAGTGAAGCCGGATTGCTAGGGTCACTAAGGAAATGGTAATATTTGCCTCCGCTGAACAGGTAGAGTCCATCGCCATGAGTACCAATCCAAAGGCGGTTGTCGGTATCTGTGAACAGGCAATAGATACCCGCAGGCGAGAAGGGAACCTGCTCGCTTGTAATGTCGCCGCTTGAGGTAAAATATCCTAATTTGTTGTGGTGTACATCTGCCACCATGATGCAGCCATTCTTGTGACCATATAGCTGGTTGCCGTTGGCTAAGGCTGTGATGGCACGAACCTCCGACTCTCCTTTGTTTAGTTTGTTGAGGGTATATTGATGGTTCTTGAAGCCAATCAATGTGAGGTCATGAATTCCTGTTATCCAAAGTACTGCCTGGTCTGTGAGACAGAATTTCTCAATCATAGGGATTCGGTAATTGCCTGATGAGTTACTGCGCAGCAGGTATGGCACAAGTTGTCCTGTCTTGCGGTCGTAATAACTGAAGGTACCTTGGTTAGGTACCACCCATACTGTATGATTCTCATCCTGAGTGATGAAGAATTTCGAGCTGGATGTGCGGTCTACAGGATCCGGTTGGTCGGCGAAAAGCCATCGCTTCTCGTTTGTCTTAGGATTGACAAGGGTTACACCCATGCCTTTGGTGAACGTCCATACCATTCCATAATCGTCTACATACAGTTTCTGTACCTCTGCAAGAGGCTGAGAAGGACTTTGTATATTGATGATTTCTGATTTGAAGGTTCTTGGATTATAGCTGACAACACCAAGATTGGTGGCAAGAAGAAGTTGGTATCCCGTATTCTTTAATTCGTTGATGTGGGTTATACCTTCAGGAAGGGGAACATTTGCAGCTCGATTTTTTTCATCTACAACGATAACCTTTCCGTTCTCTGTAGCCAGGAAGACATATTCTCCTACTTCTCTAATCCACTTATAAGGTACGTTAGTACTGAATTTCTTGCCATAGATGGTTGTACCCTTATCTGTAAGGATCCACTCTCTGTGTTTCTTGTCGCCATAGATAAAGTAAACTTTACCGCTTTTCAATCCTTTTTGACCTACATGTATCAATTCAAAATCGAGTACATCTGTATCATTGGTGCGTAGCAGATAATCGGCATTGGCGGATGTAATCCAGGTGTTTCCTCCACGGATATCATAGATATGGTCTGCCCTGAAATCAACCTTGAATTTTTCATTAATTTGGTTGCAGGTTTTTAAAAATTGGCAGAGATGGGTATCATAGAGGTATACTTTACGGTCTTGCGTAATACACCATACGTTGTTTGCCGCAGTAGGCTGGATGTTCATGATGCGGTTGGTTGACAGAACACTTACGCCGTCTGGTTCATCGCGGAAAGTATGAAAAGAATATCCGTCATAATAGGACAGACCGTTCCATGTGGCAAACCACATCAGCTTGTCTTTTCCTTGTTTTATATCAGAGATACTGTTTGCTGCAAGTCCGTCAGCTATGGAAAACTTTCGGATGTCACAATAGGGGGTAGCTATGGCTGTGATAGCCGAAAACAGTCCCAGGAGTGTTATATATAGATGTTTTTTTATCATAATTATTTGTCTTGTTGGCATGTATTTTTATTAATTAATTCGACACAAAGGTAACAAAAATAATTGTAAATTGGAAGAAAAATGGTGGATTTTTTGTTGAGATAGGGAAATTTTCCTTTATCATAGGGAAATTCCCCTAAAAACTTCCCTTTTTCCTTTTGCAAGGTGTAAAAAATGGCTTATCTTTGCACCAAGTTCTACAGAAGGTGTCTTTTTGATAGATTGATACTTAGTAGCAAAATAGTTTGTTGAATTTTTAAAAGAAGAAAGGATATAAGACGATGAAAAAGATGAAGAAACTCTTGATGTTGATGGCTGTAGCTGTCACTTCATTCACTTTTACTGCTTGTGATGATGATCCATGGGATGATGCATGGCATGATGATTATTACTGGTATGACGATTATAATCATGGTGACTGGGGATGGGACCAGGGAGGCTGGAACCAAGGTTCACAGGGATCGCAAAACCAGCAGTTGCTTGAAGAAGCTCAGACTTTGGTTGGTGATTGGTATGGAAAAGTCCAGCTTTCTGAGTTGGCATCAGATGGTAATTCCAGAAATAACTATCAGTTTGAAGCTAATATGATATTCTATCAGGACAAGAATAACCGCAACTCGCTCAGTGGAAATGGCATAGAGATAGACTATGCTACAGATGGAAGCGATGACCAGCAGACCTTGAAGTTCTCTTGGTATATTGATAATAATGGAGATATTTACATCAAGTATGCTTCTGGTGCTACTTATGTCATGGATGCCAATGCCAGTCAGTATGGTTTCCATTTGGGAGCAGAGCAAGGTAAAAGATATGATACATTCTTTGGTTATATGATAGGTACCGGTATGGCAAAGGGCGATATTATGTATATCGATCTGGAACGTAACTCAGCGAATGGTGCTAGGGTTTCCAGAAGCAGTACTTTTACAGGTTCTTCATTTGGTAAGGGCGCCAGTCGTACTCCTATTCAGGGTACAGTAAAAGGTTTACCAAAAAGATAGAAAGTGATGCTTGTTTTTAGTGCTATATATACAACTTTCTTAGGAATGTTCATTCATTATTAAAAAAAGAAACCGCTCCTTCTGCGAGAATGCTGAGGGAGCGGCTTTGTTTTTATTGGAGTAAAGAAAAAAGATATGTTGTTTTCTTTATTTCACGTTCTTTACTTCTTGATCATCTTCTTGCCGTTCTTGATTACAATACCCTTATAAGAGCCGTTAACCTTTTGACCTGCAAGGTTGTAAGCCGGAGCATTGTCCGCTGTTGTTACTGTGATGTTAGAAATGCCGGTAGATGTTGGCACAACAGCTTGAGTAGGGATAATCTCTGGAGTGCCCTTGAAGATTGCGCCATAGAGACCTGTTACGGTGTAAGTTTCACCCTCTGTGAGTTCTGCTACACCACCAACCTTGTTGAACTTGTCGTAAATCATAATCTTCTGCTCGCCATCGTTAGCGTAGTAGTTGAACTTGCCTGCCTGATACTCTTCCTTGCTGAAAGTGAAGTTCTTGATGGTAACGAGGTCGTTCAAGTACTTGTTAGCGATGATGTCAGCGATGGTAGCCTCGATAGGCTGAGCTGCCTCTTCGCTTTCTGTAACGGTGATGCTCTCATCGTCTGTACCTGCATTGGCTGTGAGGTAAGGAACACCATAGTTGAAGTTGAGATCTACCTTTACCTTACCCTTCAGGATGCTGTTCACTGGCATGTTGAAGCCGAGTGTACGGAGCTCGATGGCTGCATCGCCCTCGCGAACGTAAGTATTGATGGTTCCCTTGTACTCGTTAACGAAAGTAACCTTAGCGTCGGTAAGGGTGAGGTTCAGGTTCTTGGCGTCCTCTGCGTAGTTAGCCAAGAGATCCTTTACGCTTGCCACGTCGGTGTAGGTAATCTCTACTGGTGGCTGAGGAGTGCCGCCTTCGCCGAGAGTAACGGTTATGGTCTTAATCTGAGTATTACCAGCGATGCTGTAAACTACCTTATTAGCAGAGCCTGTCCAATTGCCCTTGTTGTCGAGGGTACCGTTATCTACTTTAGTATTAGCATTCCATTTCTTCTGAGCAATATCAATCTTGGTAATCTGCTTTCCTTCAGGAGCCTGGATGGTGAGAGTTCCTGAGTACATTCTCAAACGTGCAGAGCTGGTCCAGATTCTGTTGGCGTTGGGATTTCCTTCTTCCTTTGCAGAAACTGTAACTGCGATGCCATCTACTGTGCAAGTGGTAGCCTCGTTGAAATCTCCGTCGTTAGATTCCATAGATGAAACACCTGGCAGATTTGGGAATAAAGTCTTGTAGTCTTTGTCGAAGTCAAATGTGGTTTGGGCGAAACTCACGCTCGCTACGAAAGCAAAGATTACTGATAATGAATAGCGTAAAAACTTGTTCATAAGCTAATTAATTTAAGTGTTAATAATAAATTTATATGTCATGTTACCATGATTCTGCTGCAAAGATACAAAAAATATTCATATATGTAGTTAAGAAAATGTTAAATAATCGGGGAGATGGTGTTTATAGTTGATTTTAGGGAGAAAAAGAACTGCCACTCTGCTGAAATGTCAAGCACATGGATAAGTGATTGAATATCAGAAAGTAGCAGAATGACAATTCTTCTATCGAAATGTTTATTTATCTAATATCAGAGAGTAAGGTTTTCTTACTTGAATCCCCAGATATTCTTGATGGCTGTTACATCCTGGGTTTCTACCTTCTTTTCAAGTTCATCTGGCAGATTGCAGAAGAAGTCGATGCCGGTTTTGTCTTCCAGGGTTTTGATATTCACCACGTAGTTGCCCAGCTTATCGCTCTTGTCGAATGCCTTGTTCTCGTGTAGGAACCAGTAGCCGAAGGCACTGTAGCTATACTGCTTGGTGCTCTTGTTATACTCCTTCTTCAGCACCGCTACGAAGAAATACTTTGGCACAGGGATGTAGCCCGGTATCTTGACATCGCTCGATGCACCCTGCTTCTTCCATCCCCAGATGTTGCTTTCGCTGCCCACTGGGTCGATGGTGCCGCCCTTCACGATGAAAAGAGTATCGCTGTCAATCTTTGGAGCCAACTTGCGGAGCTCTTCCTCCATCTTATACCAGGTACCCTTCTGATTGAAGTTGCTATACTGTGGCTGCATGTTGGTCATGAAGAAAGTCTGCTTCTGCTGGGTAAGATTTTGCTTACGGTCGGCAGAAGGGCAGATATGTCCATGGTCGAATCCCTGCTTGGTTGGGGTAGGGTCTTCGGTGAAATCGGTGATGCCCCACTGCTCCTGCAGGTCGGTATCCCATGGGTATTGGCGTTCACCCTGCGGAGCATCCCATCGTTTTACGTTCGAAGCTATGTTGGTGGTGTTGAAAGTATAGCAGCTCCAACGTTGGCTTTTCATATCATCATCCCATTCGCTAGAGAAGTTTACAACGTCTCCATCCATGTGAACAATGGCATAGCTTGTTCCGTTATCCTTGAGTTTAGGGAACTCAAGTCCACCGAGAGCGTTCTTTAAAACTTGTGGCATATTGGCTTTTACCATATTTTTATTACTGTTGTTCTTGTCTGTAGAACCGCCAGAATTATCACCGCCAGTATTTCCTCCACCGTTATTCTCTTTATCAGGGAAGTTAAACTGCAGGGAGTCGTCTGTACCGCATGCCGAGAATGTCATTGCAGCGATGAGCGAGAGAATAAGTAACTTAGTATGTTTCATTTCTCGTAATTGTTTTAAGTTATAGATTACTTTCTTTATAATAATAGGAGATTACTTTTCTGAGAATAAGAAGTTAAAAAGTGATTTCCTGTATGTATAAGAAGAGAAAAAGTGCATTCCTACGTATATGCAACTACGTTGGAACGCACTTTGTATCTTTCGATAATAATATATCCTTATGAAAAAGGTATATATATTACTTCTTCAACTTACCGTAACGGTTCATGAAGCGGTCTACGCGACCAGCTGTATCAACGAGCTTGCTCTTACCTGTATAGAATGGGTGAGAAGTGCTAGAGATTTCAATCTTTACAACTGGATAAGTTTCGCCCTCGAATTCTACTGTGTCGTTTGTCTTGCATGTAGACTGTGAGAGGAACATATCGCCATTAGACATATCCTTAAATACTACAGGACGATAGTTCTCTGGATGAATACCTTTTTTCATTTTTTCTTTTTTATTTTTATTTGGTTATTAAAAATAGACGTCATGGGGATGCTTTCGCATCATTTCGTGTCCCTCATCGGGGCATGCCCATTATAGCCTGTTGACAATTTCAGGGTGCAAAGTTACACTTTTTTCTTGAATCCACCAAATATTTCTTGATGTTTTTAAAATTTATTTGAGAATTAGGTGGTTGAACCCTTTTGGGGCTACTGTTTAGAGCTGTTTTAAATCGAAGTAAAGCTGTCGGGTATCTGCGCCTTCATCTTCTTTCGACAAAGGCACGAAGCCTTGGTTGTAGTAGAAGGGTAATGCACTAGCATAAGCATCTACTGTAACAAATCTGCATCCAGCTTTGTTGTCTTGTTGGTATGAGGCAATAATCATGTTGATGATCATGGAGCCGATTCC
>ERZ869991.729-NODE-729-length-11245-cov-5.371060_pt1 | contig 11245 bp, 6 predicted proteins | sample MGYA00520862_ERZ869991 | MGnify/ENA primary metagenome ERZ869991 (study PRJEB32232, sample SAMN07284978) | human gut metagenome | biome: human-associated habitat; material: feces | host: Homo sapiens | place: Tanzania | collected 2014-08-11 ...
CTTATCATTTTGAGTTTACGGTGAATGTGCTTCACGAGGAGGTGGAGTACAGCACTTACATTTCCCGTGTCTATGAATATTGTCCGGCTCCGGGACAGTTTGTTAATCTGCTTCCCGAAGTGGAGGATGGCATGACAAAAGAACAGGTATTGAAGGCATGTGAAGAACAGCTTTCCAAACCAGGCTATCTCGTACATCTTGGTGGCTACGGCGGTTATATAACGGTGAAGTTTGATCATCCTGTGGAGAACAAAAAAGGTTCTGACTTGCTGATAAAAGGCAACGGCATGTATGCTGCCGATGACCCGAAGTATGGCAAGGAAACAATTGGAGGTTCAATAGAGCCAGGCATTGTCTTTGTTGGAGTGGGGGAGACACCGGAGACAGCCATGTGGTATGAACTTGCCGGTTCGGAGTATTTTACCCAGGAGTGGCACAAGAACGAAATAACCTATTATCGTCCGACGGCAGAGTCGGGCAGTGCAGCGACCCCCGGTTCGATGTGCGACATGTATATAAAGCATGAGATATTAACGGAGAGAAGGGATATACCTGGCGAATGGTTTGGTGCAACAGCATGGTATCCCAAGATGGCAGCCCACAAGCAGACCTATTGGCCGCTATGGGAGACAGCCGACGAGCTGAAATTTACGGGACCGCGAGTTCCGGGAAATGCCGTGGAATACACCGTCAATGGCAATCCTTATTGGGTGCAGTATCGCTATTCGGCAGATGCCTACGGCTATGTAGATGCCTGTCCGGCAAACGACGAATTGTATTCCTCGTTTGATATTGACTGGGCTGTAGACGACAATGGAAAGCCTGTAGCCCTCGACCATGTAGATTTTGTGCGCGTGATGTCTGGCGTGTTAAACTGTTGCGGCCTTCTCGGCGAGACTTCAACGGAGATAGACAAGTTTGAGGACCTTCATCTTAGACAAGGCTACGACGACAACCCTTATATAATAACACCTCGCCCGAATCCTAATGACCCGACAGGTATTGTAGTACCCGACATATCATCAAAGAATGGAGAAAACAACGCATACTATACCGTTACCGGTCAGCGGGTAGAAACCCTCGTCCGCGGTCAGATATATATATGCAATGGAAAGAAAGTTATGTATTAGTCAGTAGCTTTATTATCAGTAAAATCCAGGAAATAAGTATATTAAAAACTGTTTCCTTGTTTTAAATAATTTACAATATGGGCAGGTTTTCGTTTGAAAACTTGCCCATGTCAATTATTATTACTATCTTTGCACACGAATTAAAAAACGGCGTAACCGCTTACGTATTGTTCAAGCACGTTTCGCCACAGTATTAAACTGGTATCCAGGATCAACGCCATTTTCTCTTATTCAATGTTGAATCCGCGGGAATAATGTTCAGTATACAAAGTTCAGAGTATTAGCCAGAGCTTTTGTTTTGCCCAGCTAATACGGCCCAGATGCCAAAAACAAACAATTATGAAGTTTCTAAAAGAGAGTAAGATTGTATTAGTATTATTATTAATGTGTTTGCCATTTGCTGTTTATGCAGCTGGCGACGAACCAACAACAAACGAATTCGACTGGTCTCCAGTGATGGATGCCATCATCCAGGTAGAGAGTGAGGGTAACACGCGTGCCGTGAGTGGAAACTCTGTAGGTGCGATGCAGATAACACCGATATTGGTTGCAGAGTGTAACAACATTCTCAAAAGGCGCAAGAGTAAGAAGCGCTATATGCTGAAAGACCGTTTTAACCTTGCCAAATCGAAGGAAATGTTTATTCTCATGCAGTCGTTCTACAATATGGAGAACAATATAGAGAAGGCAATCCGATCGTGGAATGGAGGTATCCGATACTCCGTTCGTGGCACTCAGAAGTATTACAACAAGGTGATGTCACACTTGTCAAGTAAGAAATAAACAAACAAATTTAAATAATAGCGCCATCCGTATCTTTTATGGGTGGTGTTTTTTATGTTTTCAAAAAACTTATGTACGGCAATTTGAAAGTAAACTTTCGGCGTATAGGTCAAACTTTCATTCACTCGCTTATTTTTTTTATACAAAAAATAATCAAAATGATATTTTTAATCATGAATATGTGTAATTTTGCAGACAGAATCAAAATGCATATTTCCATGGTATGGTAAATATAATAAAGAAAATATCATTAATAGTATTTCACTTCATACTCCTTTCAGTATTTTTATCTGGTTGTAGTAATGAAGGGAATTGTGATGCCATTTTGTCAAAGCCAACATTGGATAGTGTAGTTTCAAATCCTGAATTTGCTGTTTCAATATTAAAGAAACATAAGAGATGCATATTCTCACACGCAGAATGTCGTGCTCGAGAATCCATGTTAAGTATATATTGCGACTTTTATTTAGAGCGAAAACCTGAAACAGACTCTTTGGCAAATTCCATAGAAGAACATTATTTATCGAGCAACGATCCGTATTTAAAAGCTATGTCGGAACTGGGTGCAGCACTTGTCTATTCTGAACTCGGTGAGAATGATAGAGCTGTGAGAAAATTTGCCCAGTCGTCAGACTATGCCACTAAGACCGATAACAATTCATTGAAGTTTCTATTATATAAACAATGGGGGTGGGTATTACGCTCGGAGAAACCATATTCAGAATCGATAGCTAAATTTAAAGAGGCATTGCATTGTGCTGTGGCAATGCATGATTATGTGAAAGAAGTGAATGTCGTTGACCTAATCGGTTGGGAGTATATGTATGCAAACAACTATGAGCGGGCAATCGACATATTTGTAGAAGCCATATCTATAGCCAAACAACATGGTTATAAAAGAATGGACAATTTATATAAAAGTATGGCATCGGCATATGAGATGAAAGGCGATCATGAGAAAGCTTTGTTGTATATCAATATGGCTATAAGTTGTGCCGGAGGGAAACTATCTCAGCCGTTATATGCAATAAAGGGTGTTGTACTTATGAATTTGGCGCGTTATGATTCTGCTCGTATTTATATAGACAAGGGCCGGCAGAATGATGAATATTACCAGAAGGCATCATATCTCTATGACATGAGTGAACTTTCAAAGGCATTAGGTAACTATCGTAATGCACTTGAATATAAGTCGCTATATGCCCAGATGCTTGATTCTATGTATCAGTTTCAGCATGACAGAGAACTAATAAAGGTTCAGAGACTTTATAATTATTCACTTCTATCCGCTGAGCGAAACAAATTGGAACTTGAAAATCAGCGCAGGGGAAGTTTTATCATAATTCTCATAACAGTGATGCTGTTGACATTCAGTATTTCCGCATATTTCTATCGTCGCTGGCGACGAAAGATAAATCATGCGATGATGACAAAAGAACGCCTCTTAGCCAAAAGCTTGTCAGAGATAAAAGAACATAATTATCTTTTGATGCAGACTCGCCAAAAGGCTCAGGACATGGAGATTGAGATGATTGGCCGTATAGACAGTAAAGACAAGCAACTTGAGAAGCTACGGCTACAGCAGCAAGAATTAAAGCAGCGTATTTTTAGAACCAATGAGGTTATAAAGAAAATAGAAACAGTAAAGGAAATGAAGGAGAGAAATAAAATCTCTCTTGCCGACAAGATAGCCCTTTCAAAAGAAGAGCAGGAAAATCTTATAGATTCAACAAATCTGTGTTATGACTATTTTATAGATCGGTTGCGCCAGCGCTTCACCGACCTTACTACTGATGACCTCTGCTTATGCTGTTTGTTGAAGATAGGTACAAATACGCAAGATCTATGTTTGCTTCTTGCCATAAACGACTCAACACTCAAAAAACGAAAATATAGACTTAAGAATAAGAAGATGGCTTTGAGTGAGGAATACGATACTCTTGATGACTTTTTGAAGGGTTTTTAACCACAAATATTCTGCTTGTCCACCATAAATTAAATTATGGTACGTTGCAACTTTCTAAAAATCAGTTAGTTATCTCTGCTATTTAGGAATTGTAATGTCCACGCTAAAACGAAGGAAACTTTATTGTTTATTGTCTTATATGTTGTAATTTTGTCGCCGAGTTCAAGAGAATTCGTGGTGTGCGCGCCAATTTAATGGACAATCGCTAATCTTGCGCACGAGAAATGGCGGCAACACATACATATAATGAATATTTTTTCAAGAACAATCTGTACTACAATGCTTGCTTCTTTCACATTCGTTATGGTAGGAGCAGAAGAAACAAAATTGACTATCAATGTGGAGGAAGCAGGAAGTCTACCTTCTCTCATCACAGAAGATCAGATTAATCGGGTTACTGACCTAACGCTGACAGGAAAGCTTAATAGTACCGACATCAAACTTGTACGTCGTATGGCTGGACTTGATGAATATGGAGAACCCGTAAATGGGAATAGTCTTCAGAATCTTGACTTCTCGGGTGCTGACATTGTATCTGGTGGAGAACCATATTATTATACTAATACTACATCTGATAATATAATTGGCGATTCATTTTTTGAGAATGCCACACAACTAAAGTCTGTAAAGATATCGACATCCGCTATTGGAATAGAGTGGCTTGCATTCTCTGGCTGTTCAGGTCTTACGGATTTTGTCATTCCCGACAAGGTGGATTATTTAGATCAGGCTGCGTTTGGTGGATGTTCGTCTTTGGAAACTGTTACTTTTGGTAATGCTCTTACTACGGTAGACGGTTATGCCTTCAAGGAATGCACGGCTTTGAAAGAAGTTGTACTTCCAGAAAGTCTTAAGACGCTTGGTGAGTTTGCTTTCTATGACTGTACTTCATTGAAGTCTGCCTATGTGCCATCGGCAATAGATGAAATAGGGCAGTTCTCATTTTCCGGTTGTAGTTCTCTTGATGATTTAAAGATATCAGATGGTGTTAAAACTATCGGTAATAGTGCCTTTGCAGAGTGCACATCCTTACAATCTCTTGTAGTGCCTAATTCGGTGACTGAAATTTTGGAGTCTGCCTTCGATGGCTGCACCGCCTTGACATCATTGACGTTGCCGGACAACATAACGGAAATATCAGAGGGTATGTTGAGTAATTGTTCAAGTCTTCAGACTGTAAAGATACCGAAAAGTGTTTCAAAAATTGGTGAATCGGCTTTCCTTTATGATGAGAATCTTCTTTCACTTGATATCCCGGATGCCGTTACTGAGATTGGCGAAGATGCTTTTTTCGATTGTGAGAAGATGACAAATATTACTTTAGGTAGCAGTTTGCAGACTATTGGAGAGGATGCTTTCAAGTTTTGTGAAGCTCTTGAGAATATTAATGTGAGCGATGAAAATAACACGTATACTTCAGTCGACGGTGTGCTCTACGACAAAGGCATAACAACTTTGCTCTTTTTACCATCGGCGAATACAGAGGAATATACAGTGCCTTCGACAGTAAAAGAGCTACCAAGCAATTGTGCTATAACTAATATGAAATTGCGTAAAGTAGTTATTTCCGACAATGTTGAGACGATTGGCGATAACGCCTTCCAAACATGCACTAATCTTGAGAGTGTGACTATTGGAAGTGGCGTGGCTGAAGTAGGCGAAGATGTATTCTTCATGGATGAAAATCTGAAAGAAATTCATAGTCGTACATCAGTTCCATTAAATATTAATAAATATTTCTTTTGGGATGTAGACTATGACAACTGTAAATTGTATGTGCCAAAGGGAAGTCTCCAGGCTTATTCAGAAGCTGAAGTATGGAAAGACTTCAAGTTTATTGAAGAGGAAGCCACAACACAGATTTCATCTGTAACCAGTATTCAAGACAAGTTGATAATCAACGGGAAGCCTGTATGTAACTATTCTGGTGGTGAGTTCAGCGTGGTTGATACAACAGGCAAACTGATATATCAAGGATGCAATTCTTCTATCAACATTGCTTCTCATGGATTGTATATAGTAATGGATGGTGATAAGGTAATAAAGGTGAATATTTGATAGAAACAATACTAAAACTAAAACAAGAGATCCCGGTTAGCATTCTTTTGCTGACCGGGATACTTTTCTTATCGGGGCTGATGTCAGAATAAACGGCTCAGGGAAAAATAGCTCTATTCCTTTACAATCTTCATCGCCTTTAGTCCCACGCCCGTCTTAACAACAGCCACATAAGAGCCGTGTGGCAAAGAACTGATGTCGATGTCTCCTCCCGAATACTGTCTGAAGGCGAGTCTGCCGTCCATACCGAAAATAGAAACACAGTCAATACCGAATGGAGCGTCAACAGTAAGAATATTGCCGTTGAATGAAATCACAGCATTTGGGTCTGCATTCTTGTTGATATTATCGATAGCCGTAGTAGGGTCGTCCGGTTCCCAAGTAACCGAAGGATCCTTAGAGCCGTAAGTAAATTCGTGCATATTGTATTTAATAGGCTCCAGATACTTCTTGCTTGTGATGTCGTAGACAGTGGCGATTCGAATATTACTCATCGACCAGTCCTTGTTCGGGTCATACGTACCATGCAGCCGAACCGTTTTCGTTTCGCCCCCTTCGATAACAACATTTGCTGTATCCATACTTGCACCGTCGCAGAAATAGTTCTCCTCGTCAAGAATTCTCGTTACCATCTTGCCTTCATACTTACCGCCGTCGTTTTTTATTTCAGCATTAAGAATCATGCAGTTTATAGGCACCTGATAGTCGCGAGGAGTGAAGTAAACCTCCTTTACGAGTTGTAGGTCAGGTTCTTTCTCCCTTCCGATAAGCGGAATTAGCTTGTAGAAGACCACGCTGTCTTCACGGTTAAAGAGTGTAAATTCATAATTGTCGTCGCCGGCGAGTTCGAGTGTCTGACTAAACGAAATCTCTTTCGTCTCTCCGGCATTGATGGTAACGTCCTGTTTAGGCGACGTATACCAGTGTTTCGTTACGTTGTCGCCCTTGATTTTCAGTCTGAAGCTCATAGCTCCGTCATACGTTCCGCCATCATTCTCTATGGTGAGTTTAATAGTAGACGGCACATCCGAAGTCAGTGTTTCGGGGTCAGTCTCAAATTTCACCACATTCAGTTTCGCTGCCCCCAGCGTAGAGTATCTAACTTTGTCGGCATCCACATTGATGAGAATTTCGTTAGCCGTACCGATAGTCATTCTAACAGGCGTATACTTATCTTCTCCCTTTACTTTATATTCCAGTTTTGCCGTGTATTCGCCTTCGCTCAGATTGTCAGGTACGGCAAACGAAGTTCGCAGCGTATCGAGATATTCTCCAGGTGCCGTCAATCCGCTGAACAAGGTCTTGGAAGCCACGATATTATCTTCCTTGTCGAAAACAACAAGAGCCAAGTCTTCCACGTCGAGTTCAAAGTTAGAAGTATTATATACCTCGCATGCCATGACATCAATCTCCTTCCCCTTGTCTACCGTTATGTCGAAGTCAGGTCCGAGACCTTCGCAGAGCATTTCGTGAGTGCGGTAAACAGAAGTGCCGTCCTTGTCAGGCTTAAATCCTATGAGCATATCCTGGTAATAGTTAAAACCATCCTTCATGCTCTGTCCCGTCTGCATGTCCACATAGTCATAAGCCAGGGCATTAAGCAGGAAATATCCGTTTCCGCTGCCTCCCCATCCCCAGTTGATGTGGTAGAATCCATCCTCGTTATATCCGTCGCAAACGAAAGAGTGTCCCGAGAGAGTGCTTGTTGCCCCGTCGTAAACCACGGGTCTTCCGTTGTCGAGTTCCGTCCTCACCATCTGCATCCATGTTTGCGAGTCATAGAAATTCCTTTTTACGAGTTGAATGCCCTTATCATAGCGGAAGTAGTTAGCCATCGCCGGTCCCATTTTTTCCGAGAAAGCCCCCGATCCACCTTTATTATAGTCCATGTCCACACTAACGGCAACATGATGGAGCAGGGTAGCGACTGCATCGACAGCCTCGTCAGTCGAGGCCGAGTTCAGTTGGTCGGTCATAGCCGCCCAGTTGTAAGTAGTATTTCCGAAGTCAGCCGATTCCTCAAACTTTAGTGTAGTTGTTGTATACGAGTGAGACCCCACGCCATGGTCAGGCCATTGCCAGTATCTCATAATCTGTCCGAGCGACACAGCCACGCATCCAATCGGGAAGTTTCCGTCAGGAGTATATTTGTTGTAATAAGGCGACTGGTTCCATGCCGTATTTCCGAGCAGCGGTTCCACAGCATCCTTCCCCTCCGTCTTGGCAATCTTCGGTTTAGCCTGTGGGTGTTTGTCGAGAAAGTCCACCTGCCTTGCAAATTCGCCGAGCCAGTATTTCATATTGTCAGGCAAGTCATTCAATTCGAATCTCTCGCCGTCAACAAAGCCAATGATACTCTGTGTCCGATCTTCTCCGCTCACAATAACATATCCGCCATTCCTTGCTTCAGCCACATAATAATAAGCATTATTACCCGTAGGCTTATTAGCTTTGTATACGATATTCATCTTATCGTTCGCCGCCATAGAGCGCATCAGTCCGCTCGTTGCCGCTTTATGTCCGAACGACTGTGCTAAAGCGAGCGCCTTACTGGCGTCGATAGGCTTAGCCATGGCACACGTGACCATGGTAAGACAAGAAACCAAAGTAAAAAGTCTGTTCCTCATAATTCTATATATTAATTGTCTGTGATATTATTTGATAACGATTTTCTTTCCGTTAAGGATATAAAGTCCTGGTTTCAGCTTGCCGTTTATATTGCCAGTCCTCATGCCGTTTACAGTAAATGCCATACCATTATTGTGGCTACTTTCCTTAGTAATATCAGAAATACCGGCAGTGCCGGAAACGTAAACAGGAGCCGATTCGCTGCCGTCAGCATATACGGCAGTTACTGCAAAAGTATGTTCTCCGCCGTCATTATCCTTCACTGTACAAGCCGTTCCGGAGTAACTGCCTATGAGCGCTGCGTCTCTATAAACATTATATTTCTTTGGTGTACCGCCCTGCTCAAAGGTGAAGTCGTCGAGCATCAGCATCAGTCCCTCCATACCGGGAGTAGTATGATGGATTCCGAAGAATTTCGTTCCTTCGGCAATTTTGACGCTGAATTCCGTCCAGTCGCCGCCGTAGACGTCAAACTTATGCGTAATGCCATAGCTGTAGTAGTCAGTAAACGACTTGATATTTGTATCAGTCTTCGATCCGAGAAAATAGAACGTCTCGTCATTATCCATCCAGTTTCCGTTGTAATCCTGCGTCCTCAGGTTCTTAGCCCAAAATTTCACCACTTGTTCCTTTCCCGAAAGTTCCGGTGAGATAAGCCATTCGTCGGCATCAGGATAGTAAGTTTCGGTAGATGCTACAAAAAACGGGTAGGGAGCACCTATGAACTGACTCCCGCTGTGAGCCTCCAGAGTTTCCCCTATATCCGAAGGATTCATCACGATAAAAGCCAGCGGCTCCCCTTCGTGCGGATAATCCGAGTTCGGGAAAACACCGCCACTCGTTGCCTTGTCCACATCCACGAGAGTCCATTCGCCGAAAGCCGTAGCCCACGGACTGTAATCTTCAAACCCTTCGATAACAGTTTTCGCATTAGCCTTAGGTTCCGTCCACGTCAGATTAGCATTGTTTCCGTCCATATCGACGATGAGATTTTCCACCCCGTTTCTCCATGTCGTTTCCGCCACGACCGTAGTCAGAGCTGTATTATTATCCGTGTTGTCATCGCCATCCGCCGTCAGTTCCACGTTAATCGGCAGATTTTCAATAGCGGCATCAATAGCCGACGTAGTATATTCCACATCATACGATTTCTTCTTATACCCCTTCAGCACACCGCTTTTCTCCGTTTTCTTCATCACTTTGCCGTTGATGTCCACGGTCAGAGTAAAGGTAGGCGAAGCCTTTTCCGTAAGATTCTCCACCTCAACCGCCAGTTTCAGTTTCTGTCCTTTCGTCACCTTCTTTGGGGCGTTGATGCTAACGGCGAGGTCATTATTCTTTTCGTCTCGAATGCAGATATTGTCAATGCCGGTGAGAATCTTAGGCGTACTTGCCGTAAAGCGGAAGCGCAGCACGATGTATCTTTCGTTAGCGAATTTAGCCAAAGCGGCGTTCATTGTTTTCCATCCCGATGTAGTCAGATTAGATATATTCTTCGTATCCACCGTTTCCACTGTGCCGTCCGGTTTCATCACCTCCAGCATGAGCGGCACATCCCCGTTGCCGTTGAAGTATTGTGAGAATGAAACAACAGGATTCTCGCTTCCTGCGAGAGATATTTTGTGGGAAACGAGCGAGCAAGTCTCCCCGGCTGTAGAAGCCATAAATCCGAAGCATCCGTTGTCGCCGTCGGCAGATTTCAGTGATGCATCAGTCAGCAGTCCGTAGTCATCGCTATTGTTGCAGTCAGCCCACCAGAAGTTTTCCGTGCCGGCATTTTTGAAACTGTCAGTAAATGGCAGAGAGTAAGCTTTACCTACAGGCAGAAATGCAGATATTGCCATTCCGCTCTTGTATTTGTCATATTCGGCAGTCAGACCGAATGTTGTGACCCATGGCTCCCCTTCGTCTGTATTTGTCTGAATGTCATATTTCGTCTCTCCCGTCACTTCGCCTTCATAATCCCAATAATTATCTGTCTCTACTTCCTCATTATCCTTATCTTCTTTTATTTTATATATGGTGTATTTCACTTTCGCCGGATCTATTGTTTCTCCTTTAATGGCATCCGCCGTAAGAGCATCCCAGGTCATTCTAACAGAAGTCAACAGATCGGCAAGTTTAATGTTTGTAGGAGCCGAGAGCGTTTTAATGTCGTCGGGGTCAACATCTGTAATACCCTTTCTTATCACACTTTTGGTATTGATTGTTTCTGCTGTTTTAAACTGCGTTGCAAACGGCTTGAATACAGGAGCTGTCTGTGCAGCCATATTTGTAGAGTATGCGATTAATCCGCAAAGTAAAACTTTATTGATTCTCATAAGATTGAAATTATATTGTATTTATATATTTTCTTTATTGGTTATATAGTTGTTCCCTTTATTATAAAAATTAGATACAAAAAGTTTTTGAAATTTGTAAATATGCGACAAAAGTACAAATAAACTTTAAAACTGCAAACAAAATATCGTAGAATGTTTTATTTTGTCTATAAAAGTGTCTGTTTGTATTGGTGATTTCAGTTATACTTACCTTATAGTGGTAACTGCTAAGATGAGGGAGAGACGGGGATTGGTAGAATGAATTTGAAGTATGCATCATATAAGAAAAGAGAGAGGGAACCAACCAAACTGGTACCAGATCGGAAGAGCACACGTCTGAACTCCAGTCACGAATTCGT
>ERZ869991.730-NODE-730-length-11231-cov-9.470056_pt1 | contig 11231 bp, 9 predicted proteins | sample MGYA00520862_ERZ869991 | MGnify/ENA primary metagenome ERZ869991 (study PRJEB32232, sample SAMN07284978) | human gut metagenome | biome: human-associated habitat; material: feces | host: Homo sapiens | place: Tanzania | collected 2014-08-11 ...
CCGCAAATTGTCCAATTGCATACATGGCAAAAAAGGAACTTTTTGACCCAGATGAAAAACTTAGTTGGCTAGTAAAAAGGTTAGGTGCTTTTGCCGTTGACAGAACGAAGCCAGAAATTGCAACATTTAAAACTGTTAAAGATGTTTTAAGCACAAGTTGGTCTTTAGGAATTTTCCCTCAAGGAGGAACTAGACCATACGGAAAACTAGAAGGAATTAGAAAAGGATTTGCCGTTATTGCTAAAAATGCAAAAGCAGATATAATCCCTGTTGCAATTGCAAATTGGGACGGATATCCAAAATTAAAACCATTCACAAGAAGAAATGTAACCATTAAAATTGGAAAACCTATTTCTTACAAACTTAAAGAGGATGAAATAATATACGAATGGTGTAAACAAATTTCTGAAATGGCTGGGTATGAAAATTGTGCAGAAATTCCAGAATCATACATGGCAACAAATGAAGAATCACCTGCTAAAGTTCTAAACTAAAAGAATTTACAATTTAATTACACATAAAAATAAAGCCCCTTTAAAAAGGGGCTTTATTTTATTTAAAGAAAGGAATTTTTATAAATCAACTGCGATTGATTAAAACCTAAGCAGCAGTCTTAGCTTGTTCTTGTTTTGGTTGTTCAGGCTTTGCTTGTTCTGGTTGAGCTTGAATTTGATTCAATTTATCTAACGCAGCTTTTGCAGCTTCTGCTACATTCGGATCTTTGTCATCCTTAGCAACTGTGAATACAGTTGTTAAGTCTTTTTTGTATTCAGGGTTTTGTAAGTAGCTCAATGCTTCAATTGCAGATGCTCTTACCATTGGGTTAGGATTGTCTTTCAATTGATCAACAATTGTAACCGCACCAGGAAGTTCTGTTAAAGGAACAGTTGAGTTTGACAATCTAGCAACTTCATCCGCATAAAGTTTTTGCATTATTGCAGATGTGAACAAAGCGTAACTCTTATTTCTTTCAGCTTTTTCTTGAGGTGAAATTGTATTAGCTAAAGTTTTTTCTTGTTCAGTTACTTCTTTGCCTGACATAATTTTTTCTCTAGCTGCAACTTGTTCTTGAGTTGGTCCTTCTAACTTGCTTGAATCGAAGTTAATAATATTTGTCAAAGCATCAAACACTTTTGTATCAACTAATTCAGTTGCTTTTTCTGGAGATTCTTTTACCATCTTAGCAATTTCTTCCATACCACCTACTTGAGCATCAAAATCTGGATTTGCTAACTTTGCAATGAAAGAATTCAAATCAACTTGAGGAGCAACAGGTTCAGAAGGAACTACTTCTGGTTTAGCTGCTTCTGTTGTTTTTGGAGCTTCAGCTGGAGTTGCCACTGTTTGTGGAGCTGCTGGAGCTTCAGAAATTTGAGGTTGAGGAACAACTACTGGAGTTGGCTCAACTGGAACTGGTTGTGGTGTCACAACTGGTTGATTAAAATTTTGTTGTTGAACAGCAGGAGCTACTTCTGGAGCTTTTGGAGCTTCTTGCGGAAGCGCTGCAACAGCTGGAGCAGGTGCTGAAGTTGGATAACTCATTTGAGGTGGCATATAGCATGGTTGCTGAGCTGTTTGTGGATAATTATACACTGGAGCTTGTGGGTAATTGTATAGAGGCATTGTTGGTTGAGCGTATGAAGCTTGTTGTCCTCCGATGCCTTGAGCTCCAACTGATGGATTACTGATTTCAATATTTACAGCATTATATTTCGGTTGTTGTGGAACAGGCATATATGTTGTCTGTTGTTGTACCATATAAGGGTTTGTCATCGGTACACATGGAATTTGATTCATAAATTTTTCCTTTCCTACATAAAATTGAGTCTATTACCATTCTACCCTTTAAATACTTATGAAGGGAAAATATTGCTAAATTATGCAGATATTTTAATAAAACTTTACATTAAAAAGAAAACTTTAGGCTATTATTGAATTTCAAGGATATATACATTTAGTAAAATTTTTAATGGAAAGAATAAGGTTTTTATGGTAAAATTATGAATGTAAGGGGTATTAAATAGCCTAAAAAGCACGATATATTTGAGGATATAGATGAAGATAGACAAATCAAAAACAAGTTCTATAAGAAAAGCATTTGGGAAAACTTTAGCAGAAATTGGAGAGCTAAATGAAAAAATTGTTGTCATGGATGCAGATTTGGCATGCTCAACTCAGACAAAAATTTTTGCAGACAAATTCCCAGACAGATTTTTCGATTGTGGAATTGCAGAACAAAACATGCTTGCAACAGCAGCAGGATTAGCTTCAGAAGGTAAAATTCCATTTGTTGCAAGTTTTGCAGTATTTGTAACAGGAAGAACATACGATCAAATCAGAAATGGTATTTGTTATCCTAATTTCAACGTAAAAATTGTTGGAACTCACGGTGGTGTAACCGTTGGGGAAGATGGTGCAACTCACCAAGCTCTAGAGGATATTTCATTAATGCGTGGGCTTCCACACATGACTGTCATTGTTCCAGCAGATTGTAAAGAATGCCAAGAAGCAATAAAATATGCTGCGTTGCATGAAGGACCAACATATATTAGAATTCCTAGAAGTAATGTTCCAGATATCTTCGATGAAAATTACAGTTTCAATGTTCAGAAAGCAGTAGTTGTAGAAGAAGGAACAGATGCTTCTGTATTCACAAATGGCGAAACGCTTGCTGAAGTATTATTAGTTGCAGAGGAATTGAAAAAGGAAAACATCAAATTAGAGGTAATTAATGTACCCGTAGTGAAACCTTTGGATTCTCAAACAGTAATTGAAAGTGTTAAGAAAACAAAGCTTGCAATCACCGTAGAAAACCACTCTATTATTGGCGGACTTGGTTCTGCAATATGTGAAACGCTTGCGGATAAACTGCCGTCAAAGGTTTATCGTTTTGGAATTCATGACGAATTTGGACAAAGTGGAAAAGCGGAAGAGCTTATAGAATATTATGGACTAGATTCTAAAACTCTCGCTAAAAGAATTAGAGCAATAATTAAAAAAGAAAAAGAGCAAGGTAATATATGATAACATTTCAAAATGTAACCAAAAGGTATAAAAACGACCATTATGCGTTAAAAAACGTTAGTTTGCAAATCCATTCTGGAGAGTTTGTTTTTATTGTAGGAGCTTCTGGGGCAGGTAAATCTACCCTCATGAAACTTTTATATAGTGAAGAAAAACCAACAAGCGGAATTGTTTCAATCGGAGGATTGAATATTGCAAATTTAACAAATGATAGAATTCCAAATCTTAGAAGATGCATGGGCATTGTATTCCAAGACTATAAACTATTACAAAATCAAACAGTATATGATAACGTTGCATACGTAATCAGAACTCTCGGTATTAGTAGTAAAGAAATTGATGCTCGTGTAAACGGAGCATTGAAAATTGTAGGTCTTCACGAAAAGAAAAAAGCAACTCCTTCTGAATTATCTGGGGGGGAACAACAAAGAGTTGGAATTGCGAGAGCAATTGTGAATGGACCACCATTATTAATTGCAGACGAACCAACAGGGAACTTAGACCCTAAAAACTCTATGGAAATTATGCAAATATTAGATCAAATCAACCAAAGAGGAATTACAGTTATTGTTTCAACACACGATAACGCTATGGTTGATTACTTTAGAAAAAGAGTTATCACTCTTGACCACGGGGAGATAGTAAGGGACATACAAGCAGGTACTTATGAATAAGAACTTAAAATCAAACGTAAAAAAACATATTCCAAAAGATTGGTTATGTGAATTAAGAATTTTATATAGATTGGGAAAAGAAACATTCAATGACATTATCCGCACAGGATGGGTAAATATCGTAATTATAACCACAATGGCAGCGATTCTTATGATATTTGCAACATGTTTCAGAACTGCACTTTCAATTTCATCATTTTCAAAAGAACTTGGTAGTGCTTTAGAAATTTCTGTTTATTTAAAAAACAGTTCAAACGCAAAAGAAGTTAAATCTGAAATCTCTCGATTTGAGCATGTTGAAAACATTGAAGTAATACCAAAAGCAGAATCTTGGCATAAACTTAAAAATGAGATGAGTTTACCAAATATTGACAATCCACTTCCTGACACACTTCATGTCAAAGTGGATACTCCAGAAAATTTGCAAGGAGTTTTTGACCATATTAAAACAATCCGTGCAGTTGAAGACATGAGCTATGCGAAAGATTTAGCGACGAAGATTGAGTTAGTTAACCATGTTGTTAAAACTATAACCATTATTGTTATTGGAATTATGGGCTTATTAACAATTACTATTATTAATAATACTATTCAACTCGTTATCCAATCAAGGAAAGAAGAAATTGAAATTATGAGATTGATGGGTGTAAGCAACTGGTATATAAGATTTCCATTCATCATGCAAGGTGCTTTTTACGGATTTACAGGTTCATTATTAGCACTTATACCACTCAACTATGTTCAAAATGGATTAGTTAATGTTCATAAATTCTTTATGGTACCATCTCCACCTTATGCACAAAATTTAGTTATTCTTGTAATGTTTACAATGAGTATCTTATTTGGGGCTGTAGGGAGTTTCTGGTGCATCAAGAAACATTTACAGGTATAGAATTTAATGATTGAAAATAACAATATATTATTAATATCAGAAGATGAGAATGCAACAGAACTAATTTTAAATAAATTAGTTCTGTTGCGTGATAATGACAAAATTACAAAATGCAATTGTAAAGAAACAAAAAAAGCACTACAAAACTCTTTATATTGTGTAGTTTTATTGTATGCGGATATTAAGGAGCAAGAATCAATATTTAAAACTATCAAAACGATTAAAGAGACAAAACCTGACAGTGAAATTATCTTAATCCCAAATGATATAAATACAGAACTTATTTTAAAAGCTTATGATGCAGGGATTTATGATTATGTTCCAATAGATGCAGAAAGTTTTGATTTTGTAATCAAAACAATTAATTGTTATAAATTACGAACTTTAAAAAACATAGAACAAAGAAATGAAAAATTTTTATACCAACAAGGTGTAATTGATGAAAAGACCAATCTGTACAAATGCAATTATCTAAAAGATATTTTTATTGATATTGCCGATGATTTAAGAATCCAAAACGGGATTTTTTCAATTCTTACACTTAATGATAAAAATAAAACAAAAATATCAACAAATAGACTTGCTGGAATTATTAAAACCACGGTTCGAGGCGATGATATTATTGCAACAGCAAGAGGTGGAAAATTTTATTTAATTCTTCCTAATATTGATTTAGAAGGAACAAAAAAACTTATACAAAAAATTCAAGACAAAATGGGGGAAGAATTTAAAATACATGCAGGAATGTCTAAAATTGGAATTCAATCATTCGAGACTCTTGATAAAATAACTCAAGACAGTTTAAAATCAGCAATTCAAAACGATGAAATGACTGTATCTTTATCTGAAGTGACGGGTATGCAAAATGGCTGGCTTGAGGATGAAGACCAACCTCGGCATAAGGATTTTAAACTTTTCAAAGTTGCATTTACAAACAAGATGAAAAACGTTATAGAACCAATATTTTTCAGATTTCAAAAAGAATGCGAAACAAAACTTACAAATACGCAAGTAAGCCAGTATGCAAATAATATTGAAAGCGTTTTTAGCTTAAAAAACGAAACATTGCATAGCGAATTAGTTATTAGGTTTAATGGATATGCAAAATTCAAAATAGAAATTAACCATAGTGGGCTTGATAGTGCAGAAAACACAAAAAAAGAATTTCCATTAAGCCAACTAACAGACAAAGAGCTTACAAAACTATTAAAACAATTAAAACAAGAATATAAACAATACGCATTAAAAAAAGGAGATTAAAAGATGTTAAATATTGAAGATAGTGCTTTAGTTATCATTGATATTCAAGATAGACTAGTACAAGCATCAAAATATGGAGAAGAAGTTGCTCAAAACATGACTAAAGTAGCAAAAGCTGCAAAAGTGTTAGGGATTCCAATAGTTGCAACAGAACAATATCCAAAAGGGCTTGGACATACAGTTCCTCAATTACAAGAAGCTTTTGATGAAAAAACTTTTGTAACAGAAAAAGCCTCTTTTTCAGCTCTATTAGAACCAATTTTTGCTCAAAAAATTAACGAGCTTAAAAATGCTGAGATTAAACAAATAGCAATTGGTGGAATAGAAACCCACATTTGCGTACTTCAAACAGCAGTAGCATTGATGAATGAAGGGTTTGAAGTTTATGTAATAAAAGATACTTGTGCAAGTAGAAATAAAAAAGAATACAAGGCTGGCTTAGAACTTTTAAAACAATATGGAGCAAAAATTACTTGTGTTGAAATAGCACTATTTGAATGGTTAAAAACCTCAAAGCATCCTAATTTTAAAGAAGTTCAAGCTCTTATAAAATAAATTATTCAATATTAAATCAATTTAAAAAAAGGTAGTTTTGCGAAACTACCTTTTTTACGGACTTAAAATAACCATTTCGCAATTTTTACAATCGAATTTCAGTGGATACTTTTTACCATTTGAATCAACTAAATAAAGTTTTTTACAAGCCTTTCCACATAATCCAGATGCGAATTTCAAACAATGCTTCGTACGCATGAGTTCAATACCAGAAGAAACATTTTGTTGAGCTTCAAGTGCTGGTTCAAGGACATCACAATTACAATTTTTATAAAACTCTTTTGACTCGGAGTTAAAAACATTACCTTTATAATCAATTTTGCGAAGCGGAAAATCAGCATAACGAATAGGCTTTTGAGAAATACGTGTATATTTCTGTAATCTTTCTTTACTTAACAAATTTAACAAAGAACGACGTAAATCATTTAACTTTGAAACAGGCAGGAATTTTAGATTTTCATCTAAAATTTGCATGCGTTGAAGATAAAAATGACTATCACCCATTTTATTGAACTGAGCGAGGTAACTTTGTTTCAATTTTTCGATATTTTTAGGATTTTCACCATCTGGCAAGACCATACTAACAGTGTTAGAATCTTCGTCAATAGCTATAATCTTAGAATTTTCAATATTTATGCTTACCCCGATTTTCCTTACAGTTTTAGAATTTACAAGCTGTTTTTCAAACTTTGAGTCAAAATTACGGTATAAAACAAGTCCTGATTTTAATCCATCCATTTTATTTGGACAAATACGATGACCATCAACCTTGTTAACTAAAAATCCCGTCATTTCGCCATTATGAATAAAGCAAATTCCATCTTGAGGGTTCAAATTGGCATCAATTTCAAAAGAATTATTAAATACCCTTGATATTTTTCCAATTTTTTCACCTCTAGACTTTGGAGATGTAAAATTAAAACATTGCTCCCTATCTTTTAAGAAATAAGATGTATAGCCACGATTAAAAGTTTTATACAAATTGGGCTCAAAATCTAAGAAAACTTTCCCAGAGGATACTCGTTTTGCATATTTATTTATTAAGTTATTGTAATATGCCGTAACATTTCGCACATAACTTATATCTTTTAAACGTCCTTCAATTTTAAAAGAATTTACCCCGCAATTAATAAGTTTTTCAATACTTTCAGAGGCATTAAAATCTTTTAAAGACAATAAATATTTATCTTTTTGTATAAATTTACCAGATTCATCAACCAAAGAATATTTTTTTCTACAAGGCTGAGCACACTCACCTCTATTAGCTGAACGCCCACCATTAGCGAAGGATAAGTAACATTGACCACTATACGAAACACAAAGAGCACCGTGAATAAAAGTTTCAATTTCACAATTTGTATTTTGACAAATTTCAGCTATTTTATCAACAGAAAGTTCTCTTGCAAGAATAACACGAGAAACACCTAAACTATCGAAAAACTTAGCCTTTTCAAGTGTTCTTGTATTACATTGAGTACTTGCGTGAATTTCAATAGGGGGCAACTTTCCATCAATTGCAGCTTTTAATAAACCCATATCCTGAACAATAATTGCATCAACACCAATATTATATAGGTTTTCAACTAAATTTATTGCTTTATTTAATTCTTCATTATTAAGAATTGTATTAATTACAACGTGAATTCTAACGTTAAACAAATGAGCATAATTTACGAGTTTTTCAATATCTTCAAGTGGGTTCGGGGCATTTTTTCTTGCTCCAAAATTTGACGCTCCGATATAAATTGCATCCGCACCACTATTTATTGCGGCAATTGCTGTTTCTAAATTTTTTGCAGGAGCTAATAATTCAACAGTTTTCATATCCCTATTTTACTATAAAATTATCAAGAAATCGTAATAATCCAGATATATTTTACAATTAATGATAAAATTACTTAAAGAGGTATTTATGAAAATAGCATTGATTAACCACGGATGTGCAAAAAACCTTGTAGATGCGGAACTCATGCTTGGGTTACTTGATCAAAAGGGATATACAATAACACTTGATGAAAATGAGGCTGATATAGTCATAGTAAACACATGCTCATTTATCCATGATGCAGAAAAAGAATCGGTACAAAGTATTCTTCAAATGATTGATGAAGGGAAAAAGGTAATTGTTACAGGTTGTCTCTCTCAAAAACATGATAAAGATTTAAAAGAAGCTATTCCAGAATTATCTGGAATGATTGGAACTTCAAACCTTAAAGATGTAGTTAAAATTATAGAAGACATTGCAAAAGGTACAGAATACGAAAGTATTATAGAAGAAAAACCAGAATATCATTACTTAGAAGACATTCCTAGACAGCAAATTACGATGGGTGCAAGTTCATATCTAAAAATTGGGGAAGGTTGTAATTATAGCTGTGGATATTGTATTATTCCAAAATTGAGAGGGAAGTACATTTCTCGACCAATTGAAAACATTGTAAAAGAGGCGAATTCTCTGGTTGAAAAAGGGGTTTCAGAAATTATACTAATTGCTCAAGATACATCATCTTACGGAATTGATTTATATGGAAAACAAGCACTCCCTCAACTACTTGAGGAGTTAAACAAAATCGAGGATTTATCGTGGATAAGAATTATGTATGCTTACCCTACACAAATGACAGATGAACTTATTGATGCAATCGCAAAATTAGACAAAGTCGTTAAATATGTTGATATTCCTTTACAACATTCTCACCCAGAAATGTTAAAAAGAATGAAACGACCAGTGATGGATTATAAAAAACTCGTTCAAAAAATAAGAGATAGGATTCCAAATGTTTCAGTTAGAACCTCACTTATTGTTGGTTACCCTGGGGAAACAGAAGAAGAATTTGAACACTTGTATAATTTTGTTAAGGATGTTAAGTTTGACCGAATGGGAGCTTTTGAATATTCAAGAGAAAAAGGAACCTATTCTGACAAGCTAAAAGGACACCTTAGCGAAAAAATTAAAAAAGAAAGACGTAATAAACTAATGGAATTACAACAAAAAATTTCATTAGAAAACAACGAAAAATATATAGGTAAAGCTATAAAATGTATCGTAGAGGGATACACTGACGATGGAGTGATTATCACAAGATCAGAACACGATGCCCCAGAAATTGATGGACTAGTGTATGCTACAAGTAACAGAGAAGTTATCCCTGGCGATATTGAAACTGTAAAAATTACAAAAGCAGATGAATATGATTTATTCGGAGAAATTATAGAAGAATAATAGAAGAGGAAATATGGAATACGTAGAAAATAAAGAGCTAGAAACAAAAGAAATTAAAGGCATATTTACAGATATGCTAAAATATGCACCGTCAAAATTATGTGGAATGCTTGGTAACGTTATAACGGTACCAATTTATACAAGCTTATTCTCAACAGAACAATATGGTTTGTACACCATATCAATAGCAATGCTATCATTCCTTTGTATTTTATTTTCTGATTGGGTAGGACTATCAGGTTTAAGATTCTTCAGACACCACCAATTGATGGAAGATTTACCAAAATACCTTACAACTCTTGTAACAATATTAACATTAAACATGATTTTAATGTTCGCTATATCTTTCATATTTAAAGATAGCCTATATAGCTTTTTCCACGTCCCATTTAAATATTTCTTAGCTGTATTATTTTTAATAATTCCAGTTGCAATCAGAGCATTGTTATCACAACTATTAAGAGCTCAGCTAAAATCAGTATCATACACTTTAACAACAATATTAAACCAATTTGCAACAATATTTCTCGCAGTTTTCTTTGCAAAATTTTTCAACCTAGGAGCTGCATCAATATTACTTGCAATGGGGGTATCAATATCTCTAATAGATATATTATTATTGTATCAAAGTGAAATACTCAAGATTTTCAAATTTCAAAAAATTGAATGGAAATTTATTGTTCCAATTATTAAATATGGAATTCCAATTGCCGCAACATCACTTAGTGCTTGGATTATAACCCAAAGTAACAAGTTCATTATGAACGGAATTAGTGGATTTTCAAAAGCTGCACTTGTGGGTGTCGGATATGGATTAACTTTACCAATCTTAATGACTTTATTTGCAATGATTACAGTTGCAGCAATTCCAAGAATTATTAACTTATATGAAGCTAAAATTGATGTTCGACCAATTATCTCCAAGTTTTTAGGATATTACATTCTAGTTGCATTACCAGTAATTTCAATAATTAGTTTGTATAGCGTTGATTATACTCATATGTTCACAAATGCAAAATTTTATGAAGCAAGTGTTCTTGTTCCATATTTTTCATTCGGGGTATTTTTCTTAGCAATGACAGACTATACAACATTACAGTACCATCTTGCAAACAAAACACATATTGAATTTATAATCAAGTTAATTTCTGGAATAATCGGAGTTATTCTCAATGTCATTCTTATTCCAAAGATGGGACTTGTAGGAGTTGGAATTGCAACACTTTCTGCAAATTTCTTATATTTACTGCTAAGCTTAATCATCGTTTTGCCAGAATTAAGATTAAATATTCCTAAAAATACATTATTAAGAATCTTAATCTCTGCAATTCCAACAGGTGTATTATTGTATATACTAAAGAAATACATTGTATTCATTGCTGGTAGCTGGCAAATGTTATTATGTCTTGTAATATTTTATGCAGTATATGCAATTACACAGAAAACACTTGTAAAAAATTCTGATTAATATTACTTAACAAAAAGTGAATATCTAGCAATTTTATATATTTAGAATCGTTATTAATGTAGTAATAGTTATTCATAGCATGTGAAGCATGGGCTTAAAAAAAAGTAATAATCAAAACTATTTTTCCATGTACTT
>ERZ869991.734-NODE-734-length-11210-cov-7.256535_pt1 | contig 11210 bp, 8 predicted proteins | sample MGYA00520862_ERZ869991 | MGnify/ENA primary metagenome ERZ869991 (study PRJEB32232, sample SAMN07284978) | human gut metagenome | biome: human-associated habitat; material: feces | host: Homo sapiens | place: Tanzania | collected 2014-08-11 ...
TAGGTGGTGCGGAGGATTCCGATGGTCTTTCTGCCGCAGGTTACCTTCTCGCCCCAGCAGCCGAGTTCCTGCAAAAGGGTGGTCTCTGTATCGGCAATAAGAGGGAACTGCAGACCCTTGGCTTCTGCAAACTTCTTCTGCAGCGCCTGCTTGTCCTTGCTCACGCCGATAATCTCGTAACCGGCTGCTGCCAGCTCCTCCTTGTGTGCCTGCAGCGAGCAGGCCTCGGCAGTGCATCCGCTGGTGTTAGCCTTCGGATAACTGTAGAGTACTATCTTGCGACCACGATAGTCGCTTGCCTTGATCTCACGTCCGTCCTGGTCAATGCCAAGAATCTCTGGTATTTTATCTCCTACATTCATAATTCTATATTTATTTATATATGTCTTGTTGAAATGCAAAGATAATAAAAATAATGCGAACCGATGTGATTCTTATGATTTTTAACACTATTGATGACAGAACTAACGGTTATCGGTCGAAAGGAAAACGTAAAAGGCAAAAGCAATCAGGGTTTGAATGCTTTTGCCTTTTTGCGACTTGTTATATTACTTCTTGAATCCGAAAATCTTGTTGAAGATTTTCTTTACTACGTTTTCTTTCTTCTGTGGATTTACCACAGGCTCATACTTGCGTGAACCCTGCTTGTCGCCCTTTTTCTGAGCTGGGGCTGGCTTCTGCTGAGGAGCTGCCCCCGGTTTCTGTGGAGCTGCATTCTGCTTCTGCTGGTTGTTTGGATTCTGCTTCTTCTGAGCTACGCCTCTGCCACGACCGTTGCTTCCTGGGCGTACATTGTTTTCTGTACCAGGGCGCTGCTGAGGGTTTGCATTCTCAGCATTGTTACCGTTGTTGCCATTGTTACCATTGCGGCGTTTGTTGTTGTTGCGACGCTTGTTGTTTGGATTGTCGTTGCTTCTTGTCTGTTCGCCTTCCTGGTTTTGTGGATATGGCTTGTTCTGCTGAGGCTTCTTGTTGCCCTTCTTCTGCTGTCCGTTCTGACCGTTCTGCTGACCGTTCTGCTGATTGTTCTGACCGTTCTGCTGAGTCTCACCGTTCTGTACCTTTCCTTCCTTAGGAGCTTTCTCCTGTCGGTTGTTAGGGTTATTTGGCTTGTGCTTATGAGCAGTCTGCTCGCGGTCTTTCTGGCGTCTGTTTTTAGCCTTGGTCTTTTCGCCGTTCTCATTTCCGCCACGTCCATTGCCCTTGCGTCCGTTTCCGCCCTTGCCTCCACGTCCGCCTTTCTTGCTAGGCTTGTTCAGCTTGATATATTCAGGCCCTTCGCCGCATCCCTCAGGAAGCGGCATCTTCTCTACCACCTTCTCCAGGAACTTCTCAATCTGCTGGAACCAGAACATGTCCTCTTCGTTGACGAAGGTGATGGCTCTACCGTCGCGGTTGGCACGGGCTGTACGACCGATGCGGTGAACGTAATCTTCGGTATCGTGAGGCACGTCATAATTGATAACCATCTCGATGTCGTCGATGTCGATACCACGAGCCACGATGTCGGTAGCCACGAGCACGTCATACTGACCGCTCTTGAACTTGAACATCACATCATCACGCTCAGCCTGCTCCAGGTCTGAGTGCATGGCGCCGCAGTTGATACCGGTCTGCTGGAGGGCAGCAGCCAGCTGCTTCACCTTCATCTTGCTGCCGCTGAATATGATGACACGCTTCATGTCGCCAGCCTTGAAGATATCCTTGATGATGGTCATCTTCTGGGTTTCGTAACATACGTAAGCCTCCTGCTTGATTTTCTCTGCAGGCTTGCTCACTGCGAGCTTGATCTCTACCGGATCTTTGAGCAGCGACTTTGCCAATTCCTCAATCTTCTCTGGCATGGTAGCCGAGAACATGATGGTCTGGCAAGTCTTAGGCAGCTTGGCAGCGATGGTATTGATATCCTCTGAGAAACCCATGTCGAGCATACGGTCGGCCTCGTCGAGGATGAAGAAGCTTACCTTGCTGAGGTCTACGTTGCCCAGCGAGATGTGGGTGATGAGACGTCCTGGTGTAGCGATGACTACATCGGCACCCATACGGAGACTCTTCAGCTCCTGATCGTAGCGGTTGCCGTCGTTTCCACCGTATACAGCCACGCTGCTCACGTCCTGCAGATAATAGCCGAAGCCCTGCATCGCCTGGTCAATCTGCTGTGCGAGCTCACGGGTAGGCGACATGATGACGCAGTTGATGGCATCCTTAGGATAGCCACCATCATCCAGCTTGCTCAATACCGGCAGCAGATAGGCAGCTGTCTTTCCGGTTCCGGTCTGGGCTACGCCGAGCACATCATGACCTTCCAATATCTCTGGTATACATTTTTCCTGTACTGGGGTGCATGTGTCGAATCGCATATCGTATAATGCGTCGAGCACGTTGTCGTTTAAATCTAATTCGTCGAAATACATTTTCTTTCTTTTTTCAATGTTTATTATCTCGGTGCCTTGCGGTAGCAGAAGTATGCCACGAAGGCGTAAATGATGTTAGGCAACCATGCCGCCAGCATCGGCGGGAAGTTTGCCTGGATGGCGAAGGTGGCGCAGACGGTCTGCAGCATGATATAGCCGAAACTCAAAGCCAGACCCAGTCCCAGAGCCTTACCCATGCCGCCCTTGCGCTTGCGTGAGGAGAGCGACACGCCGATGATGGTGAGGATGAATGAGGCGAAGGAGGAGGCGATGCGCTTATGATACTCCACCTTGTACTGTACCACATTGCCCGAACCGCGGTTGATCTGCTTGGAGATGTAATCCTTCAGCTCCGGACTGGTAAAGGTTTCCTGCTGTCCCTTGGAGTAGACCAGGTCGGTTGGCTCCATGGTGATGAGCGTATCTTTATTCATTCCGCTCGTAATCTTCTCTTTCATGCCATGCAGTCGGCGTACCTTCCAGTTGGTTAGTTTCCAGTGGTATTTGGAGTCGCTGATGGTATCATACTGTATTTCTGATGCCGTCAGGTGGCTCACCAGTTTCTTTTCCTGGAACTTGTCTAGACAGAATCCGTAGCCCCTCTTCGAGTTGTTGTCGTAATGCTGGATGTAGGCTATCACGCCTCGGTCCACCTGCAGCTGCACGTTTTCGGCAGAGGTATTCTTCTTCTTGTTCTTGTACATCGTCTCAAAGTTCTGTCGGATGACCGTGCCGTGCGGAATCACATAGGCAGAGAGCGTGTAGGAGAGTGCCGAGAGGAATATGCAGGTAATCATGTACGGGCGAAGCAGGCGCTTGAACGATACTCCCGATGCCAGCATGGCGATGATCTCTGAATTGCCTGCCAGCTTGGAGGTGAACATGATGACCGCTACGAACACGAACAGCGCACTGAAGAGGTTGGCGAAGTATGGCACGAAGTTGGCATAGTAATCGAAGATGATAGCTCGTGCCGGTGCATGATACTCGGTAAACTTCGACAGGTTGTCGTTGAAGTCGAACACGATGGCAATGGTGATGATGAGCGCTATCGAGAAGAAGTAGTAGCCTACGAACTTCTTGATGATATACCAGTCCAATCGTTTGATGTATCTCAGTGGGTTGAGATACTTGAGCACCTTGAGGAATCGCAGTTTATGCCCAATCCATCGCATGACCTTTCCCATCCAGCTCAGTTTTCTGCCCAGCCATCTGAGGGCAGCGGTGAGCCATCCGAATCTTCGAGCCATGGTTCTGCCGAACTTTAATCTTCTGCGATGTTTTCTGATGTATTTAAAATCTTTCATAAATCAGTATTTTCCGGGAGCAGGAGCCGTCGGGGGCTTCATGCTCCTGAGACTTCTTACTCCTAACTTCAGTAATTTAAATTCTTCTGCCGAGCTGGTCGATGACAGATCGCTTCCACTGTACGAAGTCGCCCTGCTCTATATGCTGGCGTGCATCGGTAACGAGTCGCAGATAGAACGAGAGGTTGTGGATGCTGGCTATTTGCATCGCCAGGAGTTCCTGTGCCTTGAAGAGGTGGTGCAGGTATGCCTTGCTGGTAATCTGGTCGATTTCGCATCCGTCCGGATCCACTGGGCTGAAGTCCATCTCCCATTTCTTGTTGCGCATGTTCATGGTGCCGTTGTAGGTGAAGAGCATTGCGTTTCTTCCGTTGCGGGTTGGCATCACGCAGTCGAACATGTCTACGCCTCGCTCAATGGCTTCCAGAATGTTCTGAGGGGTACCCACGCCCATCAGGTAACGTGGCTTGTCCTTTGGCAGGATTTCGTTCACCACTTCTATCATCTCATACATTACCTCGGTAGGCTCGCCTACAGCCAGACCTCCGATGGCGTTGCCGTCTGCTCCCTTGTCAGCGATAAACTTGGCTGCCTCGCGGCGGAGTTCCGGGAAGGTGCAGCCCTGTACGATAGGGAAGAGGCTCTGCTGGTAGCCGTAGAGCGGTTCGGTCTCGTTGAAGCGCTTCAGGCAGCGGTCCAGCCAGCGCTGGGTCAGTTCAAGACTCTTCTTGGCATACTGGAAGTCGCTCTGTCCCGGAGGGCATTCGTCGAAAGCCATCATGATGTCGGCACCGATGATGCGCTCCGTATCCATCACGTTTTCCGGTGTGAAGAAGTGCTTGCTTCCGTCGATGTGTGAGCGGAATTCGCAACCTTCCTCCTTCAGCTTGCGGATGCCCGTGAGCGAGAATACCTGGAAGCCGCCGCTGTCGGTGAGGATAGGGCGGTCCCAGCCGTTAAACTTGTGCAGTCCGCCTGCAGCCTTGATTACTTCAAGTCCCGGACGCAGATAGAGGTGATAGGTGTTGCCCAGGATGATCTGAGCCTTCACCTGCTTTTTGAGTTCCTCGAAGTGTACACCTTTCACGCTGCCCACCGTTCCTACTGGCATGAAGATAGGAGTCTTGATCTGTCCGTGGTCGGTGGTGATGATGCCGGTGCGTGCATCGCTAGCCTTATCTGTTACTTGTAATTCAAATTTCATTTTTAATTCTTTTTGTCATTTTCTGGAATGGTGAAGTCGATAGGGTGCTTTACCTTTTCATCGGTGAGGGCAAATTCCCATACGTCGGCCACGTCTTCTACATAGTGGAAGGATACGCCCTTGAGATATTTTGCCGGAATCTCTTCGATGTCTTTGCGGTTGTCCTTGCAGATTACGATGTCGGTGATGCCGGCGCGCTTGGCTGCAAGTATCTTCTCCTTGATGCCGCCTACTGGCAGAACCTTTCCGCGCAGGGTGATTTCGCCCGTCATGGCTGTGTTCTTGCGAACCTTGCGCTGGGTGATGGCCGAGGCGATGCTGGTGGCGATGGTAATACCTGCCGACGGACCGTCTTTCGGAGTGGCTCCTTCCGGTACGTGGATGTGGAGATTCCAGTTCTCGAAGATGCGGTAGTCTACGCCCAGCAGGTCGATGTGCGACTTGATGTATTCCAGGGCGATGACTGCCGACTCCTTCATCACGTCGCCCAGATTGCCGGTAAGGGTCAGCTTGCCTGCCTTGCCACGGCTCAATGAGGTCTCGATGAAGAGAATCTCGCCGCCCACAGAGGTCCACGCCAGTCCGGTTACCACTCCGGCATAGTCGTTGCCCTGGTAGATGTCGCGGTTGAATGGCGGATTGCCCAGGAGTTCCTTCACCTCGTCCATGCCGATGGTAGAATGCTCCAGCTTGCCGTCACATGCCATCTTGTATGCCACCTTTCTCAGGCACTTGTTGATCTGCTTCTTCAGCTGTCTTACTCCGCTTTCGCGTGTATAGTGCTCGATGATGCATTCCAGGGCAGCCTTGTTGAAGCTGATTTTCTCCTCCTGCTTGTCAAGACCGTTGTTCTCCAGTTCCGTAGGTACCAGGTGGCGCTTGGCTATTTCTATCTTTTCCTCGGTAATGTATCCGCCCACTTCTATCAGCTCCATACGGTCGAGCAATGGGCGTGGGATGCTTCCCAGGTCGTTGGCTGTTGCGATGAAGAGAACCTTCGAGAGGTCGTAGTCGGCATCCAGATAGTTGTCGTGGAAGGCGTTGTTCTGTTCCGGGTCGAGTACTTCGAGCAGAGCCGATGCCGGGTCGCCCTGGAAGTTGTTCTTGCCCACCTTGTCTATCTCGTCGAGGATGAAGACAGGGTTGCTGCTGCCAGCCTTCTGGATGTTCTTGATGATGCGTCCAGGCATGGCTCCGATATAGGTGCGGCGATGACCGCGTATTTCTGCCTCGTCGTGCAGACCGCCCAATGACATGCGAACGTATTTGCGCTTCATGGCGTCGGCGATGCTCTTGCCGAGACTGGTCTTTCCAACTCCCGGAGGACCGTAGAGGCAGAGTATCGGACTCTTCTGTCCGCCGTTCAGTGCTCTTACAGCCAGGTATTCCAGGATGCGCTCCTTCACCTTCTCCATGCCGTAGTGGTCACGGTTCAGGATTCTCTTGGCGCGCGACAGGCTCAGGTCGTCCTCGGTATATTCATTCCAAGGCAGGTCTACCATGGTCTGCAGGAAGCTTATCTGTATGGAGTAGTCGGGACTTTGCGGATGGATGGTGTCCAGCTTGGCAAGTTCCTTCTTGAATATCTTCTGAGTGGCCTCGTTCCAGTTCTTTCCTTTGGCTTTCTCTATGATTTCCTTTCTCTCCGGTCTTCCGTCTCCATCTCCCAGTTCCTTTCTGATGTTTCTTATCTGCTGTTTCAGGAAGTATTCCTTCTGTTCCTCGTCCAGGTCATAGCGGGTCTTCATGCTGATTTCGTTCTGCAGGTGGAGCAGTTTCGATTCCTTGTGCAAAGCCCTGAGGGCTTCCAGCAGACGGTCGTTCAGTGTGTCCTGTTCCAGCATCTTCATCTTGTCTTCGATGCTGAAAGGGATGGAGCTGCAGATGAAGTTTCCCTGGATGGTGCTATGTGTCATCTCGTTGATGGCATAAGCCAGGTCGGTAGGGATATTGTCATTGGCGTTGATATAGCTGATGGCTTCCTTCAGGAGTGTCTGGTGGATGGTTGGGAAATCGGTATCGTTTTCCGCTGGCCATATTTCCGGCAGACTTGTTACGCTGGCGCTATAGTATGGAGTGGTTTTCTCGATTTTCTCCAGGTGACATCTGCTCAGGCACTGGATGATGATGGTCTGGTTGCCCGAACCGTCAGGCATGTTGATTACCTTTACGAGTTTGGCGAAGACACCTGTATCATACAAGTCGGCTTCCTTTGGATGGTCTTCATCCTTGTTCTTCTGGCAGAAGACGCAGAAGATGGTATTTGGCTTGTTAGCCAGTTTTTCTGCCAGATTCTTGCTGGCAGCTCTCCCCACGACGATAGGGATGAGCACAGTAGGAAAGGCAACGAGCTCTCTGGTGCAGAGCATCGGATAGATTCCTGCCGGATTTTCTGTGAGCAATGAGCTTGGATCGCCCTCGAAATCGGCAAACATTTGTATCTGAGTTTCGTTTCTTTTCATTTCTTTTATCGAATTCTTATTTTTAAGGTGCAAAGTTACTCATTTTTTTGCGAATTCGTGTAGAAGTATAGATTATTTAATAAATAAAAGCCGATTTATCTCCGTTATGAGTGGCAAAAGACAGTCTTTTTCCCGATATTTTACAATATATGGCTCTGTTGCACGTTATTATCTCTGAAATGGATAGTTTTGGAAAATAAAAAATAACGAGAGAAGATTTATGGCAGGATTTACATTTAAGCAGTTTGAAATACAGCAGGATCGCTGTGCGATGAAGGTGGGCACCGACGGGGTGCTGCTGGGTGCATGGGCTGAGGGTGGACAACGTATACTCGACATCGGGTCGGGTACGGGACTTATCTCGCTCATGATGGCGCAGCGTTTCCCTGAGGCTCAGGTTTGGGGAATAGATATTGATCCGGATGCCTGCATGCAGGCTAGGGAGAATGTGGCAGCCAGTCCTTTTGCCGACCGGGTAGGGATAGCGTGCTGCGCCTTGCAGAATCTTTCCGAAGAGCATCTGGTGAGGGGAAGTGAGGAATTGCTGGAAATGAAAGAAGGAGAGGGGAATCTTTTTGATGCCATCGTGAGCAATCCTCCTTTCTTTGTGAACGGGTTGAAAAATCCTGACAGTAAGCGTGCGATGGCTCGGCATTCTGACAGCCTGCCGTTCCCGGTTCTGATGAAGGGCGTCAGGCGATGGCTTTCCGATGAGGGCGTGTTCTCTGCGATAGTGCCGGCTGATGTGCTGGAGTCTTTTGTGTCAGAAGCCTATTGCTCAGGACTTTCGCTTGTCCGGCAGTGTGGTGTGAAGACGGTGGAGCGCAAGCAGCCCAAGCGCTATCTTGTTGCCTTCTCCAAGCGTCGTGCGGGCATGATGGATAAGTGCACGGAAATCATGACGGATTCTGAAGGAAACCGCTCTGAATGGTATGCGAAAATTACGGAAGAATTTTATCTGGAATAGTGGCAGCTTAGTAGTGATTAATTATTAGTGATTATTTAGTAGTGATTAGTGGGTAATTGCACAGGGATGATGTCAACCCGCAGGCAAATTAATCACTACTCACTACTCATTAATCACAATTTCAAAGGTTCAGTTTCCTTTGCACCATTTTGCTGATGGCTTCCACCTTCTTGCTCTGTCGCTGGATGTCCTTGTGGATATCGTCGCGCACGGCATTCAGGTCGTTGAAGAACTCGGCAATGCCATTCTGTATCACGTTTGGCTTGCGTACGCTCTTGTCAGCAAACGGGTTAACTACCATCTTGATGCCTTTTTCTTCAAGATGAACATCTATTTCGGCTCCCGTCATAACCGGGTCGCCGTCATAGTGTATCACGCCAGGCTGGCTTCTCGTGATATGCAACTTCTTACAACGGAACGATTTGATTTTTGAGTTTTTGTCGAGTGTCTTGTTGAACATGTCGAAGCTGACCTGCGGAGCCTCAATCACATCGAACGGCTCCATGATGACAACGTCTATCAGTCCGTCGCTCATCGAAGCCTGCGGAGCAATATAGGCATTGTTGCCATATTGCGATGCATTGGCGCAGGAAATCAGGAACGCCTTGTATTGCTTGGTTCCCGTCTCGTCTTCCAGCGTATACGTCTCCGGCTCATACTTCAGTCCTTCTCTCAGTATGTTTTCTGCATAGCTGATAGGCCCCCGTTTGCCACTCTCTGCAAACTTCATGCTGACGAAGGCGTCGAAGCCCATGCCGCAGGTGCAGAAGAATGGATGACCGTTGATGACGCCATAGTCGAGGTCGTGAATCTTGCATGCGTTGATTACCTCGATGCTCTTCTTCAGGTTCATCGGCAGGAGAAGATGGCGTGCCAATCCGTTGCCCGAACCGCAAGGCAGAATGCCCAGGGCCGTGTCCGAATGAACCAGCGAACGGGCTACTTCATTGACGGTTCCGTCTCCCCCCACAGCCACTACGATGTCGGCGTGGTTGTTCTTAGCCTCTGTAGCCAGTTCCGATGCATGTCCTGCTCTTTCAGTCAATTTTATCTCGTACTCAAAAAGCTCTTTGTCCAAAGTTGAATCAATCAGATTCGGAATGCCAGCCTTGCTGGCTGTTCCCGAAATGGGATTCATGATGAATATTATCTTTTTCTTCATTTTTGTGTCAAGAGTTTAGTGATTTTGTACTGCAAAAGTAATAAAAATACCTAAAATGGCAAGATTTATCATTAAAAAAAACGCTAAAAATAAACTTTCTTAGGAAAATAGCGGATTTATTAGTCTTTTTTTGTATCTTTGCACCCTGAAACTTAGAATAAATATAAAAAGAAAATAAAGTACACCTATTTATAATGGGACAATTACAAGAAAGATACAAGAATTATCGTGTTCCTCAGAAGTATATGGCTGCCGGTGTGTATCCATACTTCCGCGAGATCACAAGTAAGCAGATGACTGAAGTTACCGACATCGACGGACACCATATCCTGATGTTCGGCTCAAATGCTTATCAGGGTTTGACAAACGACCAGCGTGTAATCGACGCAGCCAAGGCTGCTCTTGACAAGTATGGCTCAGGCTGTGCGGGTAGTCGTTTCCTCAATGGTACCCTCGATTTACATGTACAGCTCGAGAAGGAGCTTGCAGAGTTTATGGGTAAGGACGAGACATTGTGCTTCTCTACTGGTTTCTCTGTGAACCAGGGTGTGTTGGCATGTGTTGTGGGTCGCGGTGATTATATCATCTGCGACGACCGTGACCACGCCAGTATCGTAGATGGCCGCCGTCTCTCATTCGCTACCCAGCTTCACTACAAGCACAACGACATGGAAGATTTGGAGCGTGTGCTCTCTAAGCTTCCTGAGGATGCTGTCAAGCTCATCGTGGTTGATGGCGTATTCTCTATGGAGGGTGACTTGGCCAACTTGCCTGAGATTGTAAAGCTCAAGCATAAGTACAACTGCTCTATCATGGTGGATGAGGCTCATGGTCTCGGTGTATTCGGTAAGCAGGGACGTGGTGTCTGCGACCACTTCGGCTTGACAGATGAGGTAGACCTTATCATGGGTACATTCTCTAAGAGTTTGGCTTCTATCGGTGGTTTCATCGCATCAGACAAGGATACTATCAACTTCCTCCGTCACAACTGCCGTACTTACATCTTCAGTGCATCCAATACTCCAGCAGCTACCGCTGCTGCTCTTGAGGCACTCCACATCATTCAGAAAGAGCCAGAGCGTTTCAAGAATCTGTGGGATGTAACTAACTATGCCTTGAAGCGTTTCCGCGAGGAGGGTTTTGAGATTGGTGAGACCGAGAGTCCTATCATTCCTCTCTACGTTCGCGATGCTGAGAAGACATTCGTTGTTACTAAGTTGGCTTACGATGCGGGTGTATTCATCAATCCGGTTATTCCTCCAGCATGTGCTCCACAGGATACATTGGTACGTTTTGCCCTCATGGCAACTCATACCAAGGATCAGGTAGAGAAGGCTGTTCAGATTTTGAAGAAGATTTTCGTAGAGGAAGGAATCATCAAGGCGTAATGGCAATAAGGATGGCGATAGCTGATTTTTCAGAATCGCTATATATAATAAGGTATAAAGGGCAGCTTTTTCGGAAGTTGCCCTTTTATTTTGGGCAAAAAACAAGAAAATGAATATTTTTTTGAAAAAAGTTGCCCGAAAATTTGGTGGAATCAGAAAATTGTTGTACCTTTGCACCCGCAATTCAGAAATGATGCTTACGCTAACAAAGATAAGTTGCAGTGAGAATGAAAGCGGGGTGTAGCGCAGCCCGGTAGCGCTCCTGTTTTGGGAACAGGTGGTCGCAGGTTCGAATCCTGTCGCCCC
>ERZ869991.735-NODE-735-length-11202-cov-2.767281_pt1 | contig 11202 bp, 10 predicted proteins | sample MGYA00520862_ERZ869991 | MGnify/ENA primary metagenome ERZ869991 (study PRJEB32232, sample SAMN07284978) | human gut metagenome | biome: human-associated habitat; material: feces | host: Homo sapiens | place: Tanzania | collected 2014-08-11 ...
GGGATATGTCACCAGTTTTTCTTCGTACAGTTCCTGCGCCGCCTGCAAGGTCTGGCTGGCAGTCAGACCGTAATAGCGGTTTGCTTCTCGCTGCAAGGTCGTCAGGTCATACAGCTTCGGGGGCTTCTTTTCTACCCTCTTGCGTTCGATGCTGCCAACCACCGCGCACTGCCCATCGCAAGCAGCCTGCATGGTATCGGCATCCTGCTCCTGCGCCATCTGTTCCGATACAGCCACGACACCCGCACCGGACAGTTCCACTTTGTAATAGGGTTCTTTTACAAAGTTCTGGATTTTGGCCTGCCGTTCGGCCAGCATCGCTAGCGTCGGGGTCTGCACCCGGCCAATGGTCTGTTTTCTGCCGTACTTTTTTGTAAAAGCGCGGGTTCCGTTCATGCCGATCAGCCAGTCTGCTTTTGCCCTGCACTCGGACGCTGCAAACAGATTATCATACGCCGCACCATCTTTCAGGTTTTCAAAGCCCTGCTGGATGGCGGCATCCTCCATGCTGCTGATCCACAGCCGCTTGATGGGGAGTTTGCTTCCGGCAAGAGCATACACACGCCGGAAAATTGCTTCGCCCTCGCGCCCGGCATCGCAGGCGTTCACCACATAATCAAATTTCTTGCTACGGAGCAGTTTGCGCAAGACATTGAACTGCGGCTTCTTGGTACTATGCACCAACAGTTTCCACTCAGCCGGGAGAATCGGCAAATCTTCAAAACGCCAGCTTTCATAGCGTTCATCATAGTGTTCCGGGGCTGCATACTCTGCCAGATGCCCCAGACACCAGCTTACCACGCAATCCCCACCCTCCAGATACCCGTCCTCCTGTCGGTATGCACCGATCACCTTGGCTATGGCTCTGGACACATTCGGCTTTTCTGCAATCACCAGATATTTCAACGCTTTCTCCTTTTTGAAAAAAGCAGGGATAGCCTTTCGACTACCCCTGCATCCTTATGTTACGGTTTTCTTATGTGCCATTTTCGTTGTCGGACTGATTATCCTCGTTCACAGTCGCAAGGCTCTGGTCGGTTTCCAGATTTTCACTCTGCGGCGTTTCTTCTTTCGGCTTCGGCTTATAAATGTAGAAGTAGAAGAAAGCACCTGCACCGCCCAGTGCCGCCACGAATACCAGCAGCAGAATCTTATTCATGCCACCGCTCGATTCCTCTTTCGGTTCTTCGATTTCCACATCCGGGGTAGGTTCGGGTTTGGTTTCGGGCAGAACTACCGCAGGCGTTTCTTCTTCCTGCTTGCCGTTCCGCTCTTCATCATCCAGAAACTCCTGCAAATCGTACTCGTCGATCATCGAGAGCATATAGACGTTTTCGCTGTTCCGCGCCCGGTCGATCACCAGAAAGAATGTGTTGCCGCCCTTGGTCTTTACTGTGAAGAACTCCTTGCTGGGGTCATCCACGATGTTATCCTCCACCTCGCCGTTGCCTGCGATGGTGAACGGGATTTTTTCTTCCTCGGTCGGTTTCTCTTCCTCGATCACCTGTGTCGGTTCCTCCATCACTTCAGTGGTGTCCACAAAGGCAAAGGCCGGGGTCGAAAAGCCCACTGCCATCAGCAGGGTCAGAATTGTGCTGGGGATAACAACTCCCAGCCGTTTAAGCATCTTTTTCAATCGCTTCCTCCGTTTCTGCTTCCTCCGAAGCGTTGTTTACAGCGGTCAGGAACGTCACATTGCCCGCCTGAATGTTGTCCAGCAGAGCCAGCAGTTCGCGCCCGCCCATCTTGGTGCTGCGGATGGCACGAATGATCTCGCTGTCCTCTTCCTTTTTCTGTGCTGCCCGGATGGTTCTCAGCCGTTCTTCCAGTTCCGCGATCTGCTGTTCCGTCTTTTCGGCTTCATCCAGATATTTCTGTAATTTTTTGCCCATCGGCCCTCCTTTCAGTTGATGCGGCCAAAGCCTAAAAAGTGGCTCTGCCAGTAGGTCGAATTGATGCTGGTATAGGAAATGGGGTCGCCGCAGTGGATCATCATGCCATTGCCGACGTAGATTCCAACGTGCGACGCGCCAACGGTGTTATAGGTTTTCTCAAAGAAAATCAAGTCACCAGGCTGTGCATCCGCAGGAGAGACATAGCTGCATTTTCCTCGCAGACCGTTGGCCGTTGTACGCCCAACGCTCCACCCATTGCCGCAGTTATTGATGACCCAGCAGACAAAGCCGGAGCAGTCAAAACTGGTACTTGGGGAACTTCCGCCCCACACATACGGCATACCTAGATACTTTTCGGCTTCCTCAATCATCCTTGCGAACTTTTCATCCGAAAGGGCTTCCGATGGAATATCATACTTGAAACCACCGCCGGAGCCACCAGCACCGCCTGTGCCGATACTGCCCGTTGTGCCGCCGCTGTATGTCGGGGAGCCTGCGCCGAACAGTTCGGGGCGGTTGCCGTAGGTCAGGTTGTAGGCATCGTATCGCCCGGTCTGCTTCCGATTCATGTTCTTCCGCGCGATGGTATCAAAGCCCTTATTTTTCAGCAGGACATTGAGGATTTTATACTCGTACTCCACTTCTTCCTGATAGGTATAGGTTTCCATGCTGATGTTTCCAAAAGCGTCAATCGTTGGCCGAATCCCTACTCTGGTTTCCATGCGAGTGCGAATCTCAATGGTTTCCCAGACTTTCAGGAGATACTGCTGCTTGAACAGTTCCTTGATAACAGGCTTGACCTGTCCTCTGGTGAACTGCTCATAAACTGCCGTCAGATGAGAAATGAGCTGATACGGGTCATGCCCGATCTCGTCAAGCTGATAGCGGTATTCATCATAGCCCGGATGGGTGGACTCCATCTGCCGAATCTGCTTATCCAGTTCCTTTTCCAGTTCCAGATAATCTTCTTCCGCACCTTTCATGTCGGCATCCTTGCTGGGGTAGGTCGTTCCCACAAAGGTACTGCCTGTTCCCTGAATCGCTGCACCACAGCTTGAAAAGGCTCCCAGCATGACCATCACCAACAGGATGCCCACACCAATACTGACCCATAGAGTTTTGTTCTGCACGACGATCTCCTGCACCGCCGCTTTTGCTTTCTCCGTAATGGTGTTGGTCGCCGCTGCTGCCTGCTTGCTGGCAGCAGTTCCGGCTTTCTGGCCGCGCTTAGTGGCTGCATAGGTATCCTTATACTGCTTTTTCTGGTAAAACTTTGCACCGACTGTTTTTGCTTCACCCCCTGCGGCAGTCGGTGGTGACTGGGGCTGTTTCTTTTTCAGCTGCGGTTCTGCTGCTTTTTCTGCAGTGCCGCCCTCGGTCTCGGAGAATTTCAGGCGGCTGGATTTCTGATCCTCCCCACCTCTTTTCTCCGCTCTGGCAGATTTATCTTTGGGCTTTTTCCTGCCTTTGACAAAGTGGTGCAGGCGTTCGGCGGCTTCTTCCGACTTATGGGCAGCTTCCACGCCGGAATTGTCCTTTTCTACCTGATGTACTTTCTGATGGGCGAACCCGGTGGCGGTATCCACTCCTTTCTTGGCCACCTTCTTAACGCCCATCCCCATGCCACGGACAATGCCGCCTTTTTCATCTTCAAAAGAAAGTCGGCCTTTCTTGGTCTGCGGCTCTGCATCCGATTCCGCAGGCGCATCCTTTGGCTTGCTCTCCTCCTGATGGGCTTTATAGTAGTCTGCGCTCTGCTTGGCGGTGCTGTGATGCCGGGGTGCATCCTCCTCCCCGTCCCCGACATCCATGCACCGTTCTTCTTCCACGATAGGTTCTTCATCTGTTTCCTTTTCCGCAGTTTCTTTTGCCGAATCTTCCTGCTCCGGCTTTTCTGCTGCGGTTGCGGACTTCTGTTCCCCGGTGCGGAGGTTTTCATCCACCAGACCATCCTTGGTCATTTTCTGGACGATTTTATCTCTGCCCCGAAACTTTTTGTCTGCTATGGAAATCACCTCCTTCCGGCTGGAGCCGTCATGCGAGCAGGGCTGCGTGGGTTTCCCACTTATCAAGCACCTGCTCCAGCTTCCGGGCAAAGGCGATCAGGCGGGCGTTCACTTCCTCACGGTCAAGATAACCGTGGGCTTCCATGTGAAAGCCGTCAGTCAGTTCATCGGCCAGTGTGCCAACTGCGTAAAAGTCCTCCAGCACCGTATGCACCACCGATTCTTCATCGTGGAAGTTGAGCGGCTCCACCTCACCAAAGGGCGGGCCGGAATCGCTTTCGTGCGGCTCCATGTCAGAGTGATGATGCATCTTGCGGCTCAGTCGGTCAAAAATGTTCAGTGTGTTCATGCTTCTTTCTTCTCCTTGTATTTTCCCATCTCATTGGGCTTCGTGGTCATCAAACCGTACAATTTCAGCGAAGTATCGAACTTATCCTTGAACGGGATGATCGTGTTGCCGTAGAACAGCAGCCCCTCGCCCTCGCCGGAGTGGGTCACATAAGAAAGCTGATGCGGCGAAATGTTGAGCTGCTTTGCGAGAATCTGCCGGTCGCCAGCGGCCTGATTGAGCATATAGATGAAATCGCTGTTCTCAAAAATGTTCTCAACCTCGCGGCTGGATAACAGGTCTTTGACATTTTGCGTGATCCCGGTGGGGATGCCGCCCCATTTGCGATAGCGCTTCCAAATCTCGACACTGTACGAGGCCGTCTGTTCTTCCTTTAAGAGAAGATGGAATTCATCAAGATAATAGCGGGTCGTTTTATGGGCGGCGCGGTTGATGGTCACACGGTTCCAGACCTGATCCTGCACCACCAGCATCCCAATTTTCTTGAGCTGCTTGCCCAGCTCCTTGATGTCGTAGCAGACGATGCGGCTATTCACATCCACGTTCGTGTGATGGTTGAACACATTCAGAGAGCCGGTGACGTAGATTTCCAAAGCAGTGGCGATGTACTGCGCTTCCTTTTCATCCTGCGCACGGAGGGCGTTATACAAGTCCTCCAGCAACGGCATATTCTCCGGCTTCGGGTCGTTGAGGTAATCCCGGTAGACGATGCGCACACAGCGGTCGATGATGGTCTTTTCCACAGGGGCAAGCCCATCCTTGCCGCCGACGATCAGCTCGCACAGCGACAGAATGAAGTCGGATTTCAGGCTCAGCGGGTTATCATCGTCGCTGTAATCCAGATTCAAGTCCATCGGATTGATGTAGCAGGGCGAACCGTCGTAGCCCTTGCCGGTGGGCGACAGCTTAATGACCTGACCGTGCAGACGCTCCACCAGCGGTGTATATTCACCTTCCGGGTCACAGATGATGATGTCATCCTTGGGGCAGATGAGAAACGCATTGGTGATCTCACGTTTTGCCGAAAACGACTTGCCGCTGCCGGGAGTGCCTAAAATCAGACCGTTGGGATTTTTCAGCAGCTTCCGGTCTACCATGATGAGGTTGTTGGAAAGGGCGTTGATGCCGTAATACAGCGCCTCGGAGCCAGTCTGAAACAATTCCTGTGTGGTGAAAGGCACAAAAATCGCCACGCTGGAGGTGGTCAAGCCCCGCTGAATCTCGATCTGATTCAGCCCCAGCGGGAGACTGCTCATCAGTCCTTCCTCCTGCTGAAAGTCCAGCCGGGTCAGCGCGCAGTTATATTTCTGCGCGATGCTGGAGGTCTGGAAGATGTTGTTGTCGAGCTGCCGGTGTGTGTCCGCCGTGTTGAGAATGAGGAAGGTCAGCAGGAACATTCGCTCGTTGCGGGACTGCAAATCCTGCAACAGCTTCTTGGCCTCTGCGCCGTAGGTAGCAAGGTCGCTTGGAATGATGTCCATGTCGTACCCGGCGCGGACGGCTTTCTTCTGTTCCTCAATTTTGGATTTGTCGAGATCGGTGATCTTGCGCTTGACGGTCTTGATGGCGTTGACCTGATCCACAGACTGCACATGGAGATTGACGAGGACGCTGCTTTCCATATCCAGAAAGTCCGCCAGCATCCGGTCATTCAGCTCCGGTGCCAGAATCTGCACGAAGCTGATCGCACCCAGCTTTTTGCCCATGCGGAACATCCTGCCGGTCTTGAACTCAAAGGAGCTGGGCGCGATAAAGTCCTTGGTGGACAGCCCGGATGGAGCCAGCCAGTCCCACGAAAAGCGGAACGGCTCCTGCTCGTCCATCCGCAGAATGTCGTGCATGACGTGCAGGCGCTCGAAGCCGTTCAGCGGCGCAGCCACAACGCCCAGCCGCTTGAAGTTGTTCAGGAGGTCGGTTTCGATGCGCTCCAAACGGGGCTTGGCAGCGCGGAGGTTGTCGGCCTCAACGCCGAACGTGAGATACTTGGTCTTAATGAGGCCGTTGTTGCCGCGGGCAAGCTGATTTTGCAGCATACCGGCGTACTCGGCGCGGATGCCGTCAAACTCGTCCCCGCAGGGCGGAATGGAAATGCTCCGTGCAAAGGTTTCCTGCGAAGCCGAGAGGTTCACAAAGGAAAGCTGGAATTGCACGGAGCTGTCAAAGTAGTTCAGGAAATCGCACCACGCCTCAAAGATGGCGGTCTTGTCCTCATTCTGTGAGAGCTGGTAGTTGATGTCCTGATACTGGATCGTTTTGGTGTAGCGCGTATTGGTCACACGGCAGATGCCGTCCGGCCACATACGCTGATACGGGATGCTGTCCTGCGCCGATTTTTCTTTCTTATCCGTTCGGTTCGCTCTTGCGATGGCGGCTTCGATCTGTTTTCGTTCGGCGCGGGTCAGCTTTTTCTTTTCGGACAATTTGATACACCTCCCGGTCTAACTGGTTTTGCCGCTCCAGAACGGCATAAAAATTGTTGGTCTTATACGGGCGCTGCTTTGGCCTCTGGAAGCACACGCGGTAGATGTTGCGGATGACGACCTCCAGCGGCTGACCGTTCTTTTCATACATGGCGAACAGCATGGCCGGGATCATCACCACCATCATCACCATGGCGGCGGGGCTGGTGCCGATGCTGCCCTTGAGCAAGAAGAAAAGCGGTACGCCGATGAGCGCGCCGCTTCCGAAGCAAATGAGCTGTCGTTTCGTGAGGTTGAATAATACCTTGGTCTTAACTTTGGTTAAGTCCTTTGGGACGTTGACATAGGCCATAGAAATCCCCCTTTACAAGAGCTTTTCATATCGAAGTTTCATCTGCGCCGGGTACAAAGCGGAGGCGGGCTTGCGGCTGCCTGTCCAGCATTTGCCGCCTGCCATGCCTGCGCAGCTCCAACCAGCGGCGCGGAGACTGCTGCCGCTCTCGCTATCCAGCGTATAGGTGATGATCTTGCGGTATCCCATTGCCTTTGCCGCCCGCGCGGATGCGGCATAAAGGATGCTGCAAGCGTTCTTCTCACCAGTGGTGCAAAGGCGATTGACCTCCAATGTCCAGCCATCATCCAGATACCGGCTTACCGGACGGCCTACGATTGCAACGCAAACAAGCTCTCCATCCTTGGCACAGCCGATGGAAAACTTATGCCCAGCAGTTGCCTTATGGTGCCGGTGATGCGCATTGACAAATGCGTTCGCTGTTGCAAGCGCGACGGGCGTGAGTGTCAGCATGGTATCACCCCCGTTAATGTGCATTGAACACGGACTTGGCAAGGCTGCTCGTTTTGAACAGGCAGAAGCACAGCAGCACCGTGTAGCCCATGCAAGTCCAGATGGCGTAGATGATGTCATCCACAAGCGCGATGTTCTGCACCAGAACGGCGTAGATGGCAACGCAGACGATAATCAAAAACGCTTGGAAGCCCAGCGCCAGCAGAGAACGGATGTAGTTCTGTCCCATGCCGCCCCATTCCTTGCCCATCATGGTCGCCATCGGAATGGGGGCAACAGAGGTGACGAGATATATTTCAATCATTCTTCCGAATGTGATAATGAAAATGCAGATGGTCAGCGCCCACATGGTAATGCCAACGAACAGCGATTGGAACCACAGGCCGAACAGCGGCCCCAGCTCCATTTCCATCAGCCGATCCTCAATGCCCACCATGACGCTTGAAATGTCGATGCTGGTATCGCCGATAATCAGCCCGGAGGCGCTGGCAACGACGCTTTGGGCAGCGTCAAACACGCCCATCACAATCGTCCATGTGTTTGTTACAATCAGGACAGCGGCAGCGGACTTGAACGCCCACTTGAAGAATATCCATGTGTCCATGTCGTTGAGGTTATTTTTGTCGGTAATGAGCTGGATCAGTTCCAGCGTCATCACAAAGGCGAGAATTGCGCCTGCGATGGGGACGATCACGGTTTCCGACAGGTTTTGTATCATGCTGAAAATGCTGCCGTTCCATGCCTGCGGCGATAAGCCCACCTGACCGGAGATCTCGGCAACCTTTTGATTGGTCGCATCGAACATCCCGGACAGATTGCTCACGATACCGCCGATGAGCATTTCTTTCAGCCATTCCGTGATCTTATCCCATAAGAAATCCATAGGGTTGCCCTCCTTTCGGGAGGATGCCGCCAGAAAGCGGCACCCTCCGTGGATTTATGGGAAGCAAACAAGCTGCCTGATTGGCCGAACAGCCCGGACAGCAGCGGCACGAGGGTAATGCCAATCAAAGCCACCCCGCCACCGGCCATCAGCTGCTTCATGCCCTGAGATTTAGCACCAGATAGCCATAGGTAAGCATTTGATATGATCTCCAGCTTTTCCCCGGCTCCACACCGTGCGTGCAGCTTTCACCGCACACGGCGTTCCATCGAATTTGGTCATACAGGGCGTGCAACACTTTATGTATGATGCTTTTTGCCAAATTCGACTTGTGGCCTTTCCTCCACCGTTTACTTTTTCACGGCTTCATAGGTACTACGCCACTACTTTCACTGAAACAAAGAATGGTTATTGCCTTCTCACGAAGGTATTCCCATCCACCATCTCGCAGCCTTGCAACAGGCTAAATGTTTTCAGCTTCCTGCGTTCCGATATTTCTATCATGGGCCGCATTTAGGTTCTTCCTCTAAGCCTGTATTCAATTCTTTACGAATCGTGCCGCCTGTAACGGCACATGGACTTTCATAACAACCATTTTTACTTGTCCACGAATACCTCCGTATAAGGAGTACCACCGTTTCGATGGTATCAACGTTTAGACTTGTACATTCAGAAGTTCGTCAGTATTTCCATACATACTAACCATGTGCGGCTGACACCCGGCATATAGGATGCGCTATCCACCTCTGGACAGCTTTCGATTTCAGCCTTGCAGCCAAAACTACGGCATCTCTCTGCCGACTTCACCGAGCTTCTGACAATCGGCGGTTGCGCACCTATGCCAGTCGGAGTATTAGTGTGGACGCTTCGGGGCGTTACCCCCTCATTTCATCCATCGAAATATCAGTTCTCCAAGGTTTTGGACTTCATTCGTCCTTCGACCTGTGCCTGACCTTTTCAGTCAGGAACGCATCGCACGGTTGTCGTTGCCGTAGCCCTCCAGCAGATTGATCGCGCCCCAGATGCCGAGGCCAGCGCCCAGTGCCACAACGAGGGTCTGAAGAACACCAACAGCAGAATTAAAGAAAGCCATAAATAGTACCTCCGAAAAATATGTTTTAGATTTTGGAGGGTACATTTCTTCCACGAAGTTTCATCGAGCCGTTGTCAAATTAGGCTGCCGCCGTCAGGCGACAGGTTCACCGGAAAGGTCTGCCTGATACACCTCAACTGCATCATCCGGCTTGAGCTTGAGGCGATGGGACAGAAAACGCTCTATGTCAAAGGCGTATTTCTTGTCATAATCCGCTGTGTAGCGGTAGAGGGGATGCTTTGTGAGATCATATTTGTTGGACAGAAACGGGCGGACGCCGCGAAGCTGCAAGATGCACTTGCCGCCATCCAGCACGGCAAGCTCGTCCACGCTCATCAGCTCCTTGCCCAATTTCTGATAGTTCAGCGAATGGGAAACCTCGCGGCCACGGCTCTCGCCGGTGTTATAACTGTCGATGGTTTCCTTGCCCAGCGCCGCCGCCAGCTCTTTCAGCGTACCGGGTTCCTTACCACCCAAAAAGATGGAACAGTCCATGTTGCCGATGATCGTATCCGCGCTGTCTTTATACAGGGCTTTGAGCTGGCTCTGTGCCTGCAAGACAAGGCAGCAGGAGATTTCTCTGGAACGGATCGTCGCTACCAGCTTTTCAAGCCTCGGTATCTGCCCGATATTCGCGGCCTCGTCAATGAGGCAGCGGACATGAACCGGCAAGCGCCCGCCGTACACATCATCTGCCTTTTCGCAAAGCAGATTGAAAAGCTGGGTATAGCACATGGAAATGAGAAAGTTAAAGGTATCATCCGTGTCGGACATGATGATGAACAGGGCGGTTTTCCGGTCGCCCAGCGTGTCCAGTTGCAGCTCGTCATAGGCCGTCAGCTCCCGCAGCTCCTGAATGTCAAAGGGAGCCAGCCGTGCGCCGCAGGAAATAAGTATGCTTTTCGCGGTCTTGCCGGCACTTAGCTTGAATTTGGCATATTGGCGGACGGCGAAGTGGTCTGTCTTGCGCTTTTTCAGCTCGTCGAACATCAAGTCCACCGGATTTTTGAAGTCCTCATCGTCCTCACGCACCTCCATCGCATTGATAAACTCAATGAGCGTAGAGAAATTCTGCTCCTCCACCGGCGCTTCATAGTGGATGTACCCGATAAGGGCGGTGTAGAGCAGCGTTTCCGCTTTCACCCAGAAATCGTCACCGGCTTTGCCCTCGCCCTTGGTGTTGGCGATCAGCGTCGTGACCAGCTTCAAAATGTCCTTTTCCGAGTGGATGTAGGCGAACGGGTTGTAGTGCATGGACTTCTTGAAGTTCAGGGAATTGAGAATCTTGATCTGATACCCGTTCTTTTGCAGCGCATGGCCGCAGGAAACCACGATGTCCCCTTTGGGATCGGTGACGACGAAGCTGGTGGGATAGGTTTTTGATGTGCATTGGAGCAGATTGGGCTTCAACCAAAAGCGGGTCTTGCCCGAACCGCTGCCGCCGACGATCAGGACATTTTTGTTCCGCGCCGTTTTCGGGTCTTTGGGGCGGCTATTCATCGTCAGCCGCTCCGTCTGCGTGAGAATGATGTTGTTCTCAAACGCGGGATCGACGTAGGGCTTGATGTCCTCGGCGGTTCCCCAACGGGCGCTGCCGTACTCCAGATTTTTGCGGAATTTCTTTGCGTTTTTGCCCTTGATATAGACCGCCAGCCGAATGGCGATGGCGGCGGCAACGCCCACGCACAGGTCAATGGGATGAAAGCTGGGGACAAGGGAGTGAAACGCTGTGTTCAGGCCGGTCATAATGT
>ERZ869991.738-NODE-738-length-11183-cov-5.825230_pt1 | contig 11183 bp, 7 predicted proteins | sample MGYA00520862_ERZ869991 | MGnify/ENA primary metagenome ERZ869991 (study PRJEB32232, sample SAMN07284978) | human gut metagenome | biome: human-associated habitat; material: feces | host: Homo sapiens | place: Tanzania | collected 2014-08-11 ...
AGTAGCATCCGTCCTCGCCACGCAGAATATGCGGGTCGCGGATACCGCCGCTCGTACTTATCGAGTCGCTCGCTATTACGGGCTGGTTGCAGTTCAGAGCATACCAGTTCTTTGCGTCATCGCTGAGAGCGAATCGCAGATTTTCCTGACTGTCGCCGGTGCCTTCGAAATAGGCGAAGAGATATCCGGCGAATTTATTGTTTGCTGTTTTCTTTGCGGCAGCGTCTATATTCGGTGTGCTGCCGAGAGCAAGTGCTGCAAGAAGTGCAGTAATGAATGGTTGATGTTTCATGTATCTGTTGTTAGCAGTTTATTACGTACAAAAGTATGGTTTTATTTATTGTTCGATGTATGTGCATCAATAATATTGTTACGAATATCGTTAATGCTTTGCTGATTGTCGGCAGATTGCTGCCACAATACGGTTCATCGGCTGGATATTTGCGAATTTACATATATTGCAAATATTCAACCGATGAAATAATTCATAATTCATGAGAAATATTAATAGGCTCACTGGGATTCATATCGCCTTGCTATGCTTCATTTTGTTGAGCATCCGCATGAGTCTGTTCATGATTATGTACAAGTTAAACACTATACCATTCTTATTTTTTTCGCAACGAGAAAACAACCTTTGGTATCTTATTTGTTTATAAAGATATCTCCATCATTTGGATTAAATTCAATGCACCATTTATTGTTATTCATTGTTATGGGCAAAAGTTTTTTGTTCTGTTTAGCACTCGTTGGCTTGAAATCAATAATCATCGTAAGTGGAAAATTAAAAATACTCTTGTTTAATTTTGTGTGTGGCTTTACGATGATTTCGTTTTTATGCACATTTACATGTAGCGTGGTGTTGTCTCGCTCCTTTATATAGGCTGCAATGTCGTGGAAAGTGGCAATCCATAAAGTTTCGCTTTTTGAGAGTGCGTAGTCGAACATCCGCCATAGCCTCGTTTCATCACCAAAACAGTCATAACCAGTACGAATGCCGTGTGTCATGGTAACACCCCATTCCTCCTTTTTAATAATGCTGTCAATCCACTTTTCAAACCACTCCTGGGTTCGCTTGCTGCCCAAACTCACTTGACGGGTGCGAGTGCCTACGCGTCCCTTGGAGCAGAAAGCCACTGCAGTATCACTCTTGCGATTGCCGGGATAGAAATAAGTGCGCGGAAATATTCCAGTGTGTTGCAGTATTACGCTGTCGTTGTGTTGAACTTCGTGACGCAACTGTTCGGCAGAAAGTGTGGTAACGTTGCGGTGTTCCCATCCATGACTGCTAATTTCTTGTCCGTCGGTAGCCATTTCCCTTGCCTGCTGCCACGAGAAGGTTTGTTTGTCGGGATTCTTAGGCTGTTGTTCCATCCTTGAACCAATTAAGCAGAACGTTGCCTTTATTCCTAACTCTTTCAGCTTAGGAAAGAGCACGGTGTATTGTTCCCTCAGTCCGTCGTCGAATGTAAACGACAGTGCCGCTCTCTTGTTGTTGTGGTATTTTGCAATGAAAACATCCTGGGCATTTCCCACTTTCGGGATGAAGCCCAAGATGACCAAAACAACAGTTATGCAAAGATTTCTCATATTGCTTACCGTTTTTTTTATCGTTTGCAGTTTCTATTTCAGCAGTTTCTTCTTTTCTATCAGTTGGAACATCTTGCCACCAAGTTCCTCAGCCCCGGCAGCATCAAAGTGGAGCACATCGCTTCTCAAACTCGCATCAGGCACGTCAACCACATAAATGTTCTTATCTTCATTGGCAAGCCGGTGCTGAGCATCCTCCACGCCCTGGCTCCATTGCTTGCTCTTGTGCGAAATTCCACCTATTATAATTGGTAGGTTGGCATACTTCGAGTTGCCCGTCTTTTCCACGAGATAATTGCGAATATAGGCAATCATCTGTTTCAGATTATGGTAGTATCGCTTCTGCTGATGGCGATCGCTCTCGCCTTGGTGCCAGAGCATGAACTTTATGTCGTATCCCTGTGGCAGCTTTGAGAGTTTATTGTCTATGCACGCCCCGATATTCTCAGTGAAAGCCTTGAGCAAGCTTTTTCCGCCCTTGTCAGAAGCCGTGTTCTTGGCAAGATATTCAGGTGAGGCATTCCAGTATTGGTTGCTCGTACTGCGACACAGAGTGTCGATGGCAGTTCCGCCAAGACTCTCTTTTATCACATAGAAGTCCTCTTTCAGTTTTTTCTCCACATTCCAGTAAACGATGGCATCGTAAGCCCAGCGGTTAGGATTCCTTGGGTTAAGGATGCGAGGCCAGAAAGTTTCAAATTTACCTTCGCCAGAAACATAACTTGTGCCGTAGCTCCATTGGCAGAATTTGTACTTCTGCTGTTGGATTTCCTCAGGCAGTTCTGTGTTCATCACCCGTCCGTCGGTGTTTGATTGACCAGCAGTGAGAATAACCACTGCTGGTTGTTTTCTTGCCGATGCAGAGAGTATGGCAAGTAAAGCAGCAAAAATAATTGATAGTCTTTTCATGACTTTATTTTTTATCCGTTTTTAATATCCTTTGTTTTGAGTGTAAAGTCCCTTGCGCACCTCTATTTGGCTCTGCGGAATAGGGTAGAGATACATGTCTTTGGTTACACGCTCCGCATACTTGGTGTAGGTTTTGTTCTCCGTGTCATCGTCATCCTTGAACATCTGCTGCAGAGTTTCCACATATTCGTTGCGGCGCACGAGGTCGAACCATCTCACGCCCTCCTCGGCAAGTTCATAGCGTCTCTCGTTTTGCACAGCCTTTTGGAATTCCTCCTCGGTGAGTGAAGACGATAATTCGTCTAGTCCGGCACGGCGTCGAATTTTATTCACCATATCCCTACCCTCGGCGGTGTTGCCCACACATTCGGCATAAAGTAGCATGATGTCTTCAATGCGTAGTAGTTGGAAGTTCTGTGGCCAGTATGTGCGGTCTACGATGGTTGCATCGATGTCTGCAACACCAAGCTTAGAGCGTTTCACTTTACTTTCGAAGTATTTCACGAAAAAAGTGTTGCCCTCGCTTGTGATGATATTTCCGTCTTCATCAACGGTTTCCTTTAGATTCAACGTTCCGTCAGCGCGCTCGTCTATATAGTTTCCATCGGCATCCTTCTCTATGAAGTGGCGCTGTAACCCTCGCTCTATGTAAACATGAGTGCCTGTAACGAGGTTGTTGCCACACCATTCAGTGCCTGGGTTGCTCGGTACAGCGAGGCAAACCATAGGGTTGCCCTGGTCTTTTTCGGCAATATACTGAATTTCGAAGATGCTGCTTTTGTTGTCGTTCTCGTGCAGCCAGCTCTTGTTCCATGCATCCATATCACTGAGCCAAAACTTGTTATTGCTGTTGGCATAATTGATAACTTCCTTGAACAGAGCTTGAGCTTCGGTTTTCTTATCCTCATCATAAAGCGGAAAACCAGCCATTGTCAGATATACCTTTCCGAGTAAAGCCTTTGCCGCAATGTTGGTCATGCGTTCGTTGTGAGTCTTTCCTTGATAGTCGGTGGCAGCATTGGCAAGATTCTCACAGGCATATTGCAGATCGGGCACGATGATGTTGTTATACACGTCGTTAGGCTCGCTTTGTCCAAGTTTGAACGATTCTTCGGTAGTCAGAATGTGGGTTGGCGCAGGTACTCTGCCAAAGAATCTGACAAGGTCGAAATAAGCCAGCGCACGCAGACAGCGTGCTTCTGCCTTGTATTGTTTCTTCACTCTTACATCGCTGAAGTCAAGGTCTTCAATCTTGTCGAGATAAGTGTTGGCGGCAGAAACAATCTTGAAGTAGTCGCTCCAGCAGCTCGACACGATATCGTCGGTGAGCAGACCGTTGGCGTTAAACGTAGCCACGTCGGCATAGTCGTTCTGCTTGCTGTCGGTGAGCACCCATGTGTTGTCAGACCGCAGTTCGCTCATGGCGAAAAGATATTTTGGCACAGGTTTCAGCAAACCATAGAGTCCAGTGAGAGCCTGATCCATCTCAGCCTCCGACTTGTAGAAGTTTTTTGTTGTTTGTGTGTCCTCTGGTGTTACGCTGAGGAAATCTTCGCACGAAGCAAAGGTGGCTGCTGCAACACACATTATTATATATTTATACAGTTTCATAATTTAATGTACTTTTTGAACTTTAGAATTGTAGGTTTATTCCCAGGTTGAATGTGCGTGCCATAGGGTAGGCACCGTAGTCATAGCTTGAGATGCGACTTGACGAGTTGTTGCTCTCAGGAGAGTAGCCACCGTCGTAGGAATCAATCATAAATACATTTTCAACACTTGCATTGACACGAATGTTGCTCACGAAGCTTTTCTTCGGCATGCGAAAATTGTAAGCAATGCTGACATTCTTCAGTTTTATGAAGTCGCTGCTGTACAGCCACCGGTTGTCATACTCCTCGTTAATTCCCGTGAGCCATGCACATGGCGTGTGTCCATCGCCCGGCTCAGTTTCGGAGAACCACATGTTTTTCCATTTTTTCAGCACATTCACGGATGTTCCCATTCCCTGGCGGTCGAACGCACGCCCTATGGCACCGTAAATTTTGCCACCCGTCTGTGCGGTGATAAGGAATGATAATGTCCAGTTCTTGTATTTGAACGTATTGGTCAATCCATAGGTGCACGAAGGTTGAGGGTGACCCATGTGTACGCGGTCTGCCTCTGTAATCTTGCCGTCGGGCACACCGTCAGGTCCGCTCACGTCGCGATAGCGAACACCACCAACAACAGATCCCGTTTGAGTAGGATATTTTTTCAAGTCCTCCTCTGTTTCATATACTCCCACAGCATCGTAGAGATAATATTCTCCAGCCGTGCGCCCCACTTCGATTACCTGTGTAGAGTTGTCGTAGCCAGTAAAGATTGTTGAGTTTGCTCCAAGACTTATCACCTTGTTCTTGTTCCAGCTGAACTGCAGATTGGTTGTCCAGTGCAGCTTGCCCGTAAGGTTCTCCGTTTTCAGTTCAAGTTCCACTCCTGTGTTGCGGATATTTCCCACGTTGGTGTAGCCGCGCGTGTAGCCCATGGTGGCAGGCAGAGTGATTTGATAAAGCATGTCGCGGATGTTCTTAACGTAGAAGTCAGCGGCAAGCGAAATTCTGTTCTTCAGCAACCCCAAATCAATTCCGGCATTCCAGGAGTCGGTTTTTTGCCATCCCAAATTGTCGTTGTCCGTGCTCCCCGGCACGAAGCCTGTGAGCAGTTTCCCGTCCTGACTGTAGTTGCTGCTCACGAGTAAGCCGTAGGCAGAATTCACAGGAATGGCGTTTGAACCATTTGAACCGTAGCTCACTCTCAGCTTAGCCTGATTCACAGCCCAGTTCTTACCCCAGAATTTTTCGTTGCTTGCGCGCCAAGCTGCCGAGACAGCAGGGAATGTTCCCCAGCGGTTGCTCTTGCCAAAGCGGCTGCTGCCGTCGCGTCGCAGACTGGCATTGAGCAAGTAACGGCTGTCGTAGCCGTATTCAGCACGTGCAAAATAAGACACCATACGGTCGTCGGTAGAATATACTGCCGATACGCCCTGGAGCGTAACTGTGGTCATGTCGCTAAAGCCATGCAGGGCATTGTTTGGATATTGTGTGGCGTTGATTTTGAATGAGCTGCCGTCTTTTGTCATTTCAACTGACCATCCGCCCACAACATTCAAATGATGTTTCCCGAAATTCTTGTTATAAGTCATTGTTGCTTGTCCGAGATATTTATGGCTTCGGCTTCCTGACCATCGTCCGTAGCTGTAGTACCCCTCTGGATAAGAAGCCCAGTATCTGTTCAGTGTACTTGGTGTGAAGGTGTGACGCTCCTTGTTTATAAATAGCCAACTGCCGAGAATCTCAGCTTGCAGTTCAGGCAGAATCTGATAACGTGCAAAAGCTGAAGAGTTGATGCGCACTTGTTCATCGCGATAAGAATTCTCCTCCATGTTCGAAACAGGACTTATTGTGCTGCTTGCCCATAAGTATCTTGTATATGGTTGTGCTCCAGTGTGGATGCCAGCTTCAGGTTCAGCAACAGGAGCAAGCGTTAGAGCCTGCTGTGCGGTGTTGTCTTTACCATCCACGTTCCCACCTTTCGTGACGGTGAATTGTGGAGCCAGGTCAAAGCCTAATGTCAGTTTGTCTTTAACGGTGGTCTGTGCCGACAGCTTTAGGTTTATCCTTCTGAATCCAGTCTTGATAACGATACCGTCCTGATCGGTATATCCTAACGAAGCACGATAGTTGCTTTTTTGATTGCCAGCAGAAACTGATAGATTGTAGTTCTGTGCGAACGCAGTTTGAAAAATCTCCTTCTGCCAGTCGATGAGAGATAGCCCACCGTAGTTCGGCATGTCCCACCGTGGATCGTTGATATAGTTGGCGCTGGCACTGCCTATGATGGCAAGACGCTCAGCGTAGGAGTCGGTTTCCTTTGCTCCCTTCTGTCCGTATTGGTTCACATAGCGCACGTTGTTAGCCTTTTTTCTCCACTCAATCCATTCCTGCGGGCTCATGATGTCCATGTATCTCTCAGGAGTGTTTAATGAAAAGTCGGCACTGAAGTTCACTCTCACCTTACCGTCGCTCGTACCCTTCTTAGATGTAATGATTACTACGCCATTGGCACCTCGGCTACCGTAGATGGCACTCGACGAAGCATCTTTCAGCACCTCGATGCTCTCAATGTCCTGAGGATTGAGGTTCACCAAATCAAAGTCCTCGTCCATAGGTACCCCGTCAACCACATACAGAGGGTTTGAATTCCCGCTTTCGTTGATAGATGTTGCTCCACGCACGCTAATCTGCACGCCACTGCCCGGTGCACCGCTCGTTGTGCGCACCTCTACACCAGCCAGTTCGCCTTGCAGCGCACTGGCAATGTTACTCACGGGGCGGTCTTTCAGCTGGTCGCCATTCACCTTTGCCACAGCATTGGTAATGTCGCCCTTCTTCACCGAACCATAACCGATAACCACCAGTTCGTCCATCATGTTGGTATCGTCTTTCAGAGAGCCGTTAGCCTTGTTGCCCTTTATCCTTATCTTTGCAGATTTCATGCCGATGTATGACACCTCCACCTGTGTGGCATTTTGTGGCACGTTGATGGTGTAGTTTCCTTCAAGGTCGGTCACGGTGCCCACCTTTCCCACCTTTACGGTTGCACCGATCAGCGGCTCACCGTTTTGGTCGGTAATGTTTCCCTTTATTGTTTTTGTGTTCTGTGCGAAACCGCTCATTGTGGCGGAAGCCAGAAGTATTGAGAATAACAGGTTCTTCATAATGCTTATTCTTCTACGATTGTTTTGAATTTGTTCCAAAGTTTGTCTGCTTCATACGTGCTCTTGCTTCCTTTCGGCACATAGAGCGTTGCCTTTGAGATATAGTCGCCGAGAGAGTCGCCCAGTATTGGCGGTATAGTGGCTTTAACATGAATCTTCGTGAGTTTGCTCGCGCGGAAAAAGGCATTGCCGCCAATTTTGGTTACACTTGCAGGAACAGAAATCTCCTTTATCGTCGTGCAGCCCAGAAAGGCACGGTCGGAAATCTCGGTAAGTCCGTCGTTGAGTGTTATTGTGGTAGCTTTCGCACAGTTGGCAAAGGCGAGAGTGCCCACGGTTTTTACACCGGCTGGAAGTTCAAACTTTGCCATTTTCTTGCATTGTGCAAAACAAGCACTCGGAATATCTGTGATTTGCGATGGTATGTTTACAGCGGTCATTGCTGTGCAGTTTGTGAAAGCTCCCTGACCGAAGCTCTTTATCGTTTCGGGCAGCGACAGACTGGTTAACGAGGTGTTGTTTGCAAAAGCCATCTCGTCGACACCGGTAACAGTGTAAGTTTTTCCGTCGGCGGTGATCGATTCAGGCACCGTTACGCTGCCCACGTAAGTTGTGATTTTCGATTGGTTGTTCTCGTTCAGATGGATAGAGTTTGAACGGTCGTAGGTTACCATTGCTGTACCATCGCCGTTGTTTGCAAAGTGCATCTTGCTCTCGTCGTCCATCTTCACCACAAGTTCATTCCTTGTGTAGTAGTCAAGATCACCGTCGGTAGAGTCGCTGCTGCACGATGGCAACATTGCTACTGCGGTGAATGCAAATGTTGTGAAGAGAAATTTTTTCATAAATATTGTTTTGGTTTTGTTGTTATTATTTGTTTTTCAAATTTTCAACCATAGCCTTGTAGCCGTTGAAGTTGTAACCCATGTCGGGTGTTGAATTCAGAATCATAAAGCTTATCTGCGGCAGCATTCCGTCGGCAGAGCGTGGAGCTATAAGAGTAGCAGCATCAAGATTGCCGAAGTTTCTGGTAGTAATACTCTTGTCGTTGTCCCATTTCTTTGTTTCCTTGTTCCAGTGGAACGAGTTGTCGGTTATGTTACATTCGGTTTTGTCGCCGTCTGCCATAGTGAGATGTTTATTGCTTTTTATGGCATCAGAGCCAAACGACAGACAATGGTCAACGATGTGTCCGTAGCCATTCACATTAACATTTCCCGTTTCCGATTTGTCCTTGCGGTTAGTCAAGTTGAAGCTTGCCCCACCGTTCTTGTAAGCCGTGCAATGCGAGAAATGCAGTCCGCCCAGATGATGGTTGGCATAGAAACCGTTGGCACGGTTGAAAGCTGACACACAGAATTCTGCCAAGTGCATAGGAGCCTTTTCAAACTTTATTTTTGGAGTCTTACCCATGCCGTATCCACCACATTTAAAACCGTTGCCATCAGCAAGCTTCTTTTCAACCCCGTTGACAATGCCTATGCCGTTTTTATATGCAATGCAATAGGCAAAAGTTACCGGTGCTTGAGCATTTATCAAATCATAGCCGTCGTCGCTGTTCAGCCAAGCTCTACACCCTACGAACATGTTGCCATCGCTGTCGAGCGAACCTGGATGGCAGCCGAAACCGTCGCTGTTGCCACCTTTTCCGCCTTCCGACACAGAGTCGTAGTTGTTGTAGGCGTCGCAGTTTATGATATAGTTATCGGCACATCTTCCGATAAGATAGAAGCCTATTCCCATACCGTCGTGGGCTGCAATGTTTTCAAGAATATTGTGGGAGCCGTTGGCAATGCGGAAGTTCTCACTCTGTGTGTGATTTAGCTGAGTAACCTGAATGCCGATGGTCTCGATATTTTTCAGAGTGAGATACTTTGCCGAGAGAAGAAATCCTGTGATTCGTGCCGAAGGCTTAACTGCAGAGAAATCGAACACTGGGCGATTTCCCTTGTCATCGGTTACTCCGATGTAGGAAATCCTTCTCTTTGGTGTTCCACTCTTGTCAAGTAGAAAAGCCACTGCATAGTTCTTTTGATGTTCAGGAGCCATGAGCTCGCTCTTTTTCACTTTGTAAGTTCCTGGCAAGATGAATACCGTGTCGCCAGGCATTACTTTCGACTGAGCAGCGGCAAGAGATGCAAACGCTTTTGCTTGGCTCGTGCCATCGTTATTGTTATTTCCTGAAGGGGATACGAAATAACTGCTTGCTTTTCCTTGTCTTGATGTCGTCTTATTATCGGTTGTATTATTCTTTTCTGAATGGTTTTTTTTTGCGTTGATTGTAGGACCGTCCGTTGTGTTCACTCTGCGCCGTTCAATGCTCAAGCTTTCCTCCTTTACCGGACACGACAGATAAGCTCTCTTTATGCGGAGCTGTGTCTTTCCGTCGGCAGGCACAAATGTTATCTGCTTGCGCTCGCTGGTGAATATATAGTTAAAGTTTCCGCCGTCTTTCTTGTTCAGTGCAGCTGTCCTTACGCTTGCCACGAGCAGATTCTGTTTCTGTCGTTTAAACTGTGATGGCTCTGAGGTGGCGGTAAGAGAATACTCTGTGTTTGCTCTTCCCCTGACGATTACTCCAACCTTTGCTGGAATAACGTTTCCTACTTTCACGAGTTTCACTTGGTTCTTCTCAGTGCCAGGAATTACTCCATAGGCAACAAGACCTTCAGGAACAATAAGATTCTCTCCGCTGAGATTGCCAAACACTGCATAGCCGTCGGCCCCAGTCTTCACCATATAGTAGTTCCAGTCTTCCTCTGCATTGTCGCTTTCAGTGCTTTCATCTGGTGTAACCTTCACTGTTCCATCGTTTTGCGGTATGTTTATCTTGTCTGTGGCAATGTATTTCTTCAGAATGTTTGCCTTGTACATAAGTTGGGCTACGAGTTGCGCATTGACCCTTGCTCCAAGCTCGTTGGTGTGGGTGGAACCATTGTCGGGAAAGAACTGCTTTGACCCGGCAGGGCCCCATGATTCGAGATATTCTTTTGTTGCAGTGGTAATGTCAAGACACACTACTTTCAGCGAATCTGCAACACTTTTCATGTTATATGGATAGTCAAACGAGTGGTCGCTCTCGGGAACACCCTTAGCTTTGCCGTTGTCAATGCGTCCGAGACGTGAAATTTTTGTTCCGTCAAACAGTTTGCGGCAGATAGAAGTTACGAGTACTGGTGTGGCTCCGAGCTGGCGAGTTTCTTTAACGAACTTTGCAAGATACTCGCGATAGACATCGGTCGTTACCGACTTCTGGTCGTTGTGTCCGAACTGAATGAGCACATAGTCGCCCTTCTTGATTTCACCCTTAGCTTTGCTCCAGAATTTCTTGTAGAAGCTGCGTGCGCTCTCACCGCGGTCGCCCCAGTTCTTCGTGGTCATGCCTCCGGTGAGATAATCGCCGAACACTTGTCCCCAGCCGTACATACCCTTTTGGTCAGGTTGGCTTTGGTCATAGTCCGCCATCGTTGAGTCGCCTATAGTGTGGATTTTTGCAGTTGCCATTATTGCGGTGAGAAATGCAACTGCCAAGGATATGAACTTTTTCATAGTTGTATTGATAAAATAATATTTTGCTTTTAAATCAAGAACCTCTCTGTATGAGATAACTGAGATGTTCTTGTTATTATTGTGTTTTTTTAGTTGTTTTCTTCGTCTTCTTCGTCAATATAGTCAGAATCCCAAAGACCACTCTTATGCTTTTTCGAGAGAGCTTTTGTTGGATCTATGCCTGTGCTTCCAAATGTAATACTGCTTGGGCTTTGTCCCATCTCTCCAGAGGCAGCCAAAATAGCGTTGTCTACCTCCATGTTTTGTACTTTTATAGAAGGTTTTATATATTTTTTCATTATTGTTTCTCACTAGTGTCCCGTTTAACCGGGACAATTATTATATAAGTTATTAATATTCAATATTTTATATACTA
>ERZ869991.739-NODE-739-length-11181-cov-9.662374_pt1 | contig 11181 bp, 7 predicted proteins | sample MGYA00520862_ERZ869991 | MGnify/ENA primary metagenome ERZ869991 (study PRJEB32232, sample SAMN07284978) | human gut metagenome | biome: human-associated habitat; material: feces | host: Homo sapiens | place: Tanzania | collected 2014-08-11 ...
TTGTTATTTACAAAAGGGGCCAATATCTGTATTTATGATAGAATTAGAGTGTTAAATAGGTGTTTTATCTAACGAGGGTTAATATGGCAGAGAAGAATAGTGCAAATATCGGTTTTGAAGAACAATTATGGAAGGCAGCTTGTGTATTATGGGGACATATTCCTGCTGCAGAATATCGAAAAGTTATTGTAGGTTTAATCTTTCTAAGATATATATCAAGCGTTTTTGATAAAAAGTATCAACAACTTGTAGCAGAAGGCGACGGCTTTGAAAACGATAAAGATGAATATACTGCCGAAAATATCTTTTTTGTGCCTGAAGAAGCTCGTTGGACAAAAATTTCAGAAAACGCACATACTCCTGAAATTGGGAAAATTATTGATGAAGCTATGCTTGCGATTGAAAGAGAAAATAAGTCTTTAAAGGGTGTTTTGCCTAAAAACTATGGTTCACCTGATTTGGATAAAAGAGTTTTGGGTGAAGTTGTTGACTTATTTACAAATAATATCAAAATGGACGATACAGAAGAAAGTAAGGACTTGTTGGGTAGAACTTATGAATACTGTATTGCACAATTTGCTGCTTATGAAGGTACAAAGGGCGGAGAATTTTACACGCCACAAAGTATTGTAAAAACTCTTGTTGAAATCCTTAAACCATTTGAAAATTGTAGGGTTTATGACCCTTGTTGTGGTTCTGGTGGTATGTTTGTTCAATCTGTAAAATTTTTGCAGGCACACAGCGGAAATCGTGATAGAATTTCGGTTTATGGTCAAGAATCAAACGCTGATACTTGGAAAATGGCAAAAATGAATATGGCAATTCGTGGTATTGATGCAGATTTTGGACCTTCTCACGCTGATACGTTTTTTAATGATTTGCACCCGACATTGAAAGCAGATTTTATTATGGCAAATCCTCCATTTAATCTTTCAAATTGGGGACAAGATAAACTTCAAGATGATGTACGTTGGAAATATGGAGTTCCTCCTGCGGGGAATGCCAACTTTGCTTGGATACAGCATATGATTCATCACCTTGCACCGAATGGTAAGATTGGCTTGGTGCTTGCTAATGGTGCATTATCCAGTCAAACAAGCGGTGAAGGTGAAATTAGAAAAAGAATTATTGAAGATGATTTGATTGAAGGCATTGTTGCACTGCCTACTCAATTATTTTATAGCGTAACAATTCCTGTAACTCTGTGGTTTATTTCAAAAAATAAAAAGCAAAAAGGTAAAACCTTGTTTATTGATGCTCGTAAAATGGGCTATATGGTAGATAGAAAACACCGAGATTTTACTGATGAAGATATTAAAAAACTTTCCGATACTTTTACTAAATTCCAAGAAGGAACACTGGAAGATGTAAAAGGATTCTGTGCCGTAACATCAACTGAAGATATTGCAAAACAAGATTATATCCTAACTCCAGGTCGTTATGTCGGAATTGAAGAACAAGAAGACGATGGCGAACCTTTTGAAGATAAGATGAAAAGATTAACTTCCGAACTTTCCGAAATGTTCACTAAATCAAATGAATTGCAAGAAGAAATCAAGAAAAATCTTTCAGCGATTGGATTTGAAGTAAAGTAGGAAAATATAGTTTATGAATAAAAATGAAATAATAATATATAAAGATAATAATGACAATATAGAATGTAAAGTTAGTTTTTCTAATGATACACTTTGGTTATCTTTAGATCAAATTTCTAAAGTATTCAAGAAAAACAAATCAACTATTTCAAGACATATAAGAAATATTTTTGAATCTGAAGAATTAGATAAAAATTCAGTTGTTGCAAATTTTGCAACAACTGCAAACGATGGTAAAACCTATAATGTAGATTATTACAATTTAGATATGATAATTTCTGTTGGATATCGTGTTAATTCAAAAATTGCAACTCAATTTAGAAAATGGGCTACAAATATTTTAAAAAAATATTTAACAGATGGTTACGCAGTCAATGAAGAAAAACTCAAACTTGAAAAAGAAAAGGTTAAGGCTTTGCAAGATACGATAAGTTTACTTTCAAGAAGTTTGACTAATCAGGTTGAGAATATGGAAGATGCAAGACAAGTTGCACAACTTCTTGATAACTTTGCACATGGGCTTGATTTACTAGATAATTTTGACCACAAAACTTTGGATTCCAAAGGTCAGACAGAAAGAGAAGCCGCAAGAGTAACAGAAGAAGAATTTTTGCAAGTTATTGATAAAATGAAATCAGAATTCGCAAGTGATGTGTTTGCAAATCCCAAAGACGATAGTTTTGCAAGCTCCGTTAATCAGATTTATCAAACATTTGATGGGCAAGAATTATATCCTACTTTAGAAGAAAAAGCTGCAATGCTATTATATTTGATAACTAAAAACCATTCTTTTTCAGACGGTAATAAACGAATTGCGGCAAGTTGTTTCTTGTATTTTATGGATAAAAACGGAATGTTATATAAAAACGGAACTCCGATTATTGATAACGCAACCTTGTTTTCTATGACATTACTAATCGCAGAAAGTAATCCAACAGAAATGGAAACAATAAAGGCTGTAGTGGTCAGTGTGTTGAATGGGGGTAGATAGATGACATTAGAAACAGGCTTAAATTTTTGTCATGACTTTATGGTTGTTATTGATACTAATTGTTTCAATAATTATTCATCAGATAAATTAATTCCGTTTTATGCATGTGATAAATGTCATTCATTTTTTGCTGATAAAAATGCAAGAGCAGGAATAACACTGGGGAAATATTATATAACAGAAGGAGTTTTTGGCGAAATTATTCAACAAAGAAAAGAGGAATTTCGAAAGACAATAAATGAATTAGAGAAAATTTTAAAAAAATTAAATATAGAAATGGATTTACCTTCTGAACCAGATTTTGAAAAAGAATTAAATGAATACTTAAAAAATTTTTGTATTAGTATTCTTCCAAATGCCCAAAGTGAAGTTTTTTCACGAATTATAGATAGGGCTATTAATAAGAAATTGCCATTTAAGCAAGTAGGAGATGGGAAAAATTCAAAAGCATCAGACAAAGGTTTTAAAGATGTTTTAATATGGGAAACTCTTCTGGAGTTTGATTACGAGAGAAAGAGAATTGGAAAAGTATTTTTTATAACGGCGAATGAAAAAGATTTTCCTCTAAATGATTTATTACCAGAATGGAAAGACCACCATCCTGATGTTGAACTTTCTATAATTCAAAATTGGAATGAGTTCATATTAGAAGAACAAAAAATATTCCCTGAATTATTAGCACAAAATAATATATACTATCCGAGATTATTGGAAATATTTCAAGATGAAAATCCAGATATTGTAGAACTGCTAAATTATAAAAAGAAAATTATAGGTAGAGAAAACAGTAATATCGTAGAAATAGAAACAGATGTTAAAAAGAAAGATGGTACAATATACTCAGACAAATATTACTATGACGTTCGTATAAACGACATAACATTAATTGATCCAGATAAATATGATACAGACGAGGAAGATAATGACAAATTGGAATAAAATAAAAATATCTGATATAGCAGAAGTCATAGGTGGAGGTACTCCAAGTACAAAACAACCTGAATTTTGGGGTAACGATATACCGTGGCTAACGCCAAAAGATTTATCTGGATATAATAATAGATATATTTTAAGTGGTGAGAGAAGTATCTCAAATGAAGGGTTAAAAAATAGTAGTGCTAGAATACTACCTAAAGGTTCAATTCTGTTAACAAGTAGGGCTCCCATTGGATATTTAGCAATTGCGGAGCAAGAACTATGCACAAATCAAGGTTTTAAAAGTTTAATTTTAAAGCAAGGAAACAATTCCGAATTTTTCTATTATTTATTAAAAAATAACATTGAGTATATAAAAAATATGAGCTCCGGCTCGACTTTTGCTGAAATATCTGGTTCACAAGTAAAGAATTTGGAGTTTAGTATACCACCACTTGAAACGCAAGAGAAAATAGCGAAAGTTTTGAGTGCGATTGATGATAAAATTGAATTAAATAATTCGATAAATAATAATTTAGAACAACAAGCTCAAGCTATTTTCAAATCTTGGTTTGTAGATTTTGAGCCTTTTAATGGAATTTTACCTGTCGATTGGTCAGAAGATATATTGGGCAATTTTATTGAAATAAAAAGAGGTGGTTCACCAAGACCTATTCAAGATTATATTGCAGATTCAGGATATAGATGGTTAAAAATATCTGATGCAACATCAATACAATCACCATTTATTTTAAATATAAAAGAACACATTAAAGAAAGTGGTATCAATAAAACTGTCTTATTAAAATCAGGTTCGTTAGTATTATCAAATAGTGCAACTCCAGGAATTCCCAAAATATTGGATGTTGATAGTTGCATTCATGACGGTTGGCTATACTTCCCAAAATCAATGTTATCTAATGAATATTTGTACCTATTGTTTAAATTCATTAGACCTAATCTTGTAGCATTGGGCAATGGGAGTGTATTTACAAATCTAAAAACAGATATTTTACGAAATTATAATACAATATTACCTGATAAAGAAACTTTAACAAAATTTGATGGTGTTGTTAGTGTTATATTTAAACAAATTCTATATAATACACGAGAAAACGAAAAATTAATTCAACTTCGTGATACACTTTTGCCAAAACTGATGAGTGGTGAAATTGATGTTTCTAAGGTCGAAATTGACGACATTTTAGAAAATCAGTCCACCGATAAATTATTGTTTAGGGAGGATAAGTAATGACAAGACAAAATATGTTTGAAATCTTAAAAAGTAAATATAATATTGTAAAAGAAATGAATAAAATTACTAATCTATACAATAAAATATCCATATGGGTGTGTATCTATTCTGAAAATAGCCATTATTCAATTGAAGAATTATTTGAAACTCAGATTTTACCTGATTGGAAACAGCGAGGATCTTATTTAACTTGCAAAGAAATTAAAAATGATTTAAATATTACAGACTATTTTGTAAAAGAAAGTTCCATTGATAATATTATAATTGCATTAGAATATTATGAAAACATTTTTTACTTAATGTATAAAAGATTTCGAAGAGACGACCATTATGAATTTCCTAAAGAATACTATCTAATGATACAAAATATAAATATTTTATTAGATCATTTAAATTATGAAAGGAAGATTTTTGAACGAGAAGAAAAGTTAATTCTAATACCTAAAAAACCAGAAGCTACTGCAGTTGCTGAGATATCAAGTAAAGAAACAGCTTTAGCTATTCTTATGTATAACCACCATTCAATGAAAGGTAACATTACAGGAAAGAGAAAACTTTTATATCAAATCTCTCTTGAGTTTGAGACTCTTTTAAAACAACCTCATAAAAACTATAACGACTTTTTTGAAAAAACAAATGGCTTACTAAATAATTTGCATATCAGGCATGATAATAAGACAAAAGAAGGAAATAAAAATCCTGTTATAGAAATTGATGACAAAGAACTAGAAAACTGGTATGATGAATTGTATCAATTATTGTTATTTTGTGTGTTAATACATGATAACTTAGAAAGAAAAAATAGAGTTGCAGATTTTTTAAAATCCATAAAGGAGAACAAATGCAAGGACTAACAGAAGCAGCTTATGAAAATTCAGTAATAGAATTATTCCAACATTTGGGTTATACGCATGTGTATGGTCCTGATATTGAAAATCGTGATTTTAATTCTCCTTTGTATTTAGATATTTTAGAAGATTCTATTTATCGAATCAATCCCAATGTTCCAAAATCCGCTATTCAAGAGGCGTTATTCAAAATCAAAAATTTTGACAATGGCGAATTGTTACAACAAAACAAAATTTTTATGGATTATCTACAAAATGGGATAACTGTAAAATATTTAGAAAATGGCGAACAACGTTCAACTATTGTTTATTTAGTCGATTACAAAAATGTTGATAATAATTCATTTATCGTTGCTAATCAATGGACTTTTGTTGAAAACTCTGAAAAAAGACCTGATGTATTGTTGTTTATTAACGGTTTACCGCTTGTTCTTTTTGAACTTAAATCGCCATCTCGTGAAGAAACCGATTCCTCTCAAGCATATAGACAAATTAGAAACTATATGAAAGAAATTCCATCAATGTTTATCTACAACACAATTTGCGTTATGTCTGATTTATTGATTTCAAAAGCTGGAACAATTACATCTGATGAAACTCGTTATATGGAATGGAAAACCAAAGACGGCAACTATGAAAACAATCAATATGCACAATTTGATACATTTGTAGAAGGAATTTTTCAAAAAGAAAGATTTTTAGACATCTTAAAAAACTTTATTTGCTTCAACAATGATGGACCAAATACCTTCAAAATTCTTGCAGGATATCATCAATATTTTGCAGTTAAAAAAGCTATTGAATCCACAAAACATGCAACGCAAACTGACGGTAAAGGTGGTGTATTCTGGCACACACAAGGTAGCGGAAAATCTTTATCAATGGTATTTTATGCACACCTTTTGCAAGAAGCATTAAACAGTCCAACCGTTGTTGTTATAACAGATAGAAATGATTTAGATAACCAGTTATATTCTCAGTTTTCAAAGTGTCAGGAATTTTTGCGACAAACTCCAATTCAAGCACAATCAAGAGAAAATTTAAAAGAACTTCTTGATGGCAGAGAGGCAAACGGTATAATTTTTACCACAATGCAAAAGTTTGAAGAATCAGATGAGCCATTATCTACAAGACGAAATATTGTAGTTATGGCAGATGAGGCTCACAGGGGACAATATGGATTAACGGAAAAAGTTGATGCTAAAACTGGTAAAATCAAAACAGGTACAGCTCGGATTATAAGAGATAGTTTGCCAAATGCAACATATATCGGTTTTACAGGAACTCCGATTTCATCTAAAGACAAAAACACAAGAGAAGTTTTTGGTGATTATATTGATATTTATGATATGACACAAGCTGTTGAAGATGGTGCAACTCGCCCTGTTTATTACGAAAGCAGAGTTGTAAAACTCCAACTTGACCCTGCGACACTTGCTCTTATTGATAAAGAATATGACATAATGGCACAAAATGCTGATGAAGAAGTCATAGAACAAAGCAAACGAGAATTAAGCCAAATGGAAACTGTTTTGGGCGATGATAGCACAATTAATTCTTTGGTAGATGATATATTGAATCATTACGAAAACAACAGAGAAAATCTTTTGACTGGTAAAGCAATGATTGTAGCTTATTCTCGACCTATTGCCATGAAAATTTATAATAGAATTCTTGAACTAAGACCAAATTGGGGTGAAAAGAACAAAGAAAAAATTGCAGTTGTAATGACCTCTGGAAACAATGACCCAGAAGAATGGCGTGATATTATTGGTAACAAAGCGCATAAGACAGAGCTTGCAAAAAGATTTAAAGATAACAATGATACTTTAAAAATTGCTATTGTTGTTGATATGTGGCTAACAGGTTTTGATGTTCCATCATTAGCCACAATGTATGTTTACAAACCAATGAGCGGACATAATTTGATGCAGGCAATCGCTCGTGTAAACCGAGTATTTAAAGATAAAGAAGGTGGATTGGTTGTTGATTATGTAGGAATTGCAACAGCACTAAAACGAGCAATGAATGATTACACTGCAAGAGATAGAAAAGCGTACGGTAATCCTGATATTTCCCAAATTGCATATCCAAAATTCCTTGAAAAATTAGAAGTTTGTCAAGACTTATTCCATGGCTATGATTTTTCTAAATTTACAACAGGCAGTGATTTAGATAGAGCGAAAACTATTAGTGGTGCAGTGAACTTTATTATTGCTCCAAGTATGCAGGATAAAAAAGAGACTTTCCAAAAAGAAGCGTTATTGTTACATCAAGCCTTGTCTTTATGTTCTTCAATAGTTGATGAAAAAGACAGAATTTTGGCTGCATTTTTTGAATCTGTAAGAGTGTTATTAAATAGATTATTGAATACCGGCATTGATAAAAAGATATCACTTCCGGAAATGAACGCAAGAATAAATGAACTATTAAAACAAAGTATAAAAAGCGATGGCGTAATAAATTTATTTTCTGATATAAAAGAAGAGTTTTCATTATTCGACCCTAAATTTTTAGATGAAATTTCAAAAATGAAAGAAAAAAATCTTGCAGTTGAAATATTAAAGAAATTACTCGCAGAACAAGTTTCATGTTATAAACGAACAAATTTTGTAAAATCAGAAAAATTTAGTGAACTTATTCAAGCTGCAATGAACAAATATATAAATGGTTTAATTACAAATGCTGAAGTTATTGAAGAACTCTTAAAAATTGCAAAACAAATTAAAGAAGGCTTGCAGCCTATTGGAGATTTGAATGACGAAGAAATAGCATTTTATGATGCATTAACAAAACCTCAAGCCGTAAAAGATTTTTATAAAAACGAAGAATTGATAAATATGACGAGAGAATTAACAGATTCTTTAAGAAGAAACAAAACTATTGATTGGCAAAAGAAAGAATCTGCTAGGGCAAATATGAGAAGAATTATTAAAAGACTTCTAAAGAAATACAATTATCCCCCAGAAGAAGCGCAAGATGCATTACAAACTGTAATGACTCAATGTGAACTTTGGACAGATAATTTAATGATTGTATAAAAGCATAAAATTAAACTAAGTAATTATTACAAAGTTTAAATATATCATTATAATCGTTTTCTAAAACTTGGTTATAAATTGGATGTTGCGTAAACTACTTTATATTATTCAATACATCAGAAAGATATTGTTTGTAGTAATCTTTCAATTCGACGGGCTTTTTAATCTGGACTTTACAACCCCATTTGAAAAGTTCTTGGCAGATTGCATAAGTTCCACCAGATTTAAATTCAACTTGAACATTTTCATTTTTTAATTGTTTGATTTTTTGTGTTGGGTGGAAATGGATCAATGTTTTAATATTTTAGACAGATTAGTTAACTCAAAATTTAGGAGTAGATTTAAACTTCGAGTAAAAGAGCTTGAATATATCAAGGGCAAGGGTTTTTATACTATTTATATTCATGCCTGCTATTTTATTCGGGATAGAGTAGCTCCGGCAGGACCAATCAATGACGACAAACAAACTCCAATGCACGGACCCCATGTTTTCATTGCTCAACACGCAACAGCTACTTGCTGCCGTGGCTGTATTGAAAAATGGCACAAATTCCCTCAACACCGACAATTAACCCAATCCGAACAAAAATACCTTGTTTCAGTAATTATGGAATGGATAAATCGCCAAATTAATTCAAACCCTGTTTTATAACCGTTCAAAATATGTTCAAATTTATGTTTGTGATACTCTAAAGAAAAAAGGAATGGTCTATGGAAGATATCAAAGTAATTCGTGAAGAATTTAGAAAATATTTATATAAACAGGTCGTAGCTAATGAATTAAGTAAAGTTGATGCTGATACTCAATATTCTGATGCTGATTATCCACGAAAACACGCCGACGAATTAGGAATTAATTATTGGGAATCTTTTAGAGATGATATTAGCCTTGAAAATCTATTATCTATTTTAAAAGAACGATTTACAAAAGAAGGGAAAAATCCTTCCACTATTGTATCTTACAAAAGAGCTTTAAAAAACTTTAAAATTTTTATAGATGAAAACGGTGATAAATATGCAATTAATAATCACGCAGAAATAAATTATTATTGGGTATGTCAAAGCCAAAATTATAAAAATGAAAAAAATGAGAAGTCTTTAATTGCTCCAGATACAAAATCTCCTCATAGACAAATCTTAAAAGAATTAAAAGTTGGTGATAAAATAATTAGCTATAATAAAAACAAAGGCATTCAGGCAATTCTTGATGTTACTAAAGCTTATTATATAGACGATAAAAATAATATAATTGTAAATGTTAATTATAATGAGTTATCACAACCGATAGTGAAAGTTGATTTTGTTAATAATATAAAGAAACATAATATTAATGTTTTTTATAAAAACAGTCCGATAGATAAAAATTATAACATTAATACTGGTTACTGTTTTAAAATTAGTAAAGAATTTTATAATGCCACTTTAAACCAAGATGCATATTTAAATAATTATAAAAAAAGTGAGGTAAATATGGATAAATTCCCTAAAAATCTAATTCTATATGGACCTCCGGGAACCGGTAAAACATATAACACAGTTTTAAAAGCAATGAGTATTATTGATAATACGGAATATAAAGATGTTTCAAAAGAACAATACTCTGCTCTAAAAACAAGATTTGACGAGTTAAAACAAGCAGGGCAAATTGAATTTGTAACATTTCATCAATCATATTCTTATGAAGAATTTGTTGAAGGAATAAAACCATACATTCCTGAATGGGGTACAACAGATAATGCTGACGTTAAATATATTGGTGAAAACGGAATATTTAAAGAAATCTGTAAAAATGCACGACAAATTAAAACCGATAAAACTTCTCACAAGATAGATTTTTCAAAGACCAGAATATTTAAAATGTCACTTGGCGCCAATTGGGAAAATGAAACGGAAGATATTTATAACTACTGTTTAACAAACAATGTGGTTGCTTTGGGTTGGGGTGACGATAAAGATTTTTCATCTTGTAATACGTCTGAAGAATTTAGAAATCTTGATTCAACGTGGGGCGCAAAAGCCGTAGAAATATTTAAAAACTGGATGCGAGTTGGCGATATTATTTTAATATCAAACGGGAATTCAAATATTAAAGCCATCGCGCAAATTACAGGGGAATATGAATACCATAATGATAGAGAAATAAGGTATTGCCAGTTTAGAAATGTAAATTGGCTATATAACAGTGACGATATTCCTGTAGCAAAATTCTATGATAAAAAGCTGTCGCGGCAAGCAATATATGGATTTTATAACAAGGATAAAGAAGGAAAAGATGATTACAATTCCTCAATAAATACTAATTTTTTAAATGAAATTATTACAGGAAACATAAATAGTGCTGAAGAAAAACCATATATTCTTATTATTGATGAAATTAATCGCGGTGATGTTTCAAAAATATTTGGTGAATTGATTACTTTAATTGAAGAAGATAAACGTATTGGTAATAAATACCAAATGAAAACCATATTGCCATATTCAAAAGAATCATTTGGCGTACCAAATAACTTATACATTATCGGAACAATGAATACGG
>ERZ869991.740-NODE-740-length-11175-cov-4.953595_pt1 | contig 11175 bp, 6 predicted proteins | sample MGYA00520862_ERZ869991 | MGnify/ENA primary metagenome ERZ869991 (study PRJEB32232, sample SAMN07284978) | human gut metagenome | biome: human-associated habitat; material: feces | host: Homo sapiens | place: Tanzania | collected 2014-08-11 ...
AATCGCCACGACACAGCCACCTTGCCATTGCTCTTGGTGGCTACAACTCCTCTGTTCAGCTTTTCCATCATGATATTCTTCATATCATAGCGTGGTTGGGCGTAGCCCGCTGAACATACTGCGAGTAAGCAGATAGTAGAAAGTAGTTTCATAATAAAAAATTATATTGCTTTAGTAAACGTTTACAAGTATGAAGTTAGAGAAGTTAAAGTAGTTAGAGAAGTTAAAGAAGTTAGAGCCAATAGCCTTTTTACAAAGTATTTACCTACAAAAAATAATCCTCTCCCCTCTTTGAAGTGCCCCCAAAGAGGTGGAGAGGGTAAAGCTTTGTTTACTTCTCAAGATGTCTTGCATATTCGCAAGCAGCAAGCAGGAAGGCACCAGTACCGAAGTTTGTTACACTCTTCTGATTTACCACCTGTCCAGGAATAGCCTTTTCGCCGATAGGCTGCACATAGCCTACTGTACCATCTGGCTGAAGGGCTATATTAGCAAGATAGTTCCAAGCCTTGTCAACAGTTTTCTGGTATTTCTTAGATAGATAACCGTTGTTGATACCCCACTGAATACCATAAGCGAAAAGTGCAGTACCACTTGTCTCGCGACCAGGAGCCTGCTCTGGGTCTACCATAGAGCGAGTCCAATAGCCTTCTTCTTGCTGGCATTTAGCGACAGCCTTAACAATCTTCTTATAATAAGAAATGTATGTCTTGCGATGAGCATCGTCCTTAGGAAGGTCTTTTAATATCTTAGCAAAGGCTGCTACAACCCATCCGTCACCACGAGCCCAGAAGTCTTTCTTTCCATTATTGGTGGTATGCTTAGGATAAACATATTTGCCATCGCGGAAGTAGAGTCCTGTCTCCTTATCATACATGATGCTATTGGCATACTCCCAGTTTTCGTACAACTTCTGTAGATACTGCTTGTCGCCAGTAAGCTTATACATTTTTGTCATCACAGGCATAACCATATACAAAGCGTCAGCCCACCACCAGTAGTCAGACTTGTCGCTATATGCCTCGTAGTGCATAACTTCCTTAGCACGCACCAACATAAAGTCCTTGTTGGCTGGAGCTATAGGAGAATTATAGAGGTCGATATAAGTCTGGAAGCAAATCTGCCAGTCGCCAAACAAAACGAAATCGTGACCTTCGCCATATTTCTCATAGCGCCACTTGCTCTTATCAGCTTCGCGAGCACCCTTCCATTGGTTCTTTTCAGCCCACTCGTATGAATACTTATACCAATCGTTATTGTTCAAATACTGAGCAGCTTCCATATTACCTGTATGATAAACGGCAGGATCCCAAAACGAGCGTTCTTGCTTTGGATGATTCTTCTGCCAGGTATTGTTCACCTTAGTAATAATATCTTTCACCTCGCTTACTGTCCAGTTTTTAGCCATTGCTGACTGCAAACCCAAAACTGCGAGTGCCAATATTAATATCTTCTTCATAATTATTGTTTTTAGTTAATGATTGATGTTTAATAGATTACCATTTATCTTTAGTTTGAATATCATCAGCCCATCTATGGTCTTTAGGGAATTCCTGTCCGTTCCATGCTTTTACCTGAGTCCAAGGCTTTGCCTCGTCTGTCCAGAAAGGAGCTGTGGCAGGAAGACCAAGAGGCATAAATGCCAACGAAGTCATATATAGCGAGCCATTGTTGGTATACCAATCGGCGATATTCTTCTGTGAGCCACAGAAACCGATGGTGAGGAATCCACCCTCATTGTAGTTATTCTGGTGGTCAAACATGCGGTGCATAACCTTTGTCAACGCTGCTCTCACCTGTCCGTTGCTGAGGTCTGCAGGCAACTTCTCATACCAAGCCATCAAAGCCAATGGTTGCATGGCAGCAAGACGGTAAGGAGTAGAGCGACCGATAACAGGGTATGTACCCTCAGGCGAAATGAAGCGTTCAAGGATGATAGAGAATTTCTGTGCTCTCTTAAGCTCACGCTGATAATATTTCTTATAGTCCAAACGAGTGTTAGCCTTTGCATCTACCATTGCCTGTAGGGTTTCGAGATACATAGGGTGGAATACATAGCTTGAATAATAGTCGAAAGCGAAGACTGGTCCATCAGCATACCATCCGTCGCCAACATACCATTCTTCTGTCTTACGACAGGCTGTATTCACGCGGAACTCATCATATGGAGCACCAGCCTTAGCGAGGAAGCTCTCTATAACACTTGAGAACAAGAACCAGTTTGTGTAAGGAGGGTCTACTCTTCTCAACTGAGTGAACTCCTCAAAATAGCGTTTCTTTGTAACCTCATCGAGTGGTTTCCACAATGTGTCGTAAGCTCTAAGGAAGCTCTCTGCCACATATGCAGCATCTACCAATGCTTGTCCATGTCCTCTCCAAGCCAAATAGTCTGGATTTTGAGGATCAACAGCATTCTTATAGCTTGCCAACGCCCACTCTCTGAGCTGCTTGCGTTGAGCACTTTCTGCAGTTTCGTCATCTGGCAATGATAGCCAAGGAGCAATACCTGCCATCAATCTGCCGAAGCATTCCATGTAGGCAACCTTCTTGTTTCTACCGTCCCAGTTTGGCGACACCTCGAGTTGCATATTCTTCTGCAACTCGCCTTTAGCCATGTTTTCCAATACTGGCTGCGCCATCTTATAGGCTTGCTGGCACCAGTATTCACGATCAGTTAGTTGTTTTTGTTTCTTTTTTGCAGCCATTGCACCAATAGGCAACAGCAATGCAAGCACTAAGATTAGCGCTTTGTGGAATTGATTAGTCATAGTTCAAATTTGAATATTGTTGATAATAATGTTATTTTTTAGGTTTTTACGTTGCAAAGATAATGCAAATGAGCGCAATGTAAGCTTGCTTACAAATTGCCGAATGCAGCTTATCTTCTGCAAAGATAGTCCTTTTATATTTATTAGACAAATGGTTAGGAAAGAAAATATTGAAGGGGTCCAAAAATGAAAGACACATTAATGCTATAGTAGCGAGATTATCTCGCTTTCTCATTCCATATTTCCCGTGCGAGATACTTATCACTACGGCAATGCAAATCAGCAACACCATCTTCCATCAACTGCAGGGTGTCGGAATTATAAAAAATATCCATTGCCTTATCCAAAGGAACGGAATACATTTTGCTTATTTCTTCAATAATTCGTGCATATTTCGCTTCTAGAATAGCATGGTAGGCTTCATCATGTACTGTCATAACTTTATACTTTCCTTATAATACTCCTTTCTCTTTCATAAACTCGGTAAGATCTTCCATTAAATATTCTTTGCCAAAAGTATGCAATACATCATAACTCGGTATGATGTAGTCCATTAGTATGCCCGAAGTTTTAAGACGCTGATAAACATCTTGAGACTTAAGCCCAAGCCTACGTGCCAAATTGCCAACACAATATGTCACAAAATCAACATCCTGCGATTTTATATTTGTTGTTGCTACATCCATATTCTTCTATTTTTGTACATTTAGACATAAAATCATGCGGTAAACTTACAACATTTTCTCGAAATAGCCAAGAAAATACCCTTTTTCTTTGTCATATCTTCAAATTATAGTAATTTTGCAAGCACAAACTTAAAATAAATACCAATTAGAAGGAATAATGGCGAATTTAAGATTCGAAGTTGTAGCCGAGGCTTTCAAGAAAAGACCCGTCGACGTTCTCGCACCATTGGAGCGACCATCACAGTATTATGGTAAATATGTCTTCAACCGTGCCAAGATGTACAAATACCTGCCTGCCGATGTTTATGCAAAACTCATCGACGTTATGGATAATGGTATTCGTCTTGACCGTTCTATTGCTGACGCAGTGGCACGTGGCATGCGACAATGGGCAGAAGAGAATGGAGTTACACACTACACTCACTGGTTCCAACCTCTGAACGAGGGTACTGCCGAAAAGCACGACGCTTTCATTGAGCACGATGGCAAGGGTGGAATGATAGAGGAATTCTCTGGAAAACTACTCATGCAGCAGGAACCTGATGCTTCAAGTTTCCCTTCGGGCGGTATCCGCAACACCTTCGAGGCTCGTGGATATTCGGCTTGGGACCCTACATCGCCTGTCTTCATCATCGACGACACTCTTTGTATCCCTACCATCTTTATCTCGTATACTGGCGAAGCGCTTGACTACAAGGCTCCGCTGCTTCGTTCGCTTCATGCTGTGAACGTGGCTGCCACAGAGGTGTGCCACTATTTCTATCCTGACGTGAAGAAGGTGCAGACAAACCTGGGATGGGAACAGGAATACTTCCTCGTTGACGAAAGCTTGTATTCAGCTCGTCCTGACCTTATGCTTACTGGTCGCACTCTTATGGGACACGACTCAGCAAAGAATCAGCAGATGGACGACCACTACTTCGGAACTATCCCTGAGCGTGTGCAGGCTTTCATGAAAGACCTTGAGATACAGGCTCTTGAACTTGGTATTCCTTGCAAAACTCGCCACAACGAGGTTGCACCAAACCAGTTTGAGCTTGCTCCTATTTATGAGGAGTGCAACTTGGCTGTAGACCACAACATGCTCTTGATGAGCCTTATGCGTAAGGTTGCTCATAAGCATGGTTTCCGCATGTTGCTCCACGAAAAGCCTTTTGCAGGCATCAATGGTTCGGGTAAGCACAACAACTGGAGCTTGGTTACAGATACAGGCATATTGCTACATGCAGCAAGCAAGAATGGCGAAGACAACCTTCGCTTCGTAGTATTCATCGTAGAAACCCTTATGGCTGTTTATCGCCACAACGGATTGCTCAAAGCGTCTGTGATGAGTGCCACAAACGACCATCGTCTTGGTGCCAACGAGGCTCCTCCTGCTATTATTTCAAGCTTCCTTGGTAAGCAGCTCAGCGACTTGCTCGACCATATCGAGAAGGCTGACAAAGACGAACTCTTCAATCTTGCTGGCAAGCAGGGTCTGAAGCTCGATATTCCTGAGATTCCTGAATTGCTCATCGATAATACCGACCGCAACCGCACATCGCCTTTCGCATTTACTGGTAACAGATTCGAATTCCGTGCCGTAGGTTCTGAGGCCAACTGTGCAAGCGCTATGATAGTGCTCAACACCGCTATGGCAGAGGCTCTCAACAACTTCAAGAGTCGCGTAGACGCTCTCATCGCTAAGGGCGAAGACCAGACAAGCGCCATCATCGATATTGTTCGCGAAGACATCCTTGCCTGCAAAGCCATCCGCTTCGACGGTAATGGATATAGCGATGAATGGAAAGAAGAAGCTAAGAAGCGCGGTCTCGACTGCGAGGCTTGCTGCCCTAAGTGCTTCGACCGCTATCTCGACAAAGAGAGCATCGCTATGTTTGAGTCGATGAACGTAATGAAGGAGAACGAGCTTAAAGCACGCAACGAGGTGAAGTGGGAAACATACACCAAGAAGGTGCAGATAGAAGCTCGCGTGATGGGCGACCTCTCGATGAACCATATCATCCCTGTTGCCACCCACTATCAGAGCCGCTTGGCTAAGAATGTGGAAGGCATGATGAATGTATTTGGAGCCGAAGAGGGCAAGAACCTCACAGCCCGCAATGTGAAAATTATCAAGGAGATTGCAGAGCGCACTCAGTGCATCGAAACACTCGTAGAAGAACTCGTAGAGGCTCGCAAGAAGGCTAACGTTATAGAAAGCGAGCGCGAAAAAGCCATTGCATACCACGACACCGTGGTGCCAAAGATGGAGGCCATCCGCTATCAGATAGACAAGCTCGAGCTTATCGTTGCTGATGAGCTTTGGACATTGCCAAAATATCGTGAATTGCTATTTATCAGATAATAGTCATTTTCACAATCATCCATATAATATTATAAGGTAAGGGTAGGTACATTTTTATGTATTTACCCTTATTTTTTGGCTAAAATCTCATATTTTACTCCATTTTTGCTCATTTTTATCCTCCACTATCAAAATAATAATTGTAAATTTGCAACCGATATCATGATTAACACATGATATATTTCGTAATAAACTTAATAAACATAATTATATTACTAATTAACTTATCCTAACATGAAGAAAGTATTACTTATGTCTCTTGCAGCGGCATTTAGCTTTACTGCTTTCGCACAAGAGGAAGATGTAACACATCTTATTACTAACGCAGGTTTCGATGAGGGCTTAACTTTCACAGACGAAGGTAAACCTACTTCTGAAACTACTGCAACAGGCGAAACTGGTGAAGGTGCTCGCGTTCTGTTATCTGCAAATGGTGATTACTATGCAGAACCTACTGATGGTAAAGGTACCAGTGCAGCAGGAGGTCTCTCTTGGTATGGTTTCCTTGGTGCTCCTAAGGGATGGACTGTTGCCAAGGACTATGTTACTACAAAGCCTTTCTGGAAGTATTTCGGAGTTCTCCCTTATAGCTTGAAAGAGGGTTATCTTGGTGCAGGTCGTGGTTCTGATGGTAAAGCTGCTGAATCAATAACTGTTCCTGCTAAGCCTGCGGCTGATGATACCGACGATAACACAGGTCTCCTCTATATGCGTGCAGGATGGGGAGGAGCTGTAGCTTATCAGCAGACAGTATCTTTGCCATGCGCTAAATACCGCTTGGAATATTGGACTATCAACTTGAATTCAAATGTTGATACAGATCCTAAAAATGCGGCTACCGACCTTACAAAGGTTATTTGCCGTAAGGATGAATTCTCTGATGCAACAGGTCTTTCTGCAACAGAATGGACAAAGCACGAGTTTACCTTTACTCCAACTTCAGATTTTACACTCCAGTTTGGTTATAAGTCTGGTAACGTAGGCTCAAACAAAAACCCTTGGGTTGTTATCGATGGTGTTAAGCTTTATAAGATTGGCGAGGCTTCTGAAGAGGAAATCTACACTTCTGATTTGAACGTTCTTCAAGAGGATTTTTATGTAATGACAGATGAATATACAGAATATTCAGGTCTTGTAGGTCAGATTGAAAAAGCAGTTGAGGATATTGACAATGCCATCGGTTCTGGTGATGCTGAAATTATGAAGAGCACTCTTGCTTCAGTTACCGCTCTTAAGGATTCTATCATCATGGCTGCAGGTCTCGTACCTTCAATCACAGCTTCATACAACAAGGCAACAGCTGCTGCAGAAAAGGCTTACCCAGGTCTCGCAGATCTTCAGCCTGTTCTCGCTAAGTTCGACCAGACAGTGAATAATGGTACATGGGCAGATATCGTTGCTTACGCTACAGAGTTGAAGCAGGCTTACATTACTTATATGACAAGCCAGGTTGCTTCTGCTGACGCTCCTGCTGACTATACATTCCTTGTACAGAACCCATTGTTCGTTAAGGAAGGTTCAGAGCCAACAATAGAGGATGGCGTATTCACATACCCTAACCAGGATACTTTCGAAACAGGTAAGGCACCTGAAGTTGCAACATCTGAGGGTTGGACTAAGTCAGGTACATGTACTGATGGCGACCAGCGTTTGAACTACGCTCAGGGCCGTATCTGCTGGAACGCATGGAAGGCTAATACCGATGGCAAGACCCTTGAGGTTTCTCAGGTTATCAAGAATTTGCCTAACGGATACTATAAGGTTAGCGGCGACTTGATTACCCAGGATGGCTTTGTAAACGATCAGCACGTATTCGCAACAAGCTCATTGCAGTCAAGCAACTCAGCATCTTTGACAGAAGGTTTGTGGAATGACAACAACGCTGGAACTTGGACAACTCTTACATCTGACAAGGTGCTCGTTCACGATGGCGGACTCACAATCGGTGCTTCTGGTACACTTGCTAATAAAAACCAGACAGGTTGGTTCTGCGCAACAAACTTCCAGCTCCTATACCTCGGTGCTGCTACACAGGCTGAAATCGAAGCAGCTCTCGCTGCTAAGGCTGAGAATGCTAAGGCGCTCGTAGCTGCTATGCACTTTGGTGCAGACAAGGCTGCTGCTAACGACAGCATCGCAGAATACACAACTACAGGCGAACTCGTTAAGCTTAACGCTGCTATCAAGCTCGCTCAGAACTCTGAGGCTAAGTACGAGGAAATCAATGCTGAGGGCAAGACTATTCCTACTGTTGCTGTAGCTGTTACAGATGGTACATATGGTGTAGCTACTGAAATTGCTCAGTCTGCTTACGACAACACATTGGCTTACATCAACAATGGTTCTTACAACAAGGTTGATAGCGTCATCAACATCTTGAAGGCATATGTCAACAACTATGTTCCTGCTTACAACACAGCAGACGAAACATTGAAGGCTCTCACTTCAGCTACTGCTAAGGAAGTTCTTACTTCTGTTATGACTGAACACAAGAAGGTTCTTATGTCTGAACTCAAGTCTGAGGATTATGTTAAGGCTGCTATCGTTCAGCTTACTGCTGCTACTGCTACTGCAAATGCTCAGGAGGCTTACGAGAAGAATCCTAACTCTACCGACTACACAGGCTTTATCATCAACGCTCAGTCAGCATCTACCGATGGTTGGAATGTTATCAAGGGCGAAGGCGATGGTCCTTTAAAGAAGAGCCAGTACTTCACAGACGATGCTAACCGTACATACTTCGACTCATGGAACGGTACAGCAGGTAAGAACAACTTCTACATGGATCAGGCTATCGAAGGTCTTCCAAACGGAACATATACTCTTGCTGCCAACGTACGTACATCTGCAGAGGGTGCATTCCTCTTCGCATCTACAGGTGCTGAGGCTGCCGACACTACATGGATGGAAATCCCTGTTCAGACCTACACTTACTTCGATGGGACAGCAGGTAAGGACAGCACAGTATTCGCTATGGACAAGTATGGTAAGCTTTGGGAAGAGGCTAAGGCTAAGATCGATGGTGGTTTGAGCGATACAGATCCTAACTACGCTACATACTCTGCAACATACAGCGCTAATGGTTCTAAAGGCTTTGGTTGGATGAACCTTCAGATTCCTAACATCGAGGTTACAAACCACGCTCTTACAATCGGTGTAACTTGCGACTCTACAAAGACCAACAAGCCTTCTAAGGTTACATGGTTCTCTGCAACCGACTTCACCCTCACCCTCGTAAAGGCTGGTGACAACGCTGGATGGAATGGTCCTGCAACAGGTATCACAGAAATCGAGAACGAAGCTCTCAAGGCTGACGCTATCTACAACATCAACGGACAGCGCATCGCTAACATGAACAAGCAGGGTCTCTACATCGTTGTTCGCAACGGTAAGGCTGTTAAGGTTCTTAAGAAGTAATCACAGATTAACTTCAATATACTTCAAAGGGAATCACCGCAAGGTGGTTCCCTTTTTTTTGATTCTTACAATTAGATACACTATTGCTCTACTACAAAAAATGAGCTCACTTATTTTGTATTATCTCTGATTTACACTAACTTTGCAAAATAACAAGCAAAATATATAATAAAAGTAATAACTAACAATGAAAACTTCATTACTACTCGCATCGCTGGCATTCTCTACCAACATGATGGCACAAACAGACGTTACTGCTGAGTATGTTAAGAATGCTTCCTTCGAACTTGATGATATCAAAACGATGGAAGCTGTGAATAACTCTGCTGACGGACTGCGTGGATACAAAACCACAGCTCCATCGGAATGGACGGTGACAGGAACAGGAGTGACATCGCTCTTGGTTACAACCGATTGTTTTACCGACAACAACTTTGGTAAAGTTACTACCATCAGCGATGGTACCCAGGCATACTATCTACGCCAGGGATGGTCGGCTGGCACCACCACTCTCAACCAGTCAATAGCATCATTGCCTAAGGGCAAATACAAACTTCAGGCAGATGTTCGCTCTGCCTACGCCAACTCGGCAACATCATCGTTCCGCCTCATCGCCAACGATGACAACGCTACAACATCTTTCAATCAAGGGTCTGCAAGCTATTTCACTACTGCTAAATGGCAAACCTATGAACTCAACTTCGAACAAGAAGTAGACGGCTTGGCAGAAATTGGTATTGGCATAGACTGGCAATCTGGTGGTAGCTGCATCATGATTGATAATGTACGCCTCACTCGCCTTGCCGACGACTTTGTGGAACCTGGCGACCCTACCGAAGACCAAGTGAAGAGCGTAACTGAAGGTATCATAAATGGTGACTTCATCGACGAAGCAACTATGCAAGGCGACTTGCTACAGATGCTTGCCAACTTCGCTACATACTTGAAGAATGACTTCCAAGCTGCTCAGGCTCCTAACAGCAAGGGTGAACTTTGCGGATGCTTCAAGAGCAATTCTACTATGAAAAACAATGAGGACGGTGTGCGCTCTAATGCCGACCTCTCTATGATATGTGCATTCCTTGCTAAATATGGCAAAGATAAGGTTACATTGCCAGCCAACGTCACTTGGGACGATATTGAGCAGATGGCTATGAAATCGCTCGTCTTTGCATACTCTACTCATAAAGCCAACAAGCTGAAGGTTTGTGCCGACAACAACTATTGGGGCTCAGTTTCTGCTTCCGACCATGTTTGGGAAAGTTCGCTTTGGGCTATGTCGGTAGCTTATTCTGCCTTCTTCCAATGGGATAAACTCTCTGACAACCAAAAGGGATATATCAAAGCATTGCTCAAGGCTGAATGCAACTACGAGCTAAACCGCTCTATTCCTACAGGTTATGCTGGCGATACCAAGGCTGAAGAGAATGGATGGGAGGTAGACGTGCTTGCTGCCACTCTCGGCTTGTTCCCTAACGACGAGTTGGCACCAAAGTGGTTTGCTCGTCTACGCGAGTTTGCTATCAACAGCTATTCTCACAAGGATGATGCTAACAACAATACCGTCATCGACCCAGAATACGACAACACTACTGTTGCCAACCTCTACAAGGGTCAGAACCTCTACGACGACTACACCCTGCAAAACCATAACTATTTCCACACCTCTTATCAGAATGTGGTAATCCAGGAACTTGGTGAAGCAGCTCTTGCCTTGAAGCTTTTCCAGACTTCGCTCTACGGTGAAGAAAAATGGAAAACCAACGCTTTGATGCACAACAACGACAAGGTACAGAAGGAAGTGCTCAATTGGCTTGCTCTCGCTGACGGCGAACTTGCTATGCCTAACGGCAACGACTGGAGCCTATTCCTCTACGACCAGATAACATCTTATACCACCAACGCCTGCTTCATCAGAGATGCCGATGCGTTGATGCTCGAAAATCTTGCTTACAAG
>ERZ869991.741-NODE-741-length-11164-cov-14.576260_pt1 | contig 11164 bp, 11 predicted proteins | sample MGYA00520862_ERZ869991 | MGnify/ENA primary metagenome ERZ869991 (study PRJEB32232, sample SAMN07284978) | human gut metagenome | biome: human-associated habitat; material: feces | host: Homo sapiens | place: Tanzania | collected 2014-08-11 ...
TTGAGGGATTTTTGAAAAACCGAAATCCTTAATGACCTTAATGACCTTGACCTTAATGACCGGATTCATGAATACATGTACCCATAATTATCTTAAAAAAACTTATTTATTCAATGGAATGTTTTGATATACAGAATATAATCACTATATTTGCACGTAATATCAGTGGTGTTATTATGTGCAATATTAAATATTATATAGATGAAACAGCTGCATATTTCGGCAATATGTTGGGCGAAAAAGTAGCTTTGGAACCAGCAGATAAAGATTTGTTGGAAGGAATCCCTATGAATGTTTCTTCCAGGTTCTCTTTTTATAAAGGATGTATTTTGGGGCAGCACATTTTGATGGCTTACCTAAAGGATGGTGACTCTGTGCCACCTGCCCAGTTGAAGAAACAATTGGATATTATACATCGACAGACACAGCTCGTCGTCGTGTTAATCACTCCATGCATTTCATCTTATAATAAGGTAAGATTGGTGGCACAAAAAGTTAACTTTGTTATCCCCAACAGGCAAATGTTCCTGCCATCTCTTTTGCTTGACATCAAACCAGACAGAAAGGTTGGCTTGGATTTGAAAGAAACCATTCCTCCCTTTGCCCAATGTTTGTTGCTTTATCATTTGCAGATTGAATCCATTGTTGGGGCAACAGGTTATGGACTGAGCGATAAGTTTGGCGTTTCTTATGCGACCGCAAACAAATCATTGCGCTGGCTTGTCTCCAAAGATCTGATTAAGTTGGAAGGAACAAAGAGCAAGACGGTGCAAATTGATATAAGCAATAGGGAACTTTGGAATAAAGCATTGCCATTGTTGGTTTCTCCGATAGAGCAGCTTTATTATACGGATGCTATACTTGAAGGACAACAGACAAGTGGGGTGAATGCGCTGGCTTCCTACACGATGCTTAATGAAGAATCAAGGCAATGTTGGGCTGTTACAAAGAAAGAACTGAAAACTTTGGCCATCGTAACCGACAAGCAGTTCGGAGAAAATGAAATCCAAGTATGGAAGTATAATCCAAAAATGTTAAGTACAGAAGGAGTAGTTGATAAGCTCTCGCTTTATCTGTCATTGAAAGACAATGATGACGAGCGAATACAAATAGAGTTGGAACGATTGATAAATGAAATGTCATGGTAAGAGGAATAGATACATTCAAGGAGTTCTTCAAAGGTTTTGAGGACAATTATGTTATAATAGGTGGTACGGCATGCGAAATCCATGAGGATTTGTATGCTCAGGTACCTCGTGCTTTGTGATGCTATCATGCAGGATTTGCCAAATGCCGATTTCATCAAGTCAGCAGGTCTTGGCAATGTGACAAGCCTGCAGATTATAGAACAACTTAAGAAATCAATGTTGTAGTTATGGTTAAGATACAATATGCTTCAGATTTGCATCTGGAATTCATGGAGAATACCCTGTATTTGGAGACTCATCCTCTTCAGCCTGTTGCTGACATCCTGGTGTTAGCTGGAGATACTGGCTATTTAGGTGATGAAGGCTTTGTCAAGCATCCATTCTGGGATTGGGCTTCAGAGAATTTCAAGGAAGTAATAGTAATACCAGGTAATCATGAGTTTTATTTGGGTTATGACTTGGGGCAACTCCATGATGGATGGTGCATGGAAATTCGGCACAATATCAAATGCTATTATAATGCAGTAATACATCTTTCGGATGATACAGACCTCATCGTTTCTACACTATGGGGATATATAGAGCCGCAGGATGCTTTTTCAACCGAGCGCAGAGTAAATGATTTCTACCGTATTAAGGATTGTGGCGTTGTGATAAATAGTGAACGGTTTAATCAAGAGCATGCTAAGTGCCGTGCTTTCATCGAAAAGGCTGTTAGTGAGAGCCAGGCAAAGCATATTGTTGTGGCAACGCATCATGTTCCATCATTTCAACTGGTGTCTCCGGATTTCAAGGGAAGTCCGATAAACGGTGCTTTCACAGCAGAGCTGGGGAACTTCATTGCTTATAGCCGAATAGATTATTGGATTTATGGTCATTCTCATCGTAACATAGACAGGATAATAGGAAATACTCAATGTGTTTCGAATCAGCTTGGGTATGTGAGTCATGGAGAATCTGAGTCTTTTGATTCAAAGAAATGTATTGATCACTTAAATCGTCGGTCATGACCGACGATTTAATTTTCATTATGAAACTTTACGCTTGCACTCAAAATGACCATGAAAGTATTTATTGCATAAAAAAGACAGCCAACATAGTGACTGTCTTTAATTGAATCGGATGAATTATCGTCCTCTATGGTAATGTTGCTCTTCTTCTTGAGCAACAACCTCTTCTTTTTCAATTAGCTTGGCAACTTCCTTTACGTCGTCTGTTGCATCCTCTGGGAGACCGTAGCGGATGATGTTATCCTTGATTTCCTCTGCGCTTACCTTGCGCATCACATCGTATGTGCCTCCAACAGTCGGATTATATACCACAGCATAATGCTCATCCTCAACAAGGAGGTCATCGCCACGGTATTTAGTTGGTGAAAGATTGATTTTGGAGAGCTCAGGAGCATCACCTTGGTCGTATTCCTTAGCCTCAGTAAGGAGTGCATCGTAGTTGCCGTCATTTTTGAACTTGTCGAGACGGTCAGTAGCATCGGTGGTCTGGAGATACGCCACTGATGCGTAATACATCGTTGGAGCTTTCTTTTGCTTCTGCTCTGCCTCTTGACTTTGCTCCTGGTCTATTTTCAGCTGCATGGCATCGATATGCTGGTTGATCATGTGAGAAGCCTTCTTCACATCGGTAAGCGTAGTCTTGATGAACTCAGGCGATTCTTTTAAACTGTCCAACCAGTTTTTCAGATAACTGGCACTGTCTTCCTTCAAGTGCTTGGTCATACCGAAACGCTGGGCCACCAGAGCGGCACTCAGTTCAGCAACAAGTTCTTCACGGGCATATTCTGTGCTTCCGAAAGATGCAGGCTTCAATCTGCCCAAATGGTTCTCTGACCCCGTAGAGTGAGCCATCTCATGTCCGAGATTGGTGTAGAAGGACTCTCCATCCTTGAACTGGCGTTTCTCAGGAATGACAATCTCATTCTTCGAAATGCTGTAGTAGGCATTGTCACCATAGACAGGCTTGATAGGACAGATCCATCCGTTTTCCTTGATCATCTTATCCATGGCAGGGAAAGAGAAGTCATCACCCTGATTCAAAGGTCGGTTCACTCCTGCAGCTGCCTCCAGCTTCTTATAGAGTTCCGGACGAGCCTCCTTCAAGTTGGTCTGAGCCACATTAAACACATTGTAAACCTGCAATTTAGGATATACGTTATACTCTTTGCGTCGCTCCTCGGACATCAGACGGTAATCATCGTATTTGATTTTCTCCCTTGTCTCTTTGTTCACAACGGTGAAAGTCGTGATGAAAACAGGGAAACTCTTCTCGCCTTTGAGAATTGTCACCTGAGGCAGAGCTTCGCCGTTGTTGTCCTTAACCTGCTGTCTTTTCCCTTGCTTGTCCTTGTTGAAGTTCAAGCCAGCTACTCTGTCAAAGGTGCAGAACACCGGCAACTTATATCCCTGCTTCTCACAGTGCATCATGAGCATCAGGGCATTCATGCCGTTATACTCACGCCCAGACAGGTTCTTAGGCCATGTCAGGGAACCTTCAGTGAACCAAGGCTTCTTCCAGTCGTTCTGCAAGGTGTTGATCTTCTCAATCATCATCTCGGCGAACTTGTCCAAAGCCCTGTCTTCACTGCTACGGCCATCTGTATTATATTTCTTGTAATCAGCCATAATCATTCATTATTGGTTGGTGGATGCAGCTTTCTTCTCCCATGGGGTAAGCTCGGTGATACGGCAAGTGAGGTCGAGGCGGTCGTTGTAGGCTCCCACCTGCAAATCACCCTTGGCATTGATGCCAGCCTTAGCCTGTACCCAGTCTGCCTTAGTAGTATCAAACTGCATGAAACGAATCCAGGTGTAGGCATAGTTGTCACCATCCTTCTCGCTGCTGTAGGCTGAGAATAGGGTATAAGGCTTGCCCTTCTTGTCGGTCTTCACCTCAACCTGCTTGCCGATAGTTCCTCGGAACTCCATGGTGCCGGTGATTGCGTCCTGAAGGTTCCTGCTCGGTTGGCTGATTTCTGCAATGAGATAAACCGCAGGCGTGAATTGCTTCTTCAAAATCCTAGTGAGATGGATGCATATTTGTTGAGTTTCGATGCTCATAACATCCGACAGATGATAAGGCGGCTTATATTGAAGCTCTTAATGCATCTAGAGAAGAAGAGTCGATGTTACCATTCCGGTCTTTCATGCTTCAAGAACATATCAAAAATCTCAAGGCTGAGATAGAACAATATGAAAAGTCTATGGATGATGATGTCGTGATAAATGTCGGGAAAGATTTTGAGAATGTCGGGAAAGAAAACAGTTACGACACGTACTATTGAAAGAGATATTGCTGCTCTTCAAGCCAAGGGAATCTTGAAGCGTGAAGGCGGTAGAAAAAGTGGTAAATGGATAGTTGTAAACATCTGAATAACACGAAATCCTTAATGACCTTAATGACCGTGACCTTAATGACCGGAAACGACCGCTCTCCTCATGATTTCTGAGGTGAGCGGTCGCTTTCTTTTACCATAGACAAATCCTATCCCCCTACGCAATAATCACCCGGTGCATCTGCTTGATGAAATCCTTGAGATTCATAAACTGGTCGCCGAAGGTTTCGCGCCATTTCAGATCCTTCAGCGGATACTCCAGGAAGTTGCGGGTTTCTATGTCGCCGTTCATGCTGATGTAATCCAGGATGTTCTTCAGATAAATCTCCTGATCCGAGGTGAGGTTGTAACCCTCTATGAACTGCTGGTAGATCTGAAGCGCCTTCTTGCGGTCTATGCCGTTGATTACACGGATAAACGCAGCCACATTGTTCTTGTACGGATGGCCCTCGGTAAGCTCGTCGTACTCATCCTTGGTGCCCAGCTCCTCGAAGAAGATGCGCTCCAGCTCTTCTATGTCGGCAGAGGTCAGCTGTTCGAAATGCTGAATCTTGCGGAGCGTTTCGCTGCCGCCGTTCTCAGCCAGATAGTCGATGACACGCTGCTTGTAAGTAGTCTTGATCACCTCATCCTCGCCACCTTCCACTTTGGTGTAAGTGTCTTCTATGTCGATGATAAACTTCTTGCCGCCACGCTGTTCCTTCAGCAGATGAACCAGTCCTCTCAGTTCCCTGCGCACATGCTCCAGCGCATCCAGCGACTCATTCTCCCAGAATATCGGGGTCTGAACCTCACGTATGGTGGCGATGTGCTCCATCACAGCCGGAATGGAAGCCTTCTTCTCCAGGATGGAAGCAATAACCGTTACCGCCTTGCGCAACTGACCTGCACGCTTGGTCGTATCTATATGCGAAAGCATGATGTGGAGCATCATGATGTCGAAGCGCTTGGCTTCCTCGTCGTCCTTGTCCACTTTGATCAGATGTCCTATCTCCTTGAGCTGCTGCACTTCAATCTCCGACAGGCAGGTCCATTTCTCCTTATTTCTGTAAGGCTCAATGATGTTCAGCCATGGGCGAGCCTCCTTGCGCTCCTTGCCGATGGCTGCCACCTGCTGATGGAGCAGCGCCTTCAGTTCAACATGCAGCTGCTTGTCAAATTCCTTTTCCTGATGCTCGGCGCTCTGCAGTTCCCTGGCAATGTCGAGACGCAGGCAGAAGAGGCGGTCGGTGAGCGATTTGTTTTCGGATGGATTGATGTCGTTGCCCGCCTTCGAGAAGAAGTCGAAGTTGCCGCACCAGTCGAAGATGTAGAACTCCTTCTTGTCCGCATCCGCACCGAAAAGGTCCTTGCAGAGTCGGGTTCCTCTGCCTATCATCTGCTCGAACTTGATCTTCGACTTGATGATCTTGAAGAATACAAGGTTCAGAATCTCAGGCACATCGATACCCGTGTCGAGCATGTCCACCGATACGGCTATCTGCGGCATCTTATCTTCTACTTCGAAGTCGGCGATGAGGGCAGAATGGTTTTTCACCTGGTTGTCTATCAGCTGGCAGTAGTCAGCGCCACGCTCGGGATAGAGCTGGCGGAAACGCTCCACGATGCGCTCTGCATGCTTGTGGTTGTAGGCAAAGATGATGGTCTTGCCCACGTCCTCGCCACTATGTACCTTCTGTCCGTTTGTCATCAATTCTGACAGCACGTTGTCGATGGTGTCGTCATTGATCAGGTAGTTGAAAATCTCGTTGCCCTGAATATCTCGATGATATTCCTCGTCCTCCGGAATGCCCTTCATTGCCTTCTCATACTCCCATACCTTCTCCAGCTGATCCCGCTGCTCCGGGCTCAGATCGTCGTATCTGATGCCCCGGTTTATCATCTTCGAGTTGCATTTCTTCAGTCGGTACGGACAGAGATAGCCGTCGCCTAGGGCTTCATCATAGGTGTATTCAAAGTTTGGCTCATTCTCCAGCTCCAGCAACTGGAAGGTATTCTTGTCTATCTCGGCTCTTGGGGTGGCGGTGAGGCCGATGAGCAGGGAGTCGAAATACTGGAAGATGGCGCCGTATTTGCCGAACACGCTGCGATGCGCCTCGTCGATGATGATGAGGTCGAAATGACCGATGGAGAACTCCACCGGCTCGGCGTTGATGTAGTTGATCATCGTCTGATAGGTGGAGAATACGAAGCGGGCAGCCTTGTTGGGCTCTGTATCGTCCGAGAGACTGGTCATAGTCTGGCTAGGTAAGAATTTTTCGAAGTTCTTGCGTGCCTGCTTCACCAGTTCCGTGCGGTCGGCAAGGAAGAGTACCCGCTTGATCCAGTTGTTGGTGTCGAGCAGCTTGCAGAGCGAGATGCTCACGCGCGTCTTGCCCGTACCGGTAGCCAGCACGAGCAGTCCACGGCGATGCTTCCTGTTGAGCCATTCCACCAGGCTCTTGATGGCTGTTTTCTGATAGGGGCGGTTGGTGATTTCGTCGTCTATCATGAGGTTGCTAATGTCGGCACGACCCCTTTTCTGAATCAGCTGTTCCAGGTCGTCGTGGCTGTGGAAGGAGATGACTTCCCGGTCGGGATACTCCATTCCGTCAATCACCTTGGTAGTGTATCCGTTGGTGTAATAAATTACCGGGCGAACACCATACTTCTTCTCCAGGCAATCTGCATACTCTATTGCCTGCTTGCGTCCGGTTTCCGGACTGTGTATGGTGCTTTTGGCTTCAATCACCGCCAGCGGTTTTCCGCCCTTGCTGAAGAGCACATAGTCGGCGTAGCCTGTGCCTGAAGGGTGGAATTGCTTGTTCATTCCCTCTATCTTTACCTCGATGGCAGCCTTGCCGCCCTGTATGTCGCCCTTTACGTGGAGGATTTCCCAGCCTGCCTCGTTCAGCATATAGTCGATGAGGCATTGGCGGGTAATGGCTTCGCTTTCAAGCGATTCCGAAGGCTGAGATTTTGGAGGTTCCGGGTGATTGATGGCCTCATCAGGAACATGGTCTGTGAGGTCTGGGGATATGGTTGGCTCGGAATTGTCTGATGCATGAATCTGGGTAAAGTCCTGCGGGATGAGCGTAGCATCGAAGGCAAGCATTTTGCGGATTGCCTGCCAGCGGTAGAGGAAACCGGTTGCTACATAGAAGAGGGCTCTCAGACAGATGAAAGCATCGTTTGCCTTTACCTGCTGGGCTCCGGTATGAGCAGCATAGTTGCCTATTTTCTTTACCGTGCGCATGTTCTGTTCAAACTCCCAGTCTTCGTTGATGAAAGCATCTATCTGTGGGCGTTTGAGCATATTGTTCAAGGTTTCGTGCGGGGCGAGGGTAACGTTCGCCATTGCCAGATGGTTTTTTACGAGCCATTCCAAAGCCTTGCGTGCATTGGCGGCACTCTCTTCTGGGAATGCCTTCTGAAAGATTTCTGCCTTATCGCAGTATGCGTGTAGCTGGTGGAAGGCAGGAATCACCTCTGCCAGCTTTTTGATAAAGTCAAAATTCTTCATTGTCGTTTTATTTTTAATTGTTATTGTTATATTTTTTATGGGCAAAAGCCTTCAAATACCGGGCAATGACAAAGCCACCTTCAGCTTCTATTCGAACCAGTATTGCATGCGGGAAGCCAGCAGGGTTTCGAGATCCTGGATGGACTTCTGAATCTCCGATTTCTCTCGCTCGATTTGCTCTATGCGCTGGGCAAAGAGACGCTGGAGGGAGAGGGGTGGGAGAGGAAATTTCATTTTTTCAAAAATAGATTTTGATAGAATGTGTTTCATTCCCGTTGTGGCATTTTGCTGTATATATTTATATGAATTTCGTATTAATTCATATAAATATATGGAATTGCAGAAATCTCCATAAGGTGTTATTGCATTAATTTGTTGGTTAAATGCAACATTTTTTGTTGTTATACAACATTTACCTATAGAAGATAAACTTCCTGCTATGCATGCTACAAGAATGCTTCCTTTGCTTACAATTCGCCCACATTCTGCCCCATCTCTAGAAAGATATTCTGCAGCAGTTGTTGGATTCATTTGTTCGTTTCTTATGTTGTCAGTCTTTATCCATTCTATAAATTTCTCATTATAAAAATTATCATTAGAACGTGATGGAGTATTACCAGTTTTAACTTCACCAATTTCTCCCAGCTTCTTCACTTCCCATCCCTTTTCATTCTCCACTGGGTCTCCAAACATCTCATAGAAGAGGCTTTGAGCGAGATTGTCGAAATCTTTAAGCTGCTCCTTCTTCAAACGAATCAACTCGTTTATCTTGTCAAGTTCGGAAACTATCGCAAGCTGAGTGGATAGTGGTGGGATACTAATGTACTGTTTGGATATTGTAGCTTTATTTAATGTAGTACCCATTACGGCCTTGTTAGATCCTACCCAATGATAACATTGCAAATAATAATACAAGAAGGATGAGTTTATATCGAAGCTTTCTTTGGTGTTGAATGCCATGATAGCTTCGTTCGTATATAAGTCTGTTGCTGCAATTCCACATTTTCCAACTGTTAATTTGAAACTCATAATAACAGTTCCCCTTTTTACTTTGCGAATGTTAGAATTGGATACAGCAAGATCTGTTATATGTTCATTGGAGTCTGTAATTTCTTTATCTCCTAAGTCTCGTATTGAGACCCATACATTGTTGCCACCAAAGTATTCTGGATTCTTTCTGTCTGGAGTTTTGCCCATTTGAAGGTCAAACACCTCGTCGAATCTTTTATATTCCCATCCCTTTCTCATGCCATTTCCTCCTTCTTTTCATCTTCTTTCAGCATCTTGCACAAATCTCTATACCCCTTCAGAAACTCGCCTTCATTCTCTTCCAGTCTTACTAGAATATCCTTTACAGGCTCGTATTCCACCTTCTCACGCTCTATCTCCTTATACTTATTAATAGAGAGGTCGTAATCGTTCTGGCGGATTTCCTCTACGGGTACGAAGAAGCTCTGGTCCTTGCGGGTGCGGGACTCCTCAGACTCAGGATGCAGGAATCGGTTAACCACGTCCGGAATATCATTGTCGGCTATCGGCGAACGCTTGTCATCGAGCGAATATCCATCAGCCTTCATGTCGTAAAACCATACCTTGTCTGTTCCACCACAGTTGGTCTTGCTGAAAACAAGAACGGCGGTAGAAACTCCGGCGTATGGCTTGAACACGCCACTAGGCATGGAAATGACGGCACGCAACTGCTGATTGTCAACTATCTCCTTGCGGATAGCCACGTGCGCCCTGGAAGTTCCGAAGAGTACTCCATCAGGCACGATGCTGGCGCAGCGGCCACCCAACTCCAGGGAGCGGACAAACTGAGCCAGGAACAGCAGCTCGGTCTTGCTGGTGTTGGCGTAGGCAAGAATCTTCTTGTTTACATTGCCCTTGTCGAGACTGCCGGCAAAGGGCGGGTTCGCCATGATGAGCGAGTAGCAGCTCTGGTCTTCGTTCTGCTCAGAGAGCGAATCGCGCCAGGCAAGTTCCGGGGCAGTAATGTCGTGCAGCAGCAGGTTCATAGCTCCGATGCGCAGCATGGTCTGGTCGGTATCGTAGCCATTGATCATCGAGGTCTTCATGTGGTGCACCTGTTCTCCGGCATAGAGGATGGTCTCGTAATTCTCCTTGATGTATTTCACGGCTTCTACGAGGAATCCTGCCGAGCCCATGGCTGGGTCGCAGATGTAATCCTTCGGGGTAGGCTGCATCATCTCCACGATCATGCGGATGATGTGTCGGGGGGTGCGGAACTGTCCGTTGGTACCGCTTGCTGCCATCTTGCCGAGAATGTATTCATAGACGTCGCCCATCGCATCACGGTTGTTCATGTCGAGAGAATCCACGCCGTCGATTACCTTGGTAAGGGTTCGGGCGTTGGGAATGAGGAAGATAGCCGACTTCATGTAGCGGCTGTAGGCGCTTTCTTCGCCCGTGCCGATGTGCTTGATGAATTCGAACACGTGCTGTCTTACCACCTTATACATATTGTCGGCACCCAGGTTCTTGAACACGTGCCAGCGCAGGCTTTCGTAAGGAATGCCTGCTTTCTCCTCGTCGGTAGTAGCGTCGGGGTTAATCCACAGTTGTCCTTCGGGGAAGGTAGGGTTTTCCACCTCGCTATCCCAGTCGCGCGCGTTCTCTTCTTCCTGCAACTGCTTGTCGTCGAGCATTTTCATGAAGAAGATGTAAGTCATCTGTTCCAACACGGTGATAGGGTTTGTAATGCCTGCCACAAAGAAGGTGTCCCATATCTGGTCTATCTTGTTTTTGATTTCTCCTGTAATCATATTGTTTTGTTTTTAAATTTAAGGCAAAGGTAATAAAAAAAGGGAAAACGAGCAAATATCTGATTATTTTTTTCTGCTTTTCTGCAATTTTCTCTTTTCGTGAATGAAAAATTAGCTGATGGGGCATTGACGTTTGTGTTCACGCTGCGTATTACGATGCTATTGTTAATCATACTCGTTTTTGTGTTTAAAGAGTTCGTTAAAATCACAACTACCCAGAAAGCCCTGTTTCCTGTGCTTTTTCTGTTCTTCATTGATGACCAGCGTTTGCCATCATTTAAGACCAGCTGCGGTCTTCTATGATGACCGCCCTTAGTCACAAAAGGCTGTGGTTAACTTAAAATATGACTAAGTTTCAGGAAAGTCAACGTGAATTATAAATAAG
>ERZ869991.742-NODE-742-length-11163-cov-3.977269_pt1 | contig 11163 bp, 10 predicted proteins | sample MGYA00520862_ERZ869991 | MGnify/ENA primary metagenome ERZ869991 (study PRJEB32232, sample SAMN07284978) | human gut metagenome | biome: human-associated habitat; material: feces | host: Homo sapiens | place: Tanzania | collected 2014-08-11 ...
TCCAGAATGAGCACATCCGGTTTTTCCAGCAGCAGCTTTGCCAGACGCAGCCGCGTCAGCTCGCCGCCGGAGAGCACCGCAATGTTCTTTTGCCATGTATCCTGCGCAAAGCCCATGCCGGACAGCACCTTTTTGATATTCACATCCATGTTGTAGCCGTCGGCAGCATCTACGATGTTTTGCAAAGCATCGTGCTGCGCCAGCAGGTCGGCGTTCTCCGGCTGGGCAGCCATGCGGCGCTCTAAGATCTGCATCTGCGCCATGGCGTCCAGCACCGGGGCAAAGGTGGCGCGCATCTCGCCGTAGATATCCAGCGTGGCGTCCAGCTTTGCGTTTTGCTCCAGATAGCCCAGCGTTACCCCGTGGGTCACGCTGAACTCGCCCTCGTAGTCCTGATATTCGCCGGTAAGGATCTTGAGCAGGGTGGTCTTGCCTGCGCCGTTTTGTCCCACGATGCCGATGCGGTCCTCCCGCTCGACACTGGCGGTCACATCGTGCAGCACCACCTTTTCGCCAAAGGTCTTACCCAGTTTTTCCAAATGTATCAGCATAATTTGTTCCGTTATCCGTTCTTTTCAGTTACACCATAGGTTTCAGCACTGGTGGCGGCGGTTCTTCTGGCCAACGTTGGCCAGTTCCTCCTGCTCCATCACCAGCGGATACAGTTCCTCCAGACTGGCGATCTCGTAGGTGGGGATCACCTTGCCGGGGTTCTCGGCGTGGTTGGGGTTATACCAGCAGGTATCCAGCCCGGCGTTGCTGCCGCCCTGAATATCGCTGGACAGGCTGTCGCCCACCATCAGAACGTGCTCCCGGTTCTCCACGCCCAGCGCACGCAGGGCTGCATCAAAGATGCGGGCATTGGGCTTTTCGCAGCCCATTTTTTCAGAGATGAACACATCTTCCATAAAGTTCATCACGCCGCTTTCCGCCAGACGGCGGGTCTGCACCTTCTGGGCACCGTTGCTGACGATGGCCAGCGTTGCCACCTCGGAAAGCTCGCGCAGCACGTCCAGCACCTCCGGGCTCATCAGGTCCGGGTGGGTGGACAGCTGCTCCAGATAGCAGCGGTTCATCTCCACGCCGTCGCCGGCGGCATTGATGGCCTTTAAAAAGCGGCTGAACCGCTCGCCGAACAGCTTTTCGCGGCGGATCTGGCCTTTTTCCAGCTGCCGCCACAGCTCCTCGTTGATGGTGCGGTAGGTCTGCACGGTCTCAGCGTCCGGCTCAATGCCGTAGTTCACCAGCGTTTCGGCCAGTGCCTTGCTTTCTGCTGCGTCAAAATTCAGCAGCGTGTTGTCTGCATCGAACAGGATGCAATAGTATTTTGCCATAGTATCTCACTTTCTTTTCAGCATTTCCCACTTTAGTGTATCAACAGGGAGAAGCCAGCCCCACCCCCCGGCAGAGCTGGCTTCTCGTTATTCAGAAACGATTTCATACGCAGACAGGTCTGTTTGTGCCGGGGTATTGTCCGGGCACGTTGCCTTTCCTTCGCAGGGCGTCAGACCGCATTTCTGCATTTCTTCCTCCAGTGCGCTGTTATCCACGTTTTCCCAGTCGGTGTCGTAGTAGTCCACGCTGCCGTCGGTCACGTCATTTTCCCCGGGCAGGGCGGGCGTGCGCATCGCTTGCCAGTACATAGGGCTCCACCTTCCTCTCACGCCAGCCTATGCGGCGCGGGAGCGGAGTGTGCGCTCAGTTGGCGGCTTCCTTGCTGGCGCTTGCCTCCGTTTTGGAGGAAGCAGGCTTTTCTTCTTTAGAAGAAGCCGGTTGTTCTTCCTTGGAGGAAGCTGTGTGTTCCTGCTTAGAGGAAGCAGTTGTTTCTTCCTTGGAGGAGGTGCTGCTCTGCGAAGAAGAGACGGGCTTTTCTTCCTTAGAAGAAGCCGCAGAGGAGGCGGGCTTCTCTACCTTGGAGGAGCTGCCGGTGCTTTCAGAAGTACCGTTCGAGGAGGAAGAAGCGGGCTTCTCCTCCTTGGAAGAGGCCGGTTTGTCCTCCTTAGAGGAGGCAGACGTTTCGTCCTTGGAAGAAGCAGGCTTATCCTCTTTAGAGGATGCACTGGAACTGCTGGACGAGCTGGACGGTGCACCGCTGACCGAAAGCTCCAGCTTGTTGCTGGTCACAGTGCAGTCATTATAGCTGGCGGTGGCGTACACCCGGAAGGTGCCGCCCAGCATGGAGGGGTCTACCTCGCCCTTTACGGTGGTCTTGCCGGCAGCCTGTGTCACCTCGCTGCCGTTGACATACCAGCGGATGCTGGAAGCATCCAGATACTTGCCCTTGAGGGCAGCTTTGAAGGTGTAGGAGTCTCCCAGCATAGCCTTGCCGCTGCTGCTGATCTGGATGGAAGCGGCTGCAAACACAGCGGTCACATCCACGTTCTGATCAAAATTGGTATCGGTGCGGGTGCGCTTGGTCACACCATCGCTCCACTTGACGAACACATAGCCGTCCTCCGGCACAGCGGTCACGGTCACGCTCTGGGCGGCGCTGGTCACCTTGACGGTAAGAGCCTTGCCGCTCTCATTGCCGCAGGTCAGGGAGCCGCCGCCGGTTTTATCTACACGGTAACCGGCCTGATACTCCGTTTTCTCCTCAACGGCCGAGGAAGAGACTTCCTCCGAGCTGCTGGGTGCTTCCACCGCAGAGCTGGGGTTTGCGGTATACTCGGCACGGGTGGGGATGTTATTGGTATCCGGGCGGCGGTCCTCGGTCTCATAGGCGTGGGTGCGCAGATACTTCAGCAGCACCTTCAGGCCTGCGGGCTTGAGGTGGATATCCCCGCTCTGGTAGTAATCGACATTGCCGTAGCCGTTGGCGTCCTTGAGCGCCTCGGCAGAGTTGAGGAACTTGACGCCCAGCTGCTCGCACATGGTCAGCAGCGCCATATTGAAATCATCAATGCGGGTCTGGTCCATATTGGGGTAATTAGAGTGGTTGGACGGGACCGGCGGCACCGTGTTGACGATGATGTCGGTATAAGGATAGCTGGCCTGAATGGCCTGCACCAGTGCGGTGTAGTTGCTGATGAAATCCTCGGTATTCATGCCGTTATCGTTGGTGCCCAGCATGATGACCACCCGGCGGGGCTTCATTTTTGCCACTGCCTGCGCGATGGTGTAGCGGTTATCGTCCCGCTTGAAGGTGACGATGCCCTCGTTCAGGGCGGCACTGGTGCCAATGCCTTCCTTGGCGCAGAACTGCTGCAGCGAGATCAAACCATTAGCGTACAGACGTACCGTGTTGGAATCGCCGATAAAAAGGGTCTGCTCCTGATAGGCATTGCCGGCATCGGCGGTCCCGGTGAGCAGCGCGCTGGAGGTATGGTTGATCTGATAGTGGTCAGAGATATCCTCCTCCCCTTCCGGGGCGGGCGCGGGGGTAATAATGGAAGAGTCCCCCGGCTGCTCCGACGGGTTCTTACCCCGCTTGAGCATGGTAAGGGTGATGCCGATGGTCAGCAGCGCCGCCAGTGCACACACGATGCACACCAGCACCGCCTGCTTCTGCATCGGGGTCAGCGCCTGATTCTCCTTCTGGTTATTGCTTCTCATATTCTATCCATTCTCCTTCCGAAGGAATGAAACTTCCTGTCATACCCGGGCTGCCAGCAGCCGGTCGGTAAGGTCGGCGCAGCTTTCAGCCAGCAGCACTGGATGGAAGGCTTCCAGCTCTTCCCGGCTGCCGTAGCCGTACAGCACACCGGCAGCATCCAAACCACAGTCGGCAGCGCCCCGCATATCATCGTTGCGGTCGCCCACCATCAGCACCCGCTTGCCCTGCAAAGCAGGCTGGCTGAGCACATAACGCACGACCTCGGTCTTGGTATCCCGGCTCTCGTCCATGGAGGCACCACCGATAAAATCAAAATACGGTGCCAGCCCCTGCTCTTCCAGAATGGGCGTGACCACCTTGGTGGGCTTGGAGGTGGCAGTGCACAGGAGAAAACCCGCGTCCTTCAGGCACTGCAGCATCTGCGGAACGCCCGGGAACACGGCACACTCGTGGCTGCCTTTCACCGCGTAGCTCGTACGGTAAAGGTCGGTAGCTTTTTCGATCAGCGCCGGGTCGGTGAAGTGCTCGCCGAAGCTTTTGCGCAGCGGCGGGCCCAGATACCGGCGCAGGTTTACGCCGGATACATCCACACCCATGGTGCAGAAAACCTCTTGCAATGTATGAATGATACCGGGAGCCGAATCGATCAGCGTCCCGTCCACATCAAATAGGATCGCATCATAATGCAGCAATGTTTTATTCCTCGCTTTCATGGTGATACATCCAATAGTATAGCACAGATTTGATACATCAGCAATTCCAACAAAAGATTTTTCTGTCTCTTATGCAGAATTTTCCTAAAAAGGGAGGCTGCTGCGCCGTATTTTGCATAGTAGCCTCCCTTGCGGCAGCGCGGGGCAGCACAATGCCGGGCAGCCCGCAGGCTGCCCGGCATTGCATTTTCACGGGTCAAATTGCAGCGGAGAGCGCCCCGCCCCCAAAAACATTACTGCGCAGGTGATGGGCAGCTGCTGTCCCCCGGGACATAAAGGTTGTTGGAGACGAACTCCAGCTTATCCTTGAGCACCAGTTCAAGGTTTGCGACGGCGTGCACCATATTGGTGGCGGAGTCGTTCACCTCCAGCAGCTTGCAAAGATCCAGACCATCCAGATCCATGGCCTTCTGCATCTTCCGGCTTTCGGCACACAAAATGTGGCTGAGCGCCGTTTCCTGCAGGGCAATGCTTTCCATCAGGTCCACAACAGCCTGATCCAGGCTGACCTTGGGCATCTCCGGGCACTGAGAACGGGCACAGGGTGTATCGATCATCATAGGGCAAAACCTTCCTTTCCGGTCGTGTGCCCTATCCTATGCTGCGGCGGGTGCGGCTGTTACTGCTTTTCCGCCTGTGCGCGCACCTTCTCAATGGTATCGCGGTAGCCGCCGGAACCGTACTGGATGCAGCGGTTGATGCGGCTGATGGTGGCGGTGCTGATCTCCACCGCTTTGACGATCTGCTCGTAGGTGGCACCGTCCAGCAGCAGCTTTGCCGCCTGCAGGCGCTGTGCCATATCCGAGATCTCCTTTACAGTGCACAGATCCTCAAAAAAGGCGTAGCACTCTTCCCGGCTCTCCAGACTGAGGATAGCATCAAACAGTGCGTCCGTTGTCTCATTTCTTCTGGAATTTTTCTCAGCCATTGTTTTTCTCCTTATTATAACAGCGGCGGCAGCGGGCAAAGCAGACAGTGCTGCCGCGCGGAATATTCTGCACGCTATTACTTTAGCACTTCAAAGTGTGAAAGTCAAGACCTGTGGGTGAATGGTTTTCAATTAATGCACTATTCAGTTTTATTCTCTTCACACATGAAAGAAAATCATCTAAAAATTATTCCCAGAAAATGGCTTGAATTGGCGTATCCTCTGAACTTGTGACGAAAATATTGACAATTGATGAAAACGGGAATAAAGTAAGACACAATCATTCAGCAAATGCAAGGAACAGGACATGATCTTCTGCATCACCCTCTTTCAGCGAGCCGCTTCTCGGGTGAAAAAGCGGCAGTCAGGAGCAGAGGACCCTCGCCTGCGAGCAGCCTGTGTGAACCGGGTTTTGTGCCCCTTAGTAGCACGGTGCCGTCCAGCCCACGTTATCGGGCAGCATGGTCAGCGTACCATGCGTGGGAGAGTGGCTGTTTTAATACAGCAAGCGAAGTGGTACCGCGGAGTAATGCCCCTGCCCTGGCAGGCGGGAGCAGAAGCCTTCGTCTTCGGAGCGTGGCCGGAACACCGGTCATGTGCTGAGGACGAAGGTTTTTTACGCTCCGGGAAAGTACTTTGCCGGGCGGCAGCCTATCGTTCCGAACCTGTTGCGGAGTGAAAAAAGGAAAGAGGTAGAAAACTATGAATACGCTGGTCATCGTATTGATCGCAGCGGTGTGCCTGTTTGGCGCTTATGTGCTTTACGGCCGCTGGCTGGCTAACAAATGGGGCATCGACCCCGCAGCCAAGACCCCGGCAGTCGTCCACGAGGATGGCCGGGACTATGTGCCCACCAACGGCTGGACGGTGTTTGCTCACCAGTTCAGCTCCATTGCCGGTGCAGGCCCTGTTACCGGTGCCATTCAGGCCGCAGCCTTCGGCTGGCTGCCGGTGCTGCTGTGGGTGCTGCTGGGCGGCATCTTCTTCGGCGCTGTCACCGACTTTGGTGCCCTGTATGCTTCCGTTAAGAACGACGGCAAGAGCATGGGTATGCTGATTGAAAAGTACATCGGCAAGACTGGCCGCAAGCTGTTCCTGCTGTTCTGCTGGCTGTTCTGCGGCATCGTCATCGCTGCCTTTGCGGACATGGTCGCCGGCACCTTCAACGCCTTTGGCGCAGACGGCGCAATGGTCGAGGCTGCCAAGACCAACGGCGCTGCCGGTATGGTGTCCATCATGTTCATGGTGTTCGCCGTTATCTTTGGCCTGCTGCAGAAGAAGTTCAACTTCTCCGGCTGGAAGGAAAGCGTTATCAGCATCGTGTTCATCGTGCTGTCCTTTGTCATCGGCGCAAACCTGCCCCTGATCCTGGGCAAGGCCGCTTGGAGCTACATCACCTTTGTGTACATCTTCTTTGCCGCTGTCCTGCCCATGTGGCTGCTGAAGCAGCCCCGTGACCACATGACCACCTTTATGTTCGTGGCCATGATCGTGGGCGCTGTGGTTGGCCTGCTGGTTGCACACCCCACCATGAACCTGCCTGTATTCACCGGCTTTACCAACGAAAAGCTGGGCACCATGTTCCCCATCCTGTTCGTCACCGTGGCCTGCGGTGCAGTTTCCGGCTTCCACAGCCTTGTTTCCTCCGGTACTTCCTCCAAGACCGTTGAGAACGAGAAGGATATGCTGAAGGTCGGCTACGGTGCCATGATCCTTGAAAGCCTGCTGGCTGTTCTGGCTCTGTGCGTGGCCGGTGCTGCCGCAGCTGCCGACGGCACCCCTGCCGCCGGTACTCCGTTCCAGATCTTCAGCCGCGGCGTTGCCGGTTTCTTTGAGATGTTCGGCGTGCCCGCCTACGCTGCTACCGTGTTCATGACCATGTGCGTTTCCGCACTGGCTCTGACCAGTCTGGATGCCGTGGCCCGCATTGGCCGCATGAGCTTCCAGGAGCTGTTCAGCGTGGACGACATGGAGCACGCTGAGGGCTGGCGCAAGCTGTTCTGCAATGTGTACTTCTCCACCTTCATCACGCTGGTGTTCGGCTTTATCCTGACCAAGATCGGCTACGCCAACATCTGGCCGCTGTTCGGTTCTGCCAACCAGCTGCTGAGCGCACTGGTGCTGGCTACCCTGTGCGTGTTCCTGAAGGTGACCGGCCGCAGCAACAAGATGCTGTTCCCCCCGCTGATCATCATGCTGTGCGTCACCTTTACCGCACTGGTGCAGCGCCTGATCGCTATGGTCAAGGCCATCAGCACCGCCGCTTCTGTTACTATCCCTGCCGGTGAGACCACTTGGGGCGCTGTGTTCATCGCAAACGGCCTGCAGCTGATCCTTGCCGTGCTGCTGATCGTGCTGGGTCTGAATATTGTGTTCCACTCCTTCTCCGCTTATAAGAAGGCTGAGCACAACAGTGAGGCAAAAGCCTGATCTTAGTTCTGCCATTCACAATCCTGTTTTCAATAAGCAAAACGCCGCTGACGATACCCAAAGCCGTCAGCGGCGTTTTGTTGTGAAAGCGTATTTCATATTGTAAGCCCGGAAAATCTGCGGATCTTCCGGGCTTACGTTTTCACAGGCTAGAGAAAAGAGAAGCTGCTTATTATATGTGACAGCTTTCCCAGCCTTGCAGGGCGGCAAGCTGGGTCTCGGTATGGAACCAATGCTCCCCGCCCTCCAGAATGGTCAGATGCGCCCCGGTCTGCTGTCGGAACTGCTCCATGGCGGTGTGCCCGGTAAGGGGGTCTGTATCGGCATAGAGCACCTGTGTGGGCACTTTCCAGTGCAGCGGGTGCTCCCTTACCCAGCACAGGTACGGCCACGAGAGCGTCTCTCCAAAGTCTGTGGGGATTTCCCTTGCCGCGCGCAGCTGCTCCTCCGTCACCCCTGCCTGCTGCATCAGGCCAAGGATCAGCTTTTCCATATCCACGATCGGAGAGACAAGCAGCGCCTTTTCCGGCTGCTGCGTCTGCAACGCCTGCATGGCAAGCCACGCACCGATGCTGACCCCATACACCCGGATATGCTTCCACACCGGCTGCATCCGGGCGTAGACCGCTTGCAACTCCCGGGTAACCACCCACGGCACCAGCTTTTCCGGGCTGTTTTTCCGGGTGCCGTGCTCCGGCAGATCGACAGCCAGAACCTGCCAGCCTGCCGGGCAAGCTGTGCGGGCAAAGCGGGCAGCCTCGGCTGCGCTGCCGTTTTTGCCATGGACATAGAGATAGACCTTACGGCTGCGCTTGCCGTACAGGACAGCCGGAATGCCTGCAACCTCAAGCTTGATTTTTTCCATAACGGCTTCCTCCTGTTTTAGGGCATTTCGTGCCCTGTTTTCTCTATGATAGCACAAGCAGCCGACAAACACAAACAGGAAAAAGTTGCTTTCATTCTTATTGCAAAACGATTTAGAATGGCCTCCGCGGCCGCTCTGGCCATTGTTCAAGGAAAGTATATTTTAATATTTGAGGTTCTGAAACGCCTGCGGACGTTTCAGAACCTCTTTTCCACAGAAGGGGTTGTAACTGGAAACGGCTGCTGTTACCTCTTACGTCCTCTCCCGTGAAAATGGGATAACGGAGCGTCCGCAGACGCTCCGTTATCCCGAAATAATAAATCATAATTCCGCTGAATATGGCCAAAGCGCAGCGGAGGCCATTAAAATCGTCCTACACAAAAAGAGCCCCCGCATAGACTTGTGCGATGGCTCTTTGGGATAGTGCTTCAGGTTTTGCTTAGCCGAAGATGTTGATCAGGATACCAGCAGCAACGGCAGAACCGATAACGCCGGCCACGTTGGGGCCCATGGCGTGCATCAGCAGGAAGTTGGAGGGGTTCTCGCTCTGGCCGACCTTCTGGGAGACACGAGCGGCCATAGGCACGGCGGAAACGCCGGCAGAACCGATCAGGGGGTTCACCTGACCGCCGGTCAGCTTGTACATGACCTTGCCGCACAGCACACCGGCTGCGGTGCCGAAGGAGAAGGCGATCAGACCCAGCACGATGATGAACAGGGTGCGGGTGTTCAGGAAGGTGTTTGCACTGGTGGTGCAGCCAACAGACAGAGCCAGGAAGATGGTGATGATGTTCATCAGCTCATTACCGGCGGTCTTCTGGATACGGTCCACGACGCCGCACTCCTTCATCAGGTTGCCCAGCATCAGCATACCGACCAGAACGGCGGCATCCGGCACGATGAGGGAAACAATGATAGCGACCATGATGGGGAAGATGATCTTCTCGGTCTTGGAGACGGTGCGCAGCTGCTTCATGACCACAGAGCGCTCCTTGGAGGTGGTCAGCGCCTTCATGATGGGCGGCTGAATGACAGGCACCAGTGCCATGTAGCTGTACGCTGCCACGGCGATGCTGCCAAGCAGCTCAGGCGCCAGACGAGAGGTAACGAAGATAGCAGTCGGGCCGTCGGCACCGCCGATGATGGAGATGGCAGCGGACTGCTTCTGGGTGAAGTCCACCAGACCGGTAGCGGCCAGCAGACGGGCACCCATGTAAGTACCAAAGATACCGAACTGTGCGGCAGCGCCCAGCAGCAGGCTCTTGGGGTTGGAGATCAGGGGTGCAAAGTCGGTCATGGTGCCGATGCCGAGGAAGATCAGCGGCGGGTAGATGCCCAGCTTAACGCCCATGTAGAGCATATCGGCCAGACCGCCGTTGTTCAGGATCTCGACCCACATGGGGTGCTCCAGACCGTCACCGACGAAGTACTGCATATGGATGATGCCGCTGCCGGGGAGGTTGGCAAGGATCATGCCAAAGGCCATGGGCAGCAGGATCAGGGGTTCGAACTCCTTGACGATGGCGAGGTACAGCAAAAAGCAGCCCACGCAGATCATCACGGCGTACAGCCAGCCGCCGGGCTGGCCAAACTGTGCAAAGCCGGAACTTTGGAAAATACCGACCAGAGTATCAATAAACTGTGTCATGCTCTTCCTCCTGTGTTAAAACGGGGCCGTGGTGTCGTTCACGCCGGCCTTGCCCCAGCCATTTTTGCCACGACGCACTGCCTTAAGGGTGTACTTGCCGTTGCCCATTGCATGGATAGCAGCCATAATGGCGGCCACCACGTCACCGGGGATGCCTTCCTCTACCTGAGGAGCGGGAGCCGCCTGCTGTACCGGAGCGGCAGCGGGCTTTGCGGCAGGTGCCTGCGCAGCGGTCTTGGCGGCCTTCTTCTTGGCATTCATCGAGTCGAAGATCTTGCCCTCCAGCGTGATGATAGCCATCAGCAGCACGAGGATCAGGAACACCAGCACGATACCAGTAATGGTAACGACCACATCGAAACCTAAGTCCATGGTTTTTCCTCCTGTTTGTTGGATACTGCAAGCGATACAACATCGTTAGCAGAAAATCAATTTGGGTATAGTATACCGTATTTTGCCATTTATTTCAACAAAAATTAACAATTTTTCTTTTTGCCGCTTTGTGATATGGCATGGACAAAACGAGCCTGACTTAGCGGCGGCCGATGCGCGGGGTAGCGTCCGTAAAGCCGGTTTCCAGCTTATCACCGAGGGAAAGGCTCTGTGCCGTGCCCAGTGCAACACAGTTCACGGGGTCCGGCGAGACCGTCACTTCCACCTTCAGTTCCTGACTCAGATATTCGGTCAGGCCGTGCAGCTGGGCACCGCCGCCGGTCAGCATGACGCCGTTGCGGTAGATATCGCCTGCCAGCTCCGGCGGGGTCTTTTCCAGCACCTGATGGGCTGCGGTGCCGATCTGCTCGCTGAGCATCATCACCGGCTCGTACAGGTCATCGGTGGAAACAGTCACGCGCACCGGCAGACCGGTGAGCAGGCTGCGGCCCTTGATCTCCATGCTCTCGTGGAAATCGGTCTTTTGGGGGCAGCAGGCAACGTGCTTTTTCAGCTCCTCGGCGGTACGCTGGCCGATGGCAATGCTGTATTTGTTGCGCACGTGCTTGAGGATCTCTTCATCGTAGTGGT
>ERZ869991.746-NODE-746-length-11120-cov-4.958345_pt1 | contig 11120 bp, 5 predicted proteins | sample MGYA00520862_ERZ869991 | MGnify/ENA primary metagenome ERZ869991 (study PRJEB32232, sample SAMN07284978) | human gut metagenome | biome: human-associated habitat; material: feces | host: Homo sapiens | place: Tanzania | collected 2014-08-11 ...
TAAGATGTACCCTTTTTATCGTAATCAGAATATCAGGTTAGTCCTCGACGCATTAGCTTATCCTTTATATTTCGTTGGATAATGATATAATATAGAAAGATGTTATTTTTAGACGAAAACCTATAAAACCCCCGATGCCGTTTTGCAAGCCTTCGGCTTATGTGTTATGAAGGATGTAGACGAGCCACTTCGTGTCTCTTGCAAAACGACATCGGGCGATGAACATAAAAAACAATCCATTCACACATAAAGGAAACATGGAATAATAGTGGCACCTTTGGTGCTTCTATCGTGCACTTTTGGTGCAGCATAGAAATACCGATACCAAATGATAGCTTTATGACTGCCAGAAAATGGTAAAAACAAGATTACTTTCGATAAGGGATGTGTGAGGGGTAAACGTCGATCCCTCACACTATCCCTCACACCTCGAAAGTACGATAAACAGGGACTTTCAATGATATAGGTGAGGGTGTGGGGTAAAATGACCGAAAAAAATTGTTTAGTAAAATGCAACCCGGTTGCAGTTAATAACAGGTAATTTTGCAGCCGAGAAAAAACGAGTATAAACGCAATAACAAAAAACATGATAAAAAGAATACTGACAGTAGTGGCATTGACGATAGCGGCAGTGGCAGTCTTTACAGTCTTTACAAGCAAAGACGATATGACACATGCACACGACGAGGAGACCGCACAGCACGATGGAGACGGGCATGACGAGGAGGAATACCAACGCATTCCGCTTACGCAACAGCAGATAAATGCCGTTGACATAAGAATGGGCGTTGCAGAGAGACGGGAGCTCGACGCCATGCTGAGCGTAAACGGTGCCTTGGTGTTGCGACCGCAGAGCATGGCGGATGTAACATCCCTTATGGGAGGAGTGGTGAAAAATGTGTTTGTAAAAGACGGTCAGCAGGTAAGTCGCGGACAGGTGGTTGCCATGGTAGAGAATACAGAAGTAGTATCGCTTCAGCGCGACTACTATTCGGCATATAAAGAGAGCGAGATGGCGAAAATAGAACTCGACCGCCAGCGGCAGTTGGCACATAGCGGAGCCGGAGTGAAGAAGAACATGCAACAGGCACAGAAAGACTATCAGACGGCACTTGCCAATATGACCGGAATAGGGCGACAGCTCGCTCAGATGGGGATAAGTACAAAGGCAGTGGCACGCGGTAAGTTCACTACCGTGTTCCCGCTCCGCGCCCCGATATCCGGCACTGTGAGCCAGATAACGGCATCGCTCGGGAGTTATGCCGACATGCAGACACCTCTGATGAAGATAAGAGACAACAATGCCGTAGAATGCGACTTAAACGTTTTTGAGAAAGACATAAACAAGGTGAAAAACGGCGACAAGGTATTACTCTCGCTGACAAACCAGCCCGGGATGACCCTGACGGGAACCGTATACGGCATGAACCAGTATTTCAATGACGGGACGAAAGCCGTTTCTGTGCATGTGAAACTCAGCAACCCACGGGGCGCAAGACTCTTCGACGGAATGTATGTTTCAGGACAGATAGCCACGGGCAGACAGGAGTATAACACCCTACCTACAAAAGCAATAGTGAGCAGCGACGGAAAAAACTATATCTTCGCCCTCAACAAGTCGCCACAAAAAGGAAAGTATGAATTCTCGCGCCATGAGGTAACAACTGGAGTAAGCCAGAACGGATATACCGAGGTGCTGCTCTGCGAACATATTCAAAAGAACCAGAAGATAGTAACCGACAACGCTTTTTATCTCGCTTCAATGACGAGTGAGCATGGAGAGCATAACCACTGATGAATTTATAATTTATAATTCATAATTATTGACTCTACATTCAAATTATGTTTCAGAAACTCATAGACTATTCTATAAGCCACAAACTTGTAGTCGGCATCATGACTGTTGCTGTGGCGATATGGGGAATATGGTCGCTCGTGAACCTGCCCTTCGATTCCACGCCCGACATCACCGACAATCAGGTACAGGTGATAACACAGGCTCCGGCACTCGGCGCACAGGAAGTGGAGCAGAACATAACCACTCCGATAGAGATGGCACTTGCCAATATCCCGCGACTGGAAGAACGACGCAGTATATCGCGTAGCGGACTGTCGGTTATAACACTCGTCTTCGATGATGATGCAGATATCTACTGGGCTCGCTCGCAAGTGAGCCAGATGCTGCAGGAAGCGGTGAAAAATCTGCCGAAGAATACAGATACGGAGATGGGACCTATTGCAACAGGTCTGGGCGAGATCTTCCACTATACCGTAAGGACAAAAAAGGGATATGAGGACAAGTATTCACTGACAGACCTCAGAACGATACAAGACTGGATAGTAAGAAAACAACTATCCGGAACTCCCGGCATTGCCGAGGTTAGCGGATGGGGAGGATACGTGAAACAATATGAGGTGGCGATAAACTCCGACCGGCTCTCTGCAAACGGAATAACCGTGGCAGAGGTCTTCGACGCATTGCAGAAAAACAATGCCAATACAGGCGGCAGCTATATCGAGGAGAACTCAAACCAGTATTTTATCCGTGGACTCGGAATGGTGAAATCACTTGCCGACATTGCAGCAATAACGGTGAAGAACGTGAACGGAACACCGGTTTCTGTAGGCGATGTGGCAACGGTACAGCTCGGACATGCCACACGCTTCGGTGCCGTAACGCGCAACGGCAAGGGAGAGGTTGTAGCCGGAATTGCCATAATGCTGAAAGGAGAAAACTTCCAGCAGGTGATAAAAAACGTGAAGGAACGCATCAGTCAGATACAGAAAAGTCTGCCGGAGGGAGTAGTGATAGAGCCGTTTATCGACCGCACAAATCTCGTAGACCGCGTAGAAGGAACAATAGCCCGCAATCTAATAGAGGGAGGACTCATCGTAATCTTTGTACTTATCCTCTTTCTCGGCAATTACAGAGCCGGACTCGTTGTGGCGAGCGTCATACCGCTCAGTATGCTCTTTGCCTTCGGGATGATGAAACTCTTCGGCATCGACGGAAATCTGATGAGCCTTGGAGCAATAGACTTCGGAATGATTGTCGATTCGGCAGTTATCATTGTAGAGGCAGTGGTAAGTCATATCAACGGCAGTAGACAGAAGTATCCGGCATTAAGACTGTCGCAGAAGGAAATGGACGAAGAGGTACATTTCTCAGCTTCACGCATCCGTCAGAGTGCAGCATTCGGCGAGATAATGATTATGATAGTATATGTTCCGCTGATGACACTGGCAGGCATCGAGGGAAAGATGTTCCGTCCGATGGCACTCACCGTGTTTTTTGCCATCCTCGGAGCATTTATCCTGTCGCTAACATACGTGCCGATGGCAAGTTCGCTGTTCTTGAGCAAGAAAATCCATACTGCAGAAACCCTCTCAGACAGGATGATAAAAAAGATACAGTCATGGTATAGACCGGCTCTCGACTGGACACTCAGGCAGTATAAAAATGTAATAACGGCAGCCGTAGCCTTGTTCTGTGTCAGTGTTGTAGCCTTTAAGTTCCTTGGCGGAGAATTTATCCCCAACCTTGAAGAAGGCGACTTCGCCGTTGAGATGAGTCTGGCGCAAGGCACGTCCTTGTCGCAGATGGTAGAGACATGTACCAAGGCGGAAAAGATGCTCAAGGAGAGATACCCGGAGGTGAAACAGGTAGTAAGTCGTATCGGCAGCGCGGAGATTCCTACCGACCCGATGCCTGTGGAGCGTGCCGACATAATGGTGGCTTTAAAGCCGAAAGCAGAATGGACATCAGCCAAGACTACTCCGGAGCTTATGGAGATGATGGAAGAGACGCTGAAGACAATTCCCGGACTTGAGGCTGAGATATCACAGCCGATACAGATGCGCAATAACGAACTGCTGACGGGTATAAAACAGGATGTGGCGATAAAAATCTTCGGCGACGACCTTGAGGTGCTTACCCGACAGGCTAACAGGGTGAAGAGCATTATCAGTGGAGTGAAAGGCGTGAGCGGCATATATGTAGAGGAGGTTTCAGGATTGCCACAGATTCATGTGGTATACAATCATCAGCGTATGTCGCAGTATGGCATCAGTGTAGACGATGTGAACAATGTTCTCGAAACGGCATTTGCCGGTGCTACGGCAGGAAGTGTGTACGAAGGAGAGAAGAAGTTTGACGTGGTATTGCGCATAGACGGAAAGAGCAGAAATGCCGACGAGCTGCGCAGTCTCGCTGTTCCTCTGCCCTACGGCGGCAGCGTTCCCTTGTCTCAGATAGCGGAGATAGAATATCAGCCGGCACCGGCTCAGGTATCGCATGAAGACGGGGCAAGACGGATATATGTAGGCTTCAATGTAAAGGGGCGTGACGTGCAGAGTACAGTGAAGGATATACAGAAATTGCTTGATGAAAGGATGAAGCTGCCTGAAGGATATTATTATACTTATGGCGGTGAGTTCAAGAATCTGCAGAGTGCGGTAGACCGTCTGGTGGTTGTAGTGCCGATTGCCCTTCTCGTTATCTTGTTGCTGCTGTATGCTACGGTGAAGAGCGTGCGTGAGTCCCTGTTCGTATTTTCGGCAATTCCGCTTGCGGCAATAGGTGGCGTATGGGCGTTATGGCTTCGCGGTATGCCGTTCTCGATATCCGCAGGCGTCGGTTTTATAGCCTTGTTCGGTGTGGCGGTGCTCAATGGTATAGTGCTTGTCGGACAGATGAATCAGATGCAGCGCGACGGCGTGACAGACATTTACAGACGTATCGTAGACAGTTGTATGGTTCGCCTTCGTCCGGTACTTATGACGGCACTTGTCGCCTCGATGGGCTTTCTGCCGATGGCGCTCTCTCATGGAGACGGAGCAGAGGTTCAGCGTCCGCTGGCAACGGTAGTGATTGGCGGACTCGTAACATCAACGTTGCTGACACTGTTTGTTCTGCCTGCCATTTATAAAATGTTCACTAAAAAATAAAAAGTAATGATGAAATATATAATTGCAGTAAGTCTGGCTCTTATCGCATTACCTTCTGCAGCACAGCAGACAAGGCGGCTTACCCTTGACCAATGTATAGACTTCGCGATGAAAGGCAGCAACAGTATTAAGATTGCCGAAAAAGGGGTGGAGAGAGCAAAGATTATGCAGGGCACGGCATGGGAGATGGAAAAGACAGAGCTGTCGCTTTCGCAAGATCCGACATCTGGAGGCAGTCCAGACAACTCCATCAGTCTGACGCAGTCGATAGAATTCCCTACTGTCTATGCCGCTCGCCGCAGACAGCTGAAAGCTGAGACGAAGGCAGAGCAGAGCAAGGCTGAAATAACACGTCGGCAGTTGAGTGCCGACATTGCCTCGCTTTATTTCCAACTCGCATATCAGATGGAGAATATCAGAATACTTCAGAATAATGAGCTTTATCTGGCGAATTATCAGAAGGTGGCTTCGAAGCGTTATGAAGCGGGGGAGTCGAGACAGATAGAAAGTCTGTCGGCAAAGCGGATGCTGATGGAAAACAGACAAGAGCTGGCTACGGCACAAACGGATTTTTCTGTTACGCAACGACAACTGGCGGCACTGATGAATACCGACAGCTACATTGTTCCGGCAGAAGACTCGCTTGTGATGATAGAATGGAAGGGTAGGGAATATAACTTTATGCAGACGGCAGAAGGACAATATGCCCAAGACAAATTGCAAGTGGCAGACCGTGGCGTAAGGGTGGCAAAGAGCGGTTATGCTCCCTCTTTGTCTTTATCGCTACGCAATCAGCTTGTCATTTCGTCATGGAATCCATACCATGCCGACCGCACGAAGTTTGATGGCGGAAATTTCATGGGCTTCGAAGTTGGTATAGGTGTGCCGATTTTCTTCGGTGCGACAAAGGCGAAGGTTAAGGCGGCAAAGAAGGAACGGGAGATGGCGGAACTTGAGATGCAGCAGACTGAAAAGCTCCGCAAACAGGAATATGCTACATGTCTTGACAATGTCGGCATAATGCAGCAAAAGGTAAATTATTACAATACAGCGGGAAAGAATACTGCCGATGAGATGATGCGCATCGGCAGTATCGAATATGAGAATGGAGAGATTTCATATCTCGAGTATATCAGTATTGTTCAGGATTATATTGATGCCAAAAAGAAACGGGCGACAGCAATAAACGATTACAACCAGGCTGTGGTCTCTCTTATGAGGCTAACAGGTGGTATCTAAATGTCTTTCTTCCTCGTAAGCAACAGTCCGAGAAATACAAGCGTACCGTTGAGCATCAGCAGTTCATATCCGAACTTATATCCCGTAATCCGAGTTGTAAGCTGGTCTATGATGAAGCAAATGACAGGGGAACCAACACAGATATAAGGGGCGAGCTTGTCGTTGACGCCGCATTTCGTGAGAATGCCATAGGCAAACAGACCGAGCAATGGTCCTGAGGTATACGACAGTATTATATATATAGCATCAATAACGCTCGTAGAGTTGATAGCCCTGAACAGCAAGATGAAAAGGGCAAATAGGGTGCAGACGCCGATGTGGCTGATACGTCTCAGACGTTCATCCTCAGGATGCTCCTTTATGTCTACGCAGAAGCTTGTAGTAACAGCCGTCAATGCAGAATCCGTACCGCTGAAAGATGCTGCCACGATACCGATGGAGAAAAGAACAAGTACGAGGTTGCCCATCCAGCCGGAGGCTGCGAACATCGGCAGCAGTTCGTCGCTGTCGGCAGGTATTGCCATTCCTTCCTTGCCGGCAAGTAGCAAGAGTAAAATGCCGAGAGATAAGAAAAGCAAGTTGACGGGGACGAAGAAGAAACCGCCGACACACATGTCCTTTTGTGCATCGCGCAGCGTCTTGCAGGTAAGGTTCTTCTGCATCATGTGCTGGTCGAGACCTGTCATCACCACAACGATGAAAATTCCGCTGATAAACTGTTTAAAGAAATTCTGTGTGGAAACCCAGTCGTCGAACACGAATATGCGACTGTGGGCATTGGCAGCCACGGCAGATACCGCTTCACCCACCGACATGTCGAGCTTCCCGATAACCTCGAAGATTATAATGAGCAGTGCCGCCATCATGCAAAACGTTTGGAACGTGTCTGTCCATACAAGAGTCTTGATGCCTCCGCGCCGAGTGTAAAGCCAGATGAGCAAAACGAGTATTATCACTGTGGCGGCAAACGGCAGACCGAATTGTCCGAACACGAATCTCTGCAAGATGCTGCATACCACGTAGAAGCGCAATGCCGTACCCGTCATTTCAGAGAGCAGAAAAAACAAGGCACCGGTTTTGTACGACCGCTGTCCGAGTCTTTTCTTCAGATATGTGTAAATGGTCGTCAGGTTGAGCTTATAATAAATAGGTAATAAGACGAAAGCCACGACGAAGTATCCGAGGATAAATCCGAGACAAGTCTGAAGATACGTCATGTCTTGTTTAATTACCATTCCCGGCACCGATACGAATGTTATTCCGGAAATCGAAGCTCCCACGAGTCCGAAGGCAAGCATATACCATGGCGACTTGCGTTCACCGCGATAGAAAGTCTCGTTGTTCGACTTTCGGCTTGTCACTCTGCCCATGAACATGAGCACGCAAAAATAGATAAGTATTGTTGTCAGTATAAGCATAATCTTTTATTTGTTAATTTCTCTCAACACCTCTACGGCATCCTCCACGGTGTCAATGTTGTTTACTGTCATGTATCTCTTGCCGCGGCTCTCTTTAATATTGCAGCGACGGGCATTTCTGCCGATATATGCAAGAGTCTTTTCAAAAGCCTCGCTCTTGTAATATGCACTCATAGGATTGCTTACAAACTGCATCTGCAGCATCCTGTTCTTCAGTATGATTTTTTCGAATCCCAGAGCTTTGCCGAGTCTTCTCAAGGGAACAACCTGAAGCAGTTCGATACCTTCGCGTGGAATCTCGCCGAAGCGGTCCCTGAGGTTCGCCTTATATCGTTCAAGGTCGTCGTCATTCGTTATATTGTCAAGTTCGCGGTATAGCAGCATTCTCTCGCTACTGCTCGGCACATACTGGTCGGGGAAGAACATCTCGAGGTCGCTCTCCACGGCACAGTCGTCGACAAACTCGTCGCCGGTGATTTTCTTTCCGCTTGCCATCTCTTCCTGATACATGTCGCTGAACTCGTCATTCTTCAGTTCCGTTACAGCCTGTGTCAGTATCTTCTGATAGGTTTCAAATCCGAGGTCTTCCATAAATCCGCTCTGTTCCGCTCCGAGCAGGTTGCCGGCACCGCGCATGTCGAGATCCTGCATAGAGAGGTTAAAGCCGCTGCCAAGTTCAGAGAAAGTCTCCAGAGCTTCCAGTCGGCGTCTGGCATCTTGCGAAAGAGACGACAATGGCGGAGCAAGCAGATAGCAGAACGCCTTTTGGTTGCTTCGTCCCACTCTTCCCCTCATCTGATGCAAGTCGGAAAGTCCGAAGTGGTGTGCATCATTAACAATAATAGTATTTGCGTTGCTGATGTCAATGCCGTTGCCTATTATCGTAGTAGAGAGCAACACGTCATAGTCGTAGTTCATGAAGCCCATGATAATCTTCTCCAGTTCTTCCGGCTTCATCTGCCCGTGTCCTATGGCGATGCGTGCGTCGGGAACATTCCTCCTTATTATATTTGCGAGTTCAGGCAGGTTGCTGATTCTGTCGTTTACGAAGAATACCTGTCCGTTGCGGCTCATCTCAAAGTTTATAGCATCCTTTATCACCTCGGCATCAAAGGTATGCACCTCAGTGCACACGGGGTAACGGTTAGGTGGCGGGGTCTGTATGATGCTCATATCGCGTGCACCCATCAGTGAGAACTGCAGAGTTCGCGGAATAGGAGTTGCCGACATCGTCAGTGTGTCGACATTTGTCTTCATTTTCCTCAGTTTCTCCTTTGTAGAGACGCCGAATTTCTGTTCCTCGTCAATGATGAGCAGTCCGAGGTCATGAAACTTCACCGTCTTGCCGATAAGTTTGTGTGTACCGATTATGATGTCGATTTTTCCAGCCTCAAGGTCGGCAAGCACCTGTTTTGTCTGTTTTGCCGTGCGTGCCCTTGATAGATAGTCCACTCTTACTGGCATTCCTTTCAGTCGACTTGTAAACGTCTGGTAGTGCTGGTAGGCAAGAACAGTAGTCGGTACCATCACTGCCACCTGCTTCGAGTCGCATGCAGCCTTGAATGCCGCACGGATAGCCACTTCCGTCTTTCCGAATCCCACATCGCCGCAGACAAGACGATCCATCGGGCGCTGACTTTCCATATCGGCTTTCACGTCGTTTGTAGCCTTCAGCTGGTCTGGCGTGTCTTCGTATAGGAAGCTTGCCTCCAGTTCATGTTGCATGAAAGAGTCGGCACTGAACTGATATCCCTTTTCGTGGCGACGTGTGGCATAAAGCTTGATAAGGTCGCGTGCGATATCCTTAATCTTCGTCTTCGTCTTTTCCTTGAGTCTCTCCCATGCTCCAGTGCCGAGGGTGCTCAGGCGAGGCGGCTTTTCGCTGTCGTGACGTTTGTATTTTGATATCTTGTACAGAGAATGTATGCTTACGTCAACCTTGTCGTTGTTCTGGTAAACGATACGTATCATCTCCTGATAGGAATTGCCTACAGGAACGCGGACGAGTCCGGCAAACTTTCCGATACCGAAATCCACATGTACGATGTAGTCGCCGGGCTCCATCTCCTGCAGCTCCTTCATCGTGAGAGCCATCTTGCCGTTTCGGGCAGCGTCAGACCGGAGGTTGTATTTATGAAAACGGTCGAAAATCTGATGGTCCGTGAAGGCACATATCTTCAGGTTGTTGTCGGCAAAGCCGCCATGCAGCGTTTTGTCAATTGGAGTGAAAGGTATGGGGGCTGAAGGCACTTCCGTACCGTCGGCAAGTTTCTTGTGCTGTGCCATTTCGTCGAATATGTCGCGCAGACGCTGGTTCTGCTTCTGACTGTCGGCGAGGATATACAGCTTGTATCCCTGAAGAAGATAGTCTTCGAGAGATTTTGTGAGCAAGTCGAAATTCTTGTGGAATAGCGGCTGTGCACTTGTGTCGAAGCTTATTGTAGCTTGTGGCGTTGCCGTTTGACTGCTGCCAAATTCTATGCGTTTGAATCTTACGAGTCCTTCGGTAAACTGTGTTGCGGTGCATAGTGTGTTTTCCGACTTCATCTGTCGGATAATCTCCTGTTGCTCCATTTCCGTGGCTCCCTCAAGCTTTTCGGTTATTGCCTGCTGCGAGAAACCGTCGCGGTAAGTCTTTTCTATGATATCATGAATAAAGGTTAAGTCCTTCATCACGATAAGAGTGTTGCCGGGCAGAAATTCGAGAAATGGAATCTTTTCAGATTTCAGTACGGCAAGTTCCGGCACGATATCCATTGACTCCACTTTTGATTTTGAGAGCTGCGACTGTACGTCGAATGTTCTTATCGAATCGATTTCATCGCCAAAGAAATCCACACGGAACGGAAACTCATGACTGTATGAATAAACATCGAGAATACTTCCTCTTACGGCAAATTGTCCCGGTTCGTAAACATAGTCAACTTCCTTGAATCCGAATGAACGCATCGTCTTCTCAATCTCAACAATGTCTTTCTCTTCACCTACATGCAGCGATATAGTTCTGTCGTCAAGATGTTTGTTTGATACGACAAGCTCAGACAGTGCTTCGGGATGGGAGACGATGAAGAGTGAGGAGTGGGGTGTGTCTTTGACGCGACTCAACACTTCTGTCCGGAGAATCTCGTTCGCAGCATCACGCTGTCCGTATTTCACCTGACGCCTGTAGGCAGAAGGGAAAAACAGAACGTTCTCATTGCCGAGCATCTGCGTCAGGTCGTGATAGAAATACCCTGCCTCTTCGGCATCGTTGAGCACGAAAAGGCAGATGCCGGGCAGACTGTTCATTACAGAGGCAAAGACTACCGGTGTGGCGGAAGCTTGTAGTCCGCGAATGGAAATGGTGTTTATGCTCTCGTTGCCGATAGCTTTCATAAGTGCCCCCGTCTGCGGGGCAGCCGAATATAATTCAAGAATCGTTTGAATGTCCATCTTTTACCTTAAAAAACTATTGCTAAGCCATGACAAGGAAAAGTATGTCGACATGACGAAGCTGAAAATCGCTGCGAAGTTACA
>ERZ869991.749-NODE-749-length-11100-cov-5.523995_pt1 | contig 11100 bp, 7 predicted proteins | sample MGYA00520862_ERZ869991 | MGnify/ENA primary metagenome ERZ869991 (study PRJEB32232, sample SAMN07284978) | human gut metagenome | biome: human-associated habitat; material: feces | host: Homo sapiens | place: Tanzania | collected 2014-08-11 ...
ACCATCAGGATAGGACATTGTCCTGTAAGAGAGAAAACGTGAGACTTCATACTGAAGCGGTTTTCGTCTGTATCTTATAATCCCCTGGCTTTAGCCACGGGGAGTATGTCAAAAGATCAGTCGGGAATGGCATAAATTTTGCTACCATTAGAAAATGCCTGAGGCTCTCCCAATAAGTCGCTCAATATTTTATTGACTTTAAGTGCCGTTTCTTTTCGCATCATCTTTTCGTTGACGCATATCCAGCCAAAACCGTCTTTTCTCAATTTTAGCAAGTCATCGTTGAAAATGCTGCCGTCGGGAATTGCTCCATATTGGGGGTCTTCGCATAAAATCAGGCTGTTAGTAAGTAAATTATTCATCAGATATCGGGGCCAGCGGGTCGTTAAAGAAATAGCCATGGGCTTTCCGTGGCAAGTTTGCCAATAGTAATATTCCCCGGGTTGTAATTCTCCGTCAGCTCGCGTCAGGGGCAATTGTAAGACCGCTTTGTGTTGTGGCTGCTTTTGTAAATAATAGCTCAGTTGCGGTTGTATAGCCGAAGATGATGGTAAAGGAAAAGGAACTGGAGAAATAAGGCTTATCTCCATATTGATAAGAAAAATTGCTGCTAGGACTATAAATTCTTTTCTAATGGGCGAGTTTTTTAATATATTTTTCAGCCCCAAAGCTGCCAATATAGCTACACTGAGTTGGGTTACGATGGAAAAACGATCAGTAATTACCGCCATTTTAAAGCCTGGTATCAGGTTGTAAGCTATCCAATAAAATATATTTATCGGTTTGGCAAAAGAATCGGAACCGTAATATACAAAATAGGGGCCTGAGGATATTAACAAAGCTGATATTCCCAACACTGCCCAAAAAAAGTTTGATTTTTTTGCTCTATATAGGCTAATAACAGCCAAAATAATAGCAATCCAACCTATATATGTGGTTTTGCAACGTAAATCCACATCATTGGAGACTGAAATTTGCTTTTTACCAGGTAAAAAATACCCAGCCAAGCTGGCATTATTGTGAAAATTGCCTTCTTTATGGAAAAATTGTAAGTTTTGGGCTTGCTGTCTGTTGGTAACATCAATTTGCGCCAAAAGTGAAGTCTGACCATTGAGGCTGTCAGCAAAGAGAAGAGCTGCCGGAGAGGCCCAAACTAGAGAGAGAAGGCAAGCTAAAGAGGCACAAAACCAATTAGGACTATGGTTTGCGGCCTTGTGAGTTGGCTGACAAGCTGGAACTGAGCCTGTAAACATAATCCAGACAAATAGAATTGCTGTGCTGAGTAAGCAAGCTTCAGCGTAATACCAAGAACCCAGAGCGCTAAAAGCTAAGGCCAGAGAGGTGGCCAAAATCAATTTGATATTGGTACTTTTTGAATTTAAGCATAGGAGTAAACCTGCCAAACTTATAGGTAGCCACTCCAAGTTGGTCGTTTCGCAAATAGCGCTGGTGAGGCCGCTGGTTAATATAAAAGGGCACAGACCGTAAATTGTGCCGGCTAGGGCCGCACTCCAATTCTCTCGGGTAATGAGGCGAGCCAAAAACCAAGCTCCGCAACAAGAGGCATACAATTTAAGAGCTTGCGTTAAGTTAAAAGCGGCGGCTAAGCTGAAAAAACGATTAAATATTGCTGTAATTAAGGCATTGAGCTGATCAATAACATAAAGTTTGCCGCCGCGAGGAAAACTCTGTAAATCTGTCTGTTGCGGCCAGCGGCCTTGAGCTAGTTCGCTACCTGTCCACCAGGCTCCCCAAACATGTTTCCATAAATCTGATTGCGGGTGGCCTATAAAGCGTTCGCTAAAGCACTCTGTCCAACCAATTTGCGGATCTCCTGTATTTAAATTAAACAATGAGCTGCTTAGCCAAGCGCCTATTAAAAACAAAAATAGGAAAGAAACTGTAGCCCATTCCCGCCAGGATGGACAAGCATGAAAGTTGTCTTGGACATTGGAACGTGGAAAGGGCAGCAAATCGGGCCTCGATAGAATGAATTTGACGGCAAGTATAGCACAGCGAAGTGGCATTTGTCCCCAAACTACCGATATTTGGCAGGAATAAGTCTGGCAAAAACAGCAAGACACAATCGGCAGTTTGCGGCTCAGTTCAAAAAAATAAGTTTACTGCTTGTTTATACATTATCATGGGACAATTCAGATATTGGCGGCAGGAAGCCGATTGGCGATCGTGCCATCCGAAGGGGCAACCTATAAATCAAGCAAATATCGGATCGGTGGCATTTTGGAGCGCTGTTATATTGGTAGCTCTTCTTCTCACGTTCATTTTGTTACGTCAGAATGTAAACTCCATGTATAATTTACCTGGTGGCCCCTGGTCTGAATCGGTCTATTGGCAAGAATATGTAAACGGCCTTTGTTTGAAAGCTGTTGCTTCATCAAGTTGGCAAAGGGCTACTCTTTTTGTGTTTAGTGGGGAGCGTTTGGGCAACCCTATGCCTGGAGAATTTCCCCAGTTGGCACCATTTGAAGGCATCGGTTTTGGCAATAGCGCTGTGCTTTTTAGAAATAGTAACCCATGGCTCGATAATTTTTTTCTGGCTCCTTGTGCATTGCTCATGGGAAGGCGTTTTGCCAATATATTGCTTATTTGTGGCAGCTTACTTAGCAATGCTGTGGCAATGGCTTTTTTACTGAAAGTATTAGGCAAAAGCAATTTAAGTGCCGCTTTGGGAGCTTGGCTTTTTATTCTTAATCCTTTGAATTTATTAGCACTATCCGCTTTAGACTGGTCTGTGGCCTATTTAGCTTGGGCCGTTCTGGGATTAGCTTTTATTGTAAAAATATATCGTGGTGAAAAAGTCAGCTTACTGGCGCTTGGAATTATTGTATTATTGGCATCTGCTTTCTGTGGGTGGATAGCATTTTTTTTGCTTTTAGGGATTGGCGTTGCTGCAAAACTGTCTAAAGTTCATGCGCATTTAATTTCTATGGGAAGCTTTTTGGGCCTTGCACTAGCAATTTATGTGGCTTCCGCTTCTCTTAATTCGGACTTTAGATGGCTGTCTGGTACTTATTTTGTACAAATATCTGCTCTCGGAACTATGGCCCTTCTCGCAATTGTAAGGTTTCTTATCAATGATGTTATTCCGAAACGCGAATGGCTGTGGTGCGTAAGTTGTTTAATTCTGATCTTGCTTCTGTCTTTGCTGGGAAAATATGGCATTTTGGTAGGGGGAATTATTTTAGCTTTATGGTGGTCTTGGGGGCTGAGTTCTTTACCGGAGCGCTGTCACTTTAGGTATAAACACGGGGCTTCGATTGTCGCCTTTGTCTTTATTATGCTAAGCATATTCGGAGCTGAGAAAAGTAATTTGTCTCCTTTGCCAGGATTTAATTCCCATATTGCTCCGTCTTATTTTTTGCTTTCACACGTGACACAAGGTAGAGCTTCTCTTTTAGAATTGCCTTTTGCCAACCAGCCACTTTACCTATTTGCTCAAACAGAGCATGGTTTAAAGCTTGCAGTTGAAAAACAATTGAGGCCGCAGAACGATGATATAAGCTCTAAACTTTTATATGAAATGTTAACTAAGTTGGGACGAGGCTCCGTACAGCAGAGCCATGAATATAAGCAATTGCTTGAAAATAAAGCTCTGCGTAGTGAAGCTTGGCGGCAACTTAGAAAACAAGGAGTTAGCCACTTGGTTTTGCATGAGCGTGGTTGCAATTGGGCAGAATTGCAAAAAGGAAATGTGAGTGGAGCAACTTATGCTCAGGACTATTTAGCGTTGCGAGCGCTGTGCGGCGCTCCAATTTTAGAAGATTATGAGCCTGTGTCTAGGGGACGTTGGGGATGGCCTCTACAAGATACGCGCCCAATAGCTTGGTATAGAATAGCTATTTTTAGGATTCCGCAAGAAGAGATAGACAGTAGAAAGAGCGCTCGCATATCATGAAGGTAAAGTATCAAGCTAAAGATTGCCATACAAACCAAAACAGTATCAATGCAGTGCCGACTGTAGCTGGACTTATGCGCAGTGCCTTTGTTTGGCAATTTATTACTTGTCTGTTGGCAGTTTCCTTAGTTGCTGTATCTTTTGTATTGTGGATTTTTGTGAGCCGCAGCCATTCACCTTTGGCAATAGTTTCTGCTCTGCCAAACGATAAAGAAACGCCGTCTGAGCAAAGTAAACAAGCTTGCCATCTTACCTTGTTAGAGCTATTAGAGGGAATGTATTCTCTCGGTGGCGATCCTAAGTTGCTTTTTGAGTCTGAGCAAGCGGTGAAAATTACTGCCGTACTTCCTTTAGCTCGTCAATTCGTTGAAGAAGGGCGAGCTGACAAAAAGGAACAGCTGGAGGTTGGTAAGTCGGTAGCTGGAGAAAATATGGCTGAATATTTGAAAAATTACCTTTGGTCTCTTCTGCGTCCCTGCCAGCGCGACGAAATTTACAATTTGTATAAGAAAAAACGTTTAACAGCTTCAGCGAGAGAAACTTTGCGCTTTTTGCCGGAGTTTTATACTATGCTTTGTCAAGACGGTGGGCTCAGAGATGACTTTAGCGATTACGGATTGTCTCCTATGCGGGAAAGATTTGGGCGCTTGCGTATGTTACATTGGCTGGTGGGAGTAATACTTCTGGAAACGGATCCAGAATACGCTATAAATGAAAAACAAGCCGTATTGTTAAAGGCTATGGAGCAGCCTTTGAAAGCTACTTTAGCTGTAGATTTTGGCAAAGTTCGTTCGGCCTATTTTCCTGTGTTGGAATCTCAGGTAAGATCTGTACTCACAGAAAAGCAACAGCAACGCTTACTGGAACTGTTATGGCAATATTCGGTCATGTCGTTGAAATTAGACAGTTATGGAGTTTTACGCAGTTTTCACGCCATGCTGGCTTGTAAAACAAGCTTGGCAGGATTCGATTTAAATATCGAAGACTTGTTGCGTACTCCTGGTGAGGAGGATAGGGAGCTATCAGTAGCTACCTCCTTACCTAATACGGCTTCCGCCGATTATACGAAGGGAGATAGTCGGGAAGATGGAGCCGTCTCGGATATTCAATTGCGCCAAGCAATTTGCGGTATTATTTACATTTTGGAGGCCAATCCAAAACTCAGACTTAGTGAAGATAAAATTCGTCGCTTGTCTGGGCTTCAAGGTGAAATAAATGCTTGCTTGGATAGCGTAAGGCGCAGAGTTGTTTATGAAAAATATCCTCAAGTGCAGGCAGAAGTTATCAATTTACTGAATCAGGAGCAAATTCGAGCTATAGCTGCCGACTTGGCCGATCCTGAACAAAGTCTTACCGAGCAATACGGAGAAGAGGTAGCTATGCAAGAATTGGATAAGTTCTTGCGTCAGCGAGTAAATGCCACTAAGCGTGAATCCGAACAGAAGAGATAATATTCATGGAAAACGATAACGACAAACAAGCTCCGAAGGATACTGAGCCAAAAACTAATTGCACCGGTGAATCGAGCTCTACGGAGGCAAATACGGAAGAAGCAGGGCGTTCCGGTACTTTTTGGACGCCTGCCAATATTGGAGGCTTGGCTTTTGTCGTTTTGCTGATTGCTTTCAATTTGGTAATTTACAGTGGCGCTTTAGATAATTTAGGCAAAGGGGAAAGCTCTTCTGGCCCCGGATTGCAGCAAAGTAATCATCCGAGTGTCCCTGAGCCTATGACGGTTATTCCTGAGCCGCCTCCTCCAGGTCAGGTTCAATCAAGCTCTATGGATTTTCATGATGCTCAACCTCAAGCTCAGGGGCAGTTTCCTTATCGTGAAGAAGGGCGGGGTATACCGGAACGTAGACCCAATCCGCCCCCGCCTCCTAAAATAAAAGCACCGGTTGCTGCTGCTCCCAAACAAGTATATGGTACTCAGCTAGTCTCAGGCTTTATCTATTTCAGCCGCTGTCAAGATCAAAAATTACGTCTAACTGAGGAACAGCTTGCAAAAGGACAAAAAATTCTTAGTGAGTTAGTGCAGAGTTTTCCTAAAATAAATAGTTTACTTACCGAGTGTGTAGCATGTTTTACTCCCGAACAAATTGAGTGGGCTAGAGCACATCGCGGTGAACCGAATTTGGCCGGTTATAAAGTAAAAGATAAGGTCGGCTATCAACCGGTAGTTTCCTGTGCCCTAGAAATTTTGCAAAAAAAAGCCAAAGCTCAAGGAAAATTTAAGCCTTATGTTCATAAAGCTATAGATTTTCAAGTTCAAGATGTGGCAAATATGATTGTCAAACTTGAGTCTATGTCTGATTTGGCCGTTACTCCAAGCCAAGCTGCAGCTATTTTGCCTATTTTGAGCGAATTGGCCAATTTTGATAAAAAGCGTGAAAATAAGCTCCGCCAGGACTTAGGCAATGTACTTAGTCGATCCCAAATGGAATGGTTGGGAGAAAATATGGATACGGTTCGTTTAGATTATCATAACATTCTGATCCTTTACGCTTTGGAAGTTATGAATTCTGGACGAACAGCTGGTAATGAGAAGAGAGGATATTAGTTATTTATGTATAGCAATTCAGAAGAAAAATTCAATTCAGAAGAGCAGTTGATTCCTGCTTCTGTTCCCGAGCTTGAACCTGGTAGCGAAGAAATCGCTATTACTAAGGTTGTACATGATAAGTTGAAAGAACAAAATTGTCTTCTGCCTGGTGAACGCGAAAGTGTAGCTTATCGCTTAGCTGAAATTATGGTCAGCGCCAAGAATTTATATGTAGAAGTTTTGCCTCGTTTGGTTAATTGTGATTTGACTCATCATGTAGATGAAGAGGAAGAAGCTGAAGAAACACACGTACATCATCATGATTGTTCTTGTGAGTGCGATCATGATTGCGATGAAGATGAAGAAGACGGTAAGCCTTCTATAGAAGAAACTCCTATCTTTAATGAGTTGGCTGGAGCACGTATGGCTTTTATCCATTTGCGTGATTTAATTGCCGATTTTGATGATGCTTTTATGGTAGCTATGGCTTCTCAGCGTGAAGCTGATGGCAACAAAGACAAGTTGGAAGAAACCGATTTTGAATACGAAGAATAGGCTAAAATCCGATTCCGATCAGAACGGTGGCTTGATTCAAGAGTGGAACTCTTGGAAGGGCACTTACGCTGAAGACGACTTCTTTTACACGGATCCTGCTGAGGAAGAGCAATCTTGGCAAGCAGTTGACTCTTGTCATACTGCCAACGAGGTGGTTTCTCTTTCAGATCCGTGTGAAAGTATGTCTGACGCTGAGCTGGAACAAAAGGCTCAGCAAATTTTATCGCAAGTTTTCGGCTATCACTCTTTTCGCGGCCCGCAGCGAGATATTATTTTACATTTAGCTCGTGGCGGTAGTGCGATAGTGCTTATGCCCACCGGTGGCGGCAAGTCTTTATGCTACCAAATTCCGGCTTTAATGCGTTCCGGTGTCGCCTTGGTGGTTTCACCTCTCATTGCTCTTATGCAAGATCAGGTTGATGCTCTAGTGGGCAACGGCGTGCGGGCCGCTTTTTTAAATTCTTCTCTCACAGCTCAGGAAGCTCGCCGTATTTGTGCCAAAATTTACTCCGGACAATTGGACTTGCTTTATGTTTCGCCAGAACGAGCCATTATGGACGGATTTTTAGAGATGTTAGGTTCGTCTCGTTTGGCACTTATTGCCATAGATGAAGCTCATTGTGTATCGCAATGGGGACATGATTTTCGCCCTGAATATGTTCAGCTGGCTAAATTGCGCGAACACTTTCCTGGAGTTCCTTGGATAGCTCTTACTGCTACTGCCGACGAGGCTACTCGCGGCGATATAATCAACCATTTGGGGTTACAAGAAGCCAAACGTTTTATCACCAGCTTCGATCGTCCTAATATTTACTACAGCATTTGCGCTCAAGCTTCGGGAATGGCCGAAACTCGGCGCCGTTTTTTGGCCTTTTTACAAAATAAGCATCGGGGAGATTCCGGTATAATTTACTGCTTGACGCGCAAAGATGTCGAAAAAACGGCGCAATGGTTGTGCGATTTGGGCTATGATGCTTTGCCCTATCATGCTGGTATGAGCAATGAAGAGAGAGCGGCCAACCAGACACGTTTTGTTCAAGAAGAAGCGATCATTATGGTGGCTACGGTGGCTTTTGGTATGGGCATAGATAAGCCCAATGTGCGTTTCGTGGCTCATTTCTGTCTTCCCAGCAGTGTTGAAGCCTACTATCAGGAAACTGGTCGAGCTGGCAGAGACGGATTGCCTTCTTCAGCTTGGCTCTCCTACAATATGTCCGATATTGTCATGCGCCAAAGCTTTATTGAAAATTCATCAGCTGATGATTTGCATAAAAATATTGAAAAACGCAAATTACGGGCGCTTTTAGGCTTTTGTGAAACGGCTTCTTGTCGGCGTCGCGCTCTTTTAGAATATTTTGGTGAGGAAGCGAAAGACCATTGTGGATATTGCGATAATTGCACTCATCCTCCTCATTCAGTAGACGGATTGGTTTATGCTCAAAAGGCCCTTTCTTGTGTTTATAGAACCGGCCAGCTTTATGGAGCTGCCTATTTGATCGACGTCTTGCGCGGAGCCAAAACTGAACGCTTGCTAGCTCAAGGACATGACAAGTTGAGTACCTATTCCATAGGCAAAGAGCTGAGCGTTAAGCAATGGACTTCCGTTTTTCGTCAGCTTATGGCGGCTGGATATTTAAAAGTTGATTTAGCCGGTTACGGCAGCATAAAACTTACCAAACGCAGCCGTGATGTGTTGGAAGGTAAAATAAAGTTGCCTTTGCGTATAGATGAGGAGATAAAAGCTTCCAGTCTTAAGAAAGAAGCCAAGCTAGCTAAACGTCCTGTATTAAACACTCTGACCGAACGTTGTGATGGCCAGCAGGAGGCACGTTCTGTAAGCGAACTTTTTGAAGTTTTGCGTCGCAAACGTATGGAATTGGCGCGCAGAGAAGGTATCGCTCCTTATTTAGTCTTGCATGATGCTTCTTTGTTGGCCATGGCTCAACAGAGACCGCGTACTTTGGAAGAATTATCGAAAATCTCTGGCTTTGGTGTAGTCAAATTACAAAAATATGGCCCTTCGATGCTCTCTGTAATTGCTGAATTTTTAGCAGAAGAACGTTCAGCATCTTGACGTTTATTTTTGCCAAATTAAGCCTAAATTGGGCTGTGCTGCGTTGTTTTTTTTATGAAGGTTTGCTGTTGCAACTTTACGAACTGTTCGGAACAGTTCAGGAAGTCCGACTGCTTATTTTTTTTGACCGGTCGGCGCAGAAAATGCACTCTTAAACTTGGTGAAAGTAAATAAGAACGGTCACAAAACGTTGAGCTTTGCTGCAGCGCCAATTTTTGGAGTGGATTTGCTGCTTTTTTGTAAAAAAAGGTAGGTAAAATTCGCAAAATGAGCTCAGAAAACCTTAGAGTCGATCGTCCGGTATATAAAGGGAAGGGCCAAGGCCAACCGACTATTTTGTTCTCGTCGGTATTTGGCCCTTATGCTCAAAACGATTCTTTTGGCAGTCGTGCCATCAATCCTATGGAACTGTATCACAACCAAGTTACGCGAGTGCAAGGGCCTTTTTCTTTGCGCATGTTCCATCGCTCCTGGGGGCTGATGTTTATTCAACAAAATATTCATGCTCCGTCTACCGTACTTGATTTCCCTACTCAAGAGAAATTTATTCATGAATTGCAAGTTGGCGATTACGACATTGTGGGAATTAGCGGTATTGTAGCCAATGTACATAAAGTCCATCGTATGTGCCAATTGGTACGCCGTTACTCTCCGCGCAGTGTTATCGTAGTTGGCGGCCACGTAGCTTCTATACCCGGATTGGAAAATATGATCGATGCCGACTATATTTCCAAAGGGGAGGGAGTAAGCTGGTTCCGCCACTTTTTAGGTGAAGATGAGACGGCTAAGATTGTTCATCCGGATATCGTTTCCGGATTCGGAACTAGACTTTTCGGCTTTGATGTAAAAAATAGCAGTCAAGATACTGCAGCTACGGTTATTACTTCCGTTGGTTGCCCTATGGGTTGTAATTTCTGTGCTACTTCAGCCTTGTTTGGCGGTAAAGGCCATTCAGTTACTTTCTTCGACAGCGGGGAAGAACTTTACAATTTAATGTGCGGCTTTGAGCGTCGTTTGGGTACAAGTTCTTTCTTTATTATGGACGAAAATTTCTTACTTAATCGTCCTCGAGCTATGGAATTGCTGGATTTGATGGAACGTGACGGTAAAGCATGGTCGCTTTATTGTTTCTCTTCTGCCAATGCTTTACGCCAGTATTCTATGGACGAATTGTTGCGTTTAGGGCTTTCTTGGCTTTGGATGGGGCTTGAAGGCGAAGATAGCCAGTATGCAAAATTAAAAGGCTGCGATTCTGTGGAGTTTGTGGGACGACTTCAAGAGTTGGGAATAAAAATTTTGGGCTCAAGTATTATTGGTTTGGAAAATCATACTCCGGAAAATATCGATCAAGTGATCGCGCGAGCCATTAAACATAATACCGATTTCCATCAGTTTATGCTTTATACTCCATTGCCTGGTACGCCGCTTTTCCAGGAACAAGTTGCCAAAGGTGCTATGCTTGAAGATGTAGATTTAGCTGATATTCATGGTCAGTACCGTTTTAATTTCAAGCATCCCCACATTACCCCCGAGCAAAGTGAAGAATTTTTACTTAGAGCTTTCCAAGCTGATTATGATGTAAACGGGCCCAGCGTCTTTAGGGTGATAAATACTGTGTGGAAAGGCTGGAAAAACTTCCACAAATACGATAATAAGAGAGTGCTGCGCCGTTTAGAACAAGACTCTGCTACTATACGCCGTTATGCTTATGGTGCTTTGTGGGCTATGGAGCAATACCTCAAAGAATCAAACCGTAGTGTACAAGAACGAATTCATACTTTGCGCGAACAATTTGCGCATGATTTTGGATCTTTAACTAAAGTGATTGGTATGATTAGCGGCCCGGTTATTTTAGCTTCTATACGCCGTGAAGCTATGCGTTTAAAAAACGGTTTCACTGTAGAGCCGAGCACTTTTATAGAAAGACGCAATTGGGGCGGCATCTAGTTTAAATAATAGCCACTAAGAGGCTATACATATAAAAACGAAAGGCCCGGGAAGTTTTACTTCCCG
>ERZ869991.750-NODE-750-length-11098-cov-4.280828_pt1 | contig 11098 bp, 10 predicted proteins | sample MGYA00520862_ERZ869991 | MGnify/ENA primary metagenome ERZ869991 (study PRJEB32232, sample SAMN07284978) | human gut metagenome | biome: human-associated habitat; material: feces | host: Homo sapiens | place: Tanzania | collected 2014-08-11 ...
ATATATTGTACCTTTGCAAAGGTTTTAAAACAAACAGCCTGTGTAGGCTATGAAAATAATCTAAATAACGTTATATTTTTTTTATGTATTTCTATTTATTTGTCACCGTTTTGTTGACGGCTGTCGTCTTGGTTGTTGGCGCTTATGTCGTAGCCAAGTTGATAGGACCTCGTTCGTACAATCCGGTAAAGGGACAGCCTTTTGAGTGTGGTATCCCTACACGTGGTTCGTCATGGATGCACGTGCATATTGGCTACTACCTCTTTGCTATCCTTTTCCTGATTTTCGACATCGAGACTGTGTTCCTGTATCCATGGGCAGTTGTTGTTAAGCAGTGTGGAGTAGCCGCTCTCGTTAGTGTAGGCTTCTTCCTGTTGGTATTGATTTTAGGCCTTGCTTATGCATGGCGGAAAGGAGCATTGGAATGGAAGTAAGAAAGCCAAGTATCAAAGCCTTTCCTTACGATGAATGGAAAGACAACGACACTCTTGAGAAGATGGCCAATGATTTGAACGATGGCGGTGTAAACCTCGTTCTTGGCAATCTCGACCAGCTTATCAACTGGGGTCGCAGTAACTCACTTTGGTCATTGACCTTTGCTACCTCTTGTTGTGGTATCGAGTTTATGGCTGTTGGTTGCGCACGTTACGACTTCTCTCGCTTCGGTTTCGAGGTAACACGTAACTCTCCACGTCAGGCAGACCTTATCATGTGTGCCGGTACTATTACAAATAAGATGGCTCCAGCTTTGAAGCGTCTTTATGATGAGATGGCTGAGCCTAAGTATGTTGTAGCTGTTGGTGGATGTGCTATTTCTGGTGGTCCATTTAAGAGTAGCTACCATGTTGTTAAGGGTATCGACGAAATTATCCCTGTTGATGTCTACATTCCAGGCTGTCCTCCACGCCCAGAGGCTATCCTCTATGGTATGATGCAGTTGCAGCGTAAGGTAAAGGTTGAGAAATTCTTCGGTGGTGTTAACCACAAGCAGAATTCAGAAGAGCGCTTGCTCGGTAAGAGTAATGAGGAGTTGATATTCGAAGATAAGCTCGGTATCTCTGTTGATGAGACAAAGGAGAAGCGTGCTGCTTCTTATCGTCCTGCTCCAAAGCCTGCTGCTGCCGCAAAGCCTGCTGCTAAACCAGCACCAGCTGCAAAGAAGGAAACTATTGTTGTAGATAAGGCTCCTACAGCTGAGCAGGTAGAGAATCTCGGTAAGGTTCTTGACCAGCTTAAAGCTCAAGAGGCTAAAACTTCAACAGAAGACAATAATAATAAATAATAAGGTAGAAAATGAAATTAGAACATAAAGAATTCGGTTTTGATAACTTTGCCGCAGAGATGACTTCTCTTCATGATGAGAAGCATTTTGACTACCTTGTTACTATCATTGGCGAGGACTTCGGCGAAGAAGGACTTGGATGTATCTATATCCTTGAGAATACCAAGACTCACGAGCGCATCAGCGTAAAGCAGATGGCCAAGAAGGTGGGCGAGGAATATGTTATTCCTACAGTTTGCAACCTTTGGAAGATTGCTAACTTGCTTGAGCGTGAGGTTTACGATTTCTATGGTATCAAGTTCTTGGGTCATCCAGACATGCGTCGTCTTTATCTACGTAACGACTTCAAGGGTTATCCTTTCCGCAAGAACTACAATCCTGCAGATAATGTGTATACCACACAGGATGATGTTGAGGTTGACTTCGGTTATCAGTATTCACTTGATGCTAATGGTAAGCTCGTAGAGAAGAAGAATCCTCTCTTTGCAGATGACGACTATGTTGTAAACATTGGTCCTCAGCACCCTTCTACTCACGGTGTGCTTCGTCTTGAGACCGCTCTCGATGGTGAGATTATCAAGCGTATCTATCCACACCTCGGATATATCCATCGTGGTATTGAGAAGATGTGTGAGGAGTATACATATCCTCAAACTCTCGCTCTTACCGATCGTATGGACTACCTCAGCGCTATGATGAACCGTCATGCTTTGGTAGGCGTTATCGAGGAAGCTTTGGGTGTAGAGCTCTCTGACCGTATTAAATATGTACGCACGATAATGGATGAGCTCCAGCGTATCGATTCTCACTTGTTGTATCTCGGTTGCTGCGCTCAGGACCTCGGTGCTTTGACAGCATTCCTCTACAGCATGCGCGACCGTGAGCACGTGTTGAACGTTATGGAGGAAACTACAGGTGGTCGTCTTATCCAAAACTATTATCGTATAGGTGGACTCCAGGCTGATATCGATCCTAACTTTGTTAAGAACGTTAAGGACCTCATCGCATACCTCCGTCCTATGGTACAGGAGTATATGGATGTATTCGGCGACAATGTAATCACTCGTAAGCGTTTCTGCAATGTTGGAGTGATGGATGCTGAAAACATTATTAGCTATGGTGTTACAGGATGCTCTGGTCGTGCAAGCGGTTGGGAGAATGATGTCCGCAAGAACCATCCTTATGATGTTTACGATAAGGTTGAGTTTAAGCAGATTACTCGCAACTCTTGTGATAGCATGGCTCGCTACTTGAACCGTGTAGACGAAATCTATCAGAGTCTTAATATCATTGAGCAACTCATCGACAATATTCCTGAGGGAGAATTCTACATCAAGCAGAAACCTATCATCAAGCTTCCTGAGGGACAGTGGTATTTCTCTTGCGAGGGTGCACGTGGTGAGATTGGTGCTTTCATCGACAGCAAGGGCGACAAGAGTCCTTACCGTTTGAAGCTCCGCCCAATGGGATTGAGCCATGTTGCATGTATGGATGAAATGTTGAGAGGTTCTAAGATTGCCGACCTTATCACCGTTGGTGCAGCTCTCGACTTCGTGATTCCAGACATCGACCGATAAGCGATAATATTTTTTATAATCATTAATTTAAGAATTAAACAAATGTTTGATTTCAGTATAGTTTCTAATTGGATTGACTGCTTGTTGCGTCAGACCTTAGGGCTGGGCGACTTCTGGACTATCCTGATAGAGTGCGTGCTCGTAGGTGTTGGCATACTCGTTGCCTACGCTCTTATCGCTATCGTGCTTATCTTCATGGAACGTAAGGTTTGCGCCTATTTCCAGTGCCGTATCGGTCCTGTCCGCGTAGGTCCTTGGGGTACACTCCAGGTGTTTGCCGATGTATTGAAGATGCTCATCAAGGAGATCTTTACCGTCGACAAGGCAGACAAGTTCCTTTATTTCTTGGCTCCATTCCTCGTGATTGCAGCTTCTGTCGGAACATTCTCATTCCTTCCTTGGAACAAGGGCATGCACGTGCTCGACTTCAATGTAGGTGTGTTCCTTCTTACTGCCATCAGCTCTATCGGCGTGCTTGGTATCTTCCTTGCAGGATGGGGTTCTAACAACAAGTATTCTGTTGTCTCTGCTATGCGTGGTGCTGTACAGATGATTTCTTACGAAATGTCATTGTGCCTCTGCCTCATCTGTGTTGTTATCATGACAGGTTCTATGCAGTTGAGCGAAATCGTAACAGCACAGACTGGTCCTTGGAAGTGGCTCGTCATTCAGGGTCATGTTCCTGCCATCCTCGCTTTCTTGGCATTCCTTGTAGCTGGTAATGCTGAGGCTAACCGTGGTCCTTTCGACTTGGCTGAGGCTGAGAGTGAGCTTACCGCTGGTTATCATACCGAGTATTCTGGTATGGGCTTCGGTTTCTACTATTTGGCAGAATACCTCAACCTCTTTGTAATCTCTGGTATTGCTAGTGGCTTGTTCCTTGGTGGATGGGCTCCTTTGAATATCGGTATCGAGGCTTTCGACAACCTTATGAACCTAATCCCTGGTTTCATCTGGTTCTTCGGTAAGACCTTCTTCGTAGTATGGCTCCTCATGTGGGTACGCTGGACATTCCCACGTCTGCGCGTAGACCAGATCTTGAAGCTTGAGTGGAAGTACATCATGCCATTCATGCTCTGCGTATTGGTTCTCACATCTGTTTGTGTGGCTTTGGGCCTTACATTTTAATTATTAGCTATAATAAGACATAGTAATGGAAAATAAAGAATCATATTTCGGTGAAGTTGGTTCTGCCATCAAGACTCTTGCCGTTGGTTTGAAGACTACTCTTCGTGAGTACTTCACAGCAAAGAGCACTGAGCAGTACCCTGAAAACCGTAAGACAACTCTCCATGTTGCCAAGCGCCACCGCGGACGCCTTGTCTTCACTCGCAACGAAGACGAAAGCTACAAGTGTACTGCTTGTACTTTGTGCGAGAAGTCATGTCCTAATGGCTCTATCAAGATTTTGTCTCACATGGAGGAAGATCCAGAGACTGGACGTAAGAAGAAGAAACTCGACGACTATCAGTACGACCTTGGCGACTGCATGTTCTGCCAGTTGTGTGTCAACGCATGTAACTTCGGTGCCATTGAGTTCGTTAATGATTTCGAGAATGCTGTCTTCGATCGCAGTAAATTGGTTCTACATCTCGACAAAGAGGTTTATAAGGGCGGTTCGCTTCCTAACCTCATCGAGGGTGGTGCGCCAATAACAATCGGTAAGTTTAACACTAAAACCAAGTAATAACAGATTATGGCAAATTTAGTAATGTTTTGCATCTTGGCTGTAATCATCCTTGGTTCAGCCGTGATGTGCGTATTGACAAAGAGCATCATGCGTGCGGCAACATTCCTGTTGTTCGTACTCTTTGGTGTGGCTGGCATATACTTCCTCCTCGACTATACCTTCTTGGGTGCTGCCCAGATTAGTGTATATGCAGGTGGTATCACAATGATGTATGTCTTTGCCATCCAGCTCGTTTCAAAGAATGCTTTGCAGGGTATCACTGAGCGTATCAATGGTTCTCGCATAGTATCTGGCTTGCTACTTTCTGTAGTAGGTTTGGCTACTGTAGCAGGCATCTTCTTGAAGAATGTATTTGTAGAAAAGTATGCAAGCGATGGTGAGGTAAAGATTGAGGCTATTGGTACTCAGCTTCTCTCATCAGGCGTAGACGGATATGTATTGCCTTTCGAGTTCATATCTCTCTTCTTGCTTGCTTGCATTATTGGTGGTATCATGATTGCTAGAAAAGGAGGTAACGAATGATTCCTGTAAGTTGTTTGTTGGTGCTTAGCGCACTGCTGTTCTTTATCGGTGTGTTCGGTTTCGTTACACGTCGCAATTTGGTTGCCATGCTCATATCTGTTGAGTTGGTACTCAATGCTGCCGACCTTAACTTCGCCGTCTTCAACCGCTTCCTTTATCCAGGACAGCTCGATGGTTTCTTCTTCACCTTATTCTCTATAGGTGTTAGTGCAGCCGAGACCGCTGTTGCCATCGCCATTATCATCAACGTCTATCGTCACTTCCATAGCGATAAGGTAGACAGTATCCAAAACATGAAATTCTAATAGACAATGGATTACAGTTATGCATTTCTGATACTTCTTCTGCCTATGCTCTCATTCCTTATCTTGGGATTGGCAGGCATGAAGATGTCACATAAGGTGGCTGGTCTCATCGGTACTACATCGTTGGGTATTGTCACCATCCTGTCGTATATTACAGCCTTCGGATATTTCACTGCCGACCGCTGTGCCGACGGGGCATTTGCTACCATCGTGCCTTACAACTTCACATGGATGAAGTTTGGCGCATTGCATTTCGACCTTGGCATCATGCTCGATCCTATTTCGGTAATGATGCTCATAGTGATTTCTACAGTCAGCTTGATGGTACACATATATTCTTTCGGATATATGCACGGTGAGAAGGGATTCCAGCGCTACTACGCTTTCCTTTCTCTCTTCACTATGTCAATGCTCGGTTTGGTTCTCGCTACCAACATCTTCCAGATGTATCTCTTCTGGGAGCTCGTGGGTGTAAGCTCATATCTGCTCATTGGTTTCTACTATCCTTTGCATGCAGCTGTTGCAGCTTCTAAGAAGGCGTTTATCGTAACCCGCTTTGCTGACTTGTTCTTCCTCATTGGTATCCTCATCTTTGGTTACTACACAGAGTCGTTCAGCTTCTCATTCGTAGACAACCTCCAGATGGCAGCAGGTACAGCTTCGTTCATCTCAGTAGATGCTGCTAAGGCTGTTGCTGCAGGTGGCTTCATCATTCCTACCGCTTTGGTATTGATGTTCATTGGTGGTGCAGGTAAGAGTGCTATGTTCCCATTGCACATCTGGTTGCCAGATGCTATGGAAGGTCCTACTCCTGTCAGTGCCCTCATCCACGCTGCTACCATGGTTGTAGCTGGTGTGTTCCAGATTGCTCGCTTGTTCCCATTGTGGATTGAGTATGCTCCTGGTCAAATGAGCATTGTTGTGTACATCGGTGTCTTCACCGCTTTCTATGCTGCTGCCGTAGCTTGTGCTCAGAGCGATATCAAGCGTGTGTTGGCATTCTCTACAATCTCTCAGATTGCTTTCATGATGGTAGCACTCGGAGTTTGTATGCCTGGTCACGAGGCTGTTATCGACAACCACGGTTCACTCGGCTACATGGCTTCTATGTTCCATCTCTTCACACATGCCATGTTCAAGGCTTGTTTGTTCCTCGGTGCTGGTTGTATTATCCATGCCGTTCACTCTAACGAGATGTCTGCAATGGGTGGTTTGCGCAAGTATATGCCTATCACACATGCCACATTCCTCATCTCTTGTCTTGCCATCGCTGGTATCCCATTCTTCTCAGGCTTTAGCTCAAAGGATGAGATTATCACAGCTTGCTTCGCTTATAGCCCAGTAGTAGGATGGATTATGACAGGTGTTGCTGCAATGACTGCTTTCTATATGTTCCGTTTGTACTACGGTATCTTCTGGGGTACAGAGAACAAGGAACTCCATGCTGCACACACTCCTCATGAGGCACCATTGACAATGACTATTCCTTTGTTAGTACTCTGTGTTATCACCGTTGGTGTTGGCATCTACACCACACTTGGTGGATTCCTCGGATGGGGTGGTAGCTTCGGTAGCTTTGTTACCGCTACTGGTACCGACTACACAATCCACTTCGATACACAGGTGGCTCTCACCAGCACTATCATCGCTATCATCAGCATCTGCTTGGCTACCTATATATATAAAGGTGAAAAGCAGCCTATCGCCGACAAGCTTTATAGCCTGATGCCACGTTTGCATCGTGCTGCTTACAAGCGTTTCTATATGGACGAGGTTTATATGTTCATCACACATAAGTTCATCTTCCGTTGCTTGTCTACTCCTATCGCATGGTTCGACCGTCATTGTGTTGACGGCACATTCAACTTCATGGCTTGGGGTGCTAACGAGGCTGGTGAATCTCTACGTCCATGGCAGAGTGGCGATGTAAGATCGTATGCTGTTTGGTTCCTTACTGGCACTGTAGCCCTAACGTTAATACTACTTTGTTTGATTTAAAAGAATAGACAACAATGACATATCTAACATTATTTGTAGTAATTCCCGTACTGATGCTCTTCGGCCTTTGGTTGGCCAAGAACGATAATCAGGTGCGTGGCGTGATGGTGGCAGGTGCTACAGCTTTGCTTGGCTTGTCCATTTATCTCGTATTCGATTTCGTTGCCACAAGAGAGGTTATGCCTGCTGATCAGTATCCAATGATTCTTGGCGACACCATCCCTTGGTTCCAACCTTTCCATATCAACTTCGCTACTGGCGTTGATGGTATCTCTGTTGTTATGATATTGCTTTCAGGCATCATCGTCTTCACAGGTACTTTTGCTTCTTGGCAGATGCAGCCTATGAAGAAGGAATACTTCCTTTGGTTCGTACTCCTTTCTACTGGTGTGTTCGGATTCTTTATCTCTAAGGACTTGTTCACTATGTTCATGTTCTATGAGGTTGCTCTTATCCCAATGTACCTCTTGATTGGTGTATGGGGTAGTGGAGCTAAGGAATACTCGGCAATGAAGCTTACTTTGATGCTTATGGGAGGTTCTGCTTTGCTTATCATCGGTATCCTTGCAATCTATTTCTATAGCGGTGCTACCACTATGGATATCAATGAGATTGCTGCTATGCACAATATTCCTGTACAGGTTCAGAATGTGTTCTTCCCACTCATCTTCATCGGTTTCGGTGTTCTTGGTGCTTTGTTCCCATTCCATACATGGTCTCCTGATGGTCACGCTAGTGCGCCTACAGCAGTATCTATGCTCCACGCAGGTGTATTGATGAAGCTTGGTGGTTATGGTTGCTTCCGTATCGCTATGTATCTCATGCCAGATGCTCTCGATATGTGGGCTCCTGTATTCCTCATCCTTACTACTATCTCTGTAGTATATGGTGCTTTGTCTGCATGTGTACAGACCGACCTTAAGTACATCAATGCCTACTCTTCAGTTTCTCACTGTGGTATGGTATTGTTCGCACTCTTGATGTCTACCCAGACTGCTATCACAGGTGCGGTACTTCAGATGCTTTCTCACGGTTTGATGACAGCATTGTTCTTCGCTGTTATCGGTATGATCTATCATCGTGCTGGTACTCGCGACGTTCGCTACCTCGGTGGTTTGATGCAGATTATCCCATTCCTCTCTGTAGGTTATGTTATTGCAGGTCTTGCTAACCTTGGTTTGCCAGGTTTCTCTGGTTTCGTTGCCGAGATGAACATCTTCGTAGGTTCATTCGAGAATGGCGATACCTTCCGTCGTACTTGCACCATCATTGCTTGTACTTCAATCGTTATCACTGCTGTCTACATTCTCCGTGTAGTTGGCAAGATATTGTTTGAGAAGGTTGCTAATCCTAAGTTCCTCGAACTTCACGATGCTACATGGGATGAGCGTGTTGCTGTAATCGGACTTATCGCTTGTGTTGCTGGTCTTGGTCTCGCTCCAATGTGGGCACAGAACATCATCACCGATGCAGTAGGTCCTATCATCAAGCACATAGGTCTTTATTCAACTTACGTATCACTTTAACGCTATAACATTATAGAAATCATGCAAATAGATTACAGTCAATTTTTGAATATGATACCAGAAGTTAGCCTCGTGCTTCTTATGGTAATAGTGTTTGTGGCTGACTTCATAACAGCAAACAAGCGTTATCGTGGTTGGTTGAACACACTTGTCTGCGCTTTGCTGCTTGCTCATGTAGCATTCACCATCAGCGTAGGTGTTAGCGACTCAGCGTTCGGAGGTATGTATCATACCACTCCTTCTATCAGCGTTATCAAGTCTATCCTTGCTTTCGGTACACTTATCGTTTGCCTTCAGGCTAAGGAATGGCTCAACGATGAAAACCGTAGTAAGTTCCAGGGCGAGTTCTATCTCTTGGTTCTTTCTACATTGCTTGGTATGAATGTGATGGTTAGTGCCAACCACTTCCTCCTCTTCTTCCTTGGTTTGGAAATGGCAAGTGTGCCTATGGCATGCCTTGTTGCTTTCGACAAGTGGAAGAATGAATGTGCAGAGGCTGGTGCAAAGTTCATCCTCACAGCTACTTTCTCTAGCGGTGTAATGATCTATGGTTTGAGTATGCTCTATGGTGCTCTCGGCAACCTCTATTTCGATAATGTTGCCAACAACATCACAGCAACTCCTCTCACCATCGCAGGTTTGGTATTCTTCTTTAGCGGTTTGGCTTTCAAGCTTTCGCTTGTTCCTTTCCACTTCTGGACTGCCGATACATATCAGGGCGCTCCTTCTGTTGTTGCTGGTTACCTCAGTGTTATCTCTAAGGGCGCAGCTGCTTTTGCTGCTCTTACTATTCTCACAAAGGTATTTGCCAATATCATCACATTCTGGCATCCAATGCTCTGCATCATCATCGTGTTGTCTATCACAGTAGCCAACCTCTTTGCCATCCGTCAGGAGAACATCAAGCGTTTCATGGCTTTCAGTTCTATCTCACAGGCTGGATACATCATGTTGGCTCTGCTCTCGCCATCTGCTTATGCTACCACAGCTTTGTCTTACTATGTACTCATCTACATCGTAGCCAACCTCGCTGTATTTGGTATCATCGCAGTTATCGAGAACCACGATGCTAAGGCTGTTAACATCAGCGATTACGACGGACTCTACAAGACAAATCCTCATTTGTCATTCCTTATGACATTGGCTTTGTTCTCACTTGGTGGTATTCCTCCATTTGCAGGTATGTTCTCGAAGTTCTTCATCTTCATGGCATCCCTCAACGATTATACCATCGACACCACAATGGGTATCGTTACCTATGTTGTAGTGTTCATCGCATTGGTAAACACTGTGATAAGCCTCTACTACTATCTTCTCATTGTTAAGGCTATGTATATCAAGCCAAGTGAGAAGCCTATTGCTAAGTTCGTTTCTAAGCCAGAGACTAAGTTGGCTCTTGCTTTGTGTACACTTGGCGTAGTATTGTTCGGTATCGTAAGTGGCGTATACACATGGATTTATGCTGCAGCTTTGTACTAATAAGCTGATTGAATGAATAACAAAATAATAAGGGTTCACATCATCCAAGATGTGAACCCTTATTGTTTTTTATTAGTTCTGGTATGATTATTTTACCATTACCTTTTTACCATTATGTATATATAGTCCATGTGATAATGGTTGTGTAGTTTCAATTCCTTGCAATGTATACCAAGCATTGTTGCCATATATATCGTTTCCTGTTGTTTCTATACCATCTGCCGATTGCTTTCTATGAGCAAACACCCAATCCAAACGTTCTGTGCTATAGCTTTGTATACATGTAGTTTCGTGTGTCCAACCTTCTACGGTCTCATACTTGGTTTCGTCGCCAAGTTGTTGTAGCTGGCTAATGAAGTCTTCTGCTATAGCTCTCACTTCGCCATTCATAATCTTGTCGTCCAATCCCATCACATTGTATACAGGAGTGGTAGCTACATTTTCAGCGCTCATACCCTTAGGATTTGCTGCACATGGCATTCCTGCCGCAAAATAGTTTGGGTATGTAGACAACATCTTCCAAGTTCCTGTGCCACCCATCGAACCTCCAAAGATATATATCATGTTTATGTCCACATTTTCTGTTTGGGCTGTGAAATCCAGTAAAGCTTTCACATTTTTTGCCATGCCTCCCCAGCCCTTATTGCGGTCAGGACATTGAGGCACTACAAATACTGCCGATTTCTGATGGCTTACCAGATAGTTGGCTATAGAGTCTA
>ERZ869991.751-NODE-751-length-11094-cov-6.674866_pt1 | contig 11094 bp, 4 predicted proteins | sample MGYA00520862_ERZ869991 | MGnify/ENA primary metagenome ERZ869991 (study PRJEB32232, sample SAMN07284978) | human gut metagenome | biome: human-associated habitat; material: feces | host: Homo sapiens | place: Tanzania | collected 2014-08-11 ...
TATAAACTTATATTCAAATGAAAAAATATATATTTTTAGCCGTTTCGGCTTTGACATTAGCAAGCTGCCAAACCGATGATTTCCTGGGCGATACCCCAGGAAACAACCCAAGTTATGCCCAAAAAGCCATCAGCTTCGGTGGTACTACTGGGAAGATTTCGCGTGCAGAACTGAATGGTGCAGATGCAGCAGAAAAGCTTCACAATAACTTTTTTGTTTACGGTACAAAAAAAGTGAGCGATACTGAAACCCAGATTGTGTTTAACAAATACAAGGTAACATATAATACAACAGACAAGTGGACATATGCAAAAACTGAGGGTCAGTCTCTCAAGTACTGGGATTACGCAGCTACCCAATATGACTTCGTTGCATTTTCTTTAGCTGGTAACAATATGGGGGAAGGAGAAAATGATATTAAAGTAGTAAAGGATGAAAATCTAGAAAATCCAACTTTTACTTTGACAGGTAAAGTATCAGCTCTTAAGAGTTGCTATATTGCAGACCCAGTATCAGTGACAGAAAAAGATAAGTTTGGAAAAGATATACAATTTACCTTCCGTTCTACAGGTACTAAGGTGAGCGTAGGAATCTACGAGACCATTCCAGGCTACAATATCAAGGATATTAATTTCTACAGAGCTGATGATACAGAAACAGCCACATCCGATCAGCCAGTACTTTATGCTTCATCCGCTTGTTTTTCTTCATCAGAAGAAAACGGAACAGGAACAATGAAACTTACATTTAATCAGACTTCTTTTACTTCAAAGCTGACAGTAGATAATCCTACAACTGGTACTGGTACAGAGACTAAGAATATTGAATTCACAGGTTTTTCTTTTGGAACAAATAACTTTTTAGGTACAGAAAGAAATTCTGCAACAACATCAGGTGCGATTTATGTATCACCAATCAACATTGAAGATGGTCTGACCATGAAAGTTGACTATACCCTTATCTCTACTGACGGTTCGGATGAAACAATAACTGTCAAAGGAGCAACAGTAAATGTTCCTAAAGATTATACAAACTGGGAGGAAAACCATCACTACACCTATATCTTCAAGATTACTGACTCAACCAATGGTTCAACAGGTGGCAATATTACAGGTCTTAAACCTATCGTCTTCGATGCTATTGTCTCAGAAGAACTTGGAGGTACTCACACAACAGAGACCACATTCAAACCAGACGGTAGCAGTACAACCGAAGACATCACAAACGGTGGAAATTAATAAGTTTATCATTGAATGCATAAACATATATTTATCATATCAGCTCTAGCTATATGCCTGTTATCCTGCTCCACTCCGGAGCAGGATGACTTGCTTATACCAGAACCTCAACAAGGAAGCATTTCGTTTGGAGGGGAGAACGGGAGCTGGCAAGATGCACCAACCTCACGGGCGGGAGAAACAGGATTGGAAACAATCGAGAAATCCTTCCGCGTTTGGGGGTATAAAAACACAGGAGGAAATAAAACTGACGGATTTACTGAACCGCAAAAGGTGATGGACGGATATATCGTCAAATGGAATCAACCTGCTGCGGGAAGTACTGGCAACTGGGAATATTCTGGTATTGTTAACACAAAACTGAATGCTACACAAACCGTCAAATACTGGGACTATTCCGCAACCTGCTACCGCTACTTTGCCTTCAGTCCAGAAGGAGCAAATGTCACTACAACCCTTCTTCAAGAAGGCGGAAGCTCTACAAACCAAGCGGGAACAACATCCGCAGAAGGTTCTACAAACCAAACGGACAAGGCATCAAAGGTTTCTTTCCAGATTCCTTTCGAATATAACGAAAATGCAACAAGCAGCACAACTCCTTATATCTCAGACCTCTGGCTGTCCGACAACAAGAACTTCGGAGATGATAAGAAGTATGGAGCATGCGTAAAACTCACCTTCGCCCCTATCGTAACGAAGGTAAGCATCAAATTTAAATATCCAGAAAACATCACAAACATTTCCATCAAGGATATTTCGTTCAAGAAAACAACGGGAGATGTTCCCACAGCGGGCAACATCTGTATCACCTACCCTATCACAGGAACAGAAACCCAACCCGTATATTCCTGGGAACCAACCCAGACGGGAATCATCAACCTCTCTGTTCCCTATGAGGAAGAGACAGATAAGATTCACCAAACCACGGAAAGAGGAAAATGGTATTTTGTTCCACCTATCGGGGAACAAGGAACTTACACCATGACCGCAACCATCGACGGCAAGACATCAACAGCCATCATTCCGGCAGAATACATGCAGTGGAAGGCTGGCTACCAATATACATACATCTTTAAAATAACAGAAGCAGGTACTGTCATCTCCTTCACCAATCTGCAAGTGGAGAAGTGGACAGAATCGGCTCCTATACAAAATACTGGCGGTACCGTAGGATGGTAGCGCCCCCGAAACATGAAGAAAAGACAATATTTATCGCTCCTGGCAACAGTCCTCATCAGCATGAACGCCTGTGAGAGCAATGACTTGCCTGTTCAGCATGCCGACAGTTACGACTATATCACTTTTGCCGCCAAAATGCAAAAGGAGATAACCCGTGCCCGGGAATATGAAGGATATGACGCCAACAAGCACCCACAGACCATGGGTGCTTTCGGCTATTACAACCTCCCGACTCATGATTTCTCATCTACAGAAGGCGAGATTTTCAAGAATGAAACGGTAACCTATGATGAAACAAGCAAGTGCTGGAAGACAAATCCAGAAAAGAAATGGGATGACTATAAGAACATGAACTTCGATTTCTTCGGATATATGCCATGGAATAAGGATGCCACTCTGACAAAGTCATCAACTTCTGAAAGCACCTATGTGCTCAGCATCCCTTATACGATACCGACCATCAATGACAAGCCTTCTCCTATCCTCTTCGAGAAAGACCTGAAGCAGGCACCAATCATCTGTGCCCTTCCGGAACACAAGATAGGAACCACTGCAGAAGGAAAGGAGCAGACCTTTGAGAGAGTGGTAGAACTGAAGTTCGACCAGACCCTGACGGGCTATTATCTAAACTTCAAGTTGGATACCAGGATGAACAAGCTTCGCTACTTCCGTATCAAGGGTGTAAAAATAGGTGGTAAACTTCCTACGGCAGGAAATGTTACCCGCAGCTATACGTTCAATGGCAGCAATTGGACTGCAGAAGATATCAAATGGACAGATCTGCAGATCTCAGAATGGGATGATCAGAATGCCAATAATGTTAACAACGGAATAAAGCTTGCGAAGAATCCAACGACTACCGATCCAGCCTCGCCAACAGCCGATGAATATATGGAGCTCAAAGACGACCAGTATCATCGTTGGGGCGCTACCTTCTATGCTATTGCCGATGCCTCTTTCGTACCCATCATTGCCGTCACCTATGACGTAATCCTGAAAGAAGAAAAAGGAGAAACGGTGACCCGAAAGGACGTAACCTCCACCATCACACTGGGAAAGGCATTTTTCGAATCGCTCGATCCTGGCAAAACGGCAACCATCTACCCTATCAACATCTTCATCCAGCCAAGATACCTCTATGTTCTGGCAGACCAGGATGCCTATACGGGTCATCTGCTGATACAATAATAACCATTCCAATCAATCGCTAGATATATGAATAAAAATATAAGAATCAAATATCTCCTTTTATTCTTCCAGCTATTACTGGGAACCCATTTCGCCTGGGCACAAAGCACCTCGGACGGTAAACTGCTGTATTCCACCGATTTCACGGAATGGAATGACATTGACCGTAAAACAACCATCAATAAAACCGTAACTCAATGGACGGATTATAGCAATGAAACGCTCACCTTCACCCTTAATGGTGTGGGTGTTGACCCTAAAAGTACTAAATTCGCCAAATATACCGGTTACATGATAACCGCCAAATATACAGGAGAATACAGCAAGAGCGAACCGAGTGTCATAACCTCAAAATTAAATAGCATTACAAGAATCGTACTGACTCAGGCTGCAACCGGAGGCACACGTGGTATCAAGGTATCTGTCAAAGGAGATGGAGATAAGGATTGGGTAGCTCTTCATAATATAACCATTTCAAAGAAAGATGGTGAAGAACTCACACTCGATGTCAACCGCACCAACTGCCAAATCAAGTTTGAAAACTTCACGCTTAAAGAAAACGCATATATCGTAGACCTCAAAATCTACGGTAAAACTACTGGCAGTTCAGGAATTAAAATGCTGAAATTTAAATCCAACAAGGACATCATCGGCAAATATCCAACAAAGATAAAATGTGACAAGGACGGAAGAGCCGTCATGCCATCGGGCTATACTTTCTCCCTGCCAGGCTTTACCTTTGAATCCTGGACTGACGGAACCAACGATTATACACCGGGCAAAACCTATACCTTTACCGACGATGTTACCAGCATCGAACCAAAGATGAGGAAAAACTCATACCAACTATACGATACCAATAAGGAAGCAACCGTTGTATGGAATTTCGACCATACCGAAGCTCCAGCACTCAATATATACAGCGAACATCAACAAAAGGACTTATCATATACCCAACCAGTTAACATCTATATAGATGAGAAGACAACGGCAACACAGGATGTGGCGCTGGATATCCATGTCAAATCAGGAAAGATAGAGAATACCGATGAGCGCATGAATGCTCTCAACGGTGAAGGAGCACTGGTGAAGAACGGTACTCAATTTACCCTTCCCGCCATATATGGTATGAAAGTGACTGTCAAGGCTTCCAGCAAAGTGGATCCTGAGAACGGTGGACTCAATACTATCTTCGGAACAGCAGACAAGCAAGTTCAGATTAAACTGAAAGATACAGCCAATAAGGATTCTCTGACACTGGACAATGCAGAAAAATCAACAGATGGTAAAACCGTGACCTTTACCTATATGGGAGATGAACCTACCATCACCCTGACACCATACGTGAATCAAGGTTCAAAGATAGACAACTGGTTCTTCGAATCCATCACCGCCACCTATCCGCTGGTGCCAAATGTTGTATTCGTCAATTCCATATCAAATGCAGATTCTAAGACATTTCCAAATGAAAAGCCAGAAAATGCAGGTAAAGCTACAATCACACTTAAAACACCAATTTCTTCACATGGCAATATCGGAAACCGATATAAAGTGGGTGATGTGGTTACCGTTGCTGGTGCTACTCCAGAATATGGTTACGACTTTGAGAAATTCCAAACCGGCGAGGCTACATCTACAACTTCTTTGGATTATACAGTAAAAAAGGGCATCAATAACATTGAAGTCATCTACGAGCGCCAAAAGCTCTATCAGGTTGTAGTGAAGCCTTCCGACCCAAGCCTCGGAACCGTATCTTTATCCCCTAAATATGATAATTTCTATAATGAGAAATATAATGACAAGGGAGAAGTTACACAGATAGAATGCTGGTATACAGAAGGAACCCAAGTGACAGCTACGGGTGAAGCCATTACAGACTACATGATTGATTACTGGAAAGAAGAGAATGGAACCCAGCATGAAGGAATCTCTTACGGAATCACAGTAGGAACTTCCAATCAAACCCTCACTGCACACTTTGCCCAGGGACATCTAGGTAGTGTTAACTTTGTAATTCCGGAAGGAACACTGGTTAATGGAGAAGGACAGAAAAAGGACTTTAAGAATGCAATAAGCGTAACGCCAAATTCCTTGAATAACGTCCGCTCCTTTACCATCCCTACCAACTATACCCTCTTCAAGAGCATCGATAAAGATGGAAAAGCATCTGAAAAGGAATATACCCTCAAATATTGGGTAAAGAAGGATGATGATACAAACAAGCACTACGAACTGGGCAATACCTATTCCTTCAGCACGGAAGGAGAAACCATCACTCTGGTGCCGGTATTCGAAGAGAACTCTTCCACACAGGACAACCGTGTCAACGACCCTCTCATCCGATATGACTTCGCCAGAAAAGTGAAGGAATATGAAGACCCTTCTACAGAGTCTTCAACAGATCCTTCAACGAAAGAAGCCAGAAAGGTATGCGCTCAAACCGTAAATATCGGAAAGAACAAGCAGATGTTCTGGACCTCAAAAGTATGGGTGAAAGTGCGTGAAAACAGTGTGGATACGGAACACTGGAGAGATGCTGCCCTCTGGTGCGATACAGGCAAGAAGGGATATATCAGAAACGAACAGTTTGACAACTGGTGCGCCTTCGGACCGGGCACAACCTTCTGGTTTCCAGCCGGTACAGGTACCAGGATTTCCCTCATGTCATATTCCAAGATTACCACTACGACGATAGACGATTCTGTTCCTACGCTCGACAGAGAACGTACCAACATCGAACGTAAGAAAGTGGGATTACCTTCGCTCGAAGAAGAGGAGAAGGGAGCTAAATCCTATATGTATGTCTATACACATACCACCCAAAGCCCGAATCTCCGAGCAGCTATCAAGATTGGAGATGACTACTCCTACTACCAGTGGCTGGAAATCAAGATGCTTGCAGCCAACTGGGTAACCCTGCATGCAGCAACCAATGACGACTTGCGTGGCATCATCAAGGACATCCAACTGGTTGACAAAAACCACGAAATCGGAAACCTGGAAGATGGCGGTCTGGCATTCCATAAGGGTGAACGCATCAGAATAACGCTCAACAGAAAGAAGGGATATGAACTGGACAAGATTCTTGACCTCAATACACTGGATGAGAACGGAGAACCGCTTGTCCTGTTGGAGATGAATGACGACGGTACAACCAAGTATTCTATCTTTGATCTCACGAAGACAGAGAACTATCAGACGGGAAAGGATCACTATCTCACATCCGACAGTATCCGAACCAAATATGTATTGGAAGGCAACATCACCAACCACCGCAATCTGCAAGTCTGCTTCAAGGAGATGAAGAATACCTATTACATCACCTACAATGCCGGAAATCAGGCAGAAGGTACTTCTCCGGAGGCTACATGGGTGGAAGCCGGTGACCGTTTTGTCGTTCCAAAGAACCAAACCCTTTATTACGAAGGTAACACGCTCCACCATTGGGTGGATGGTGCAGGATATAAATATGAAATAGGCAAAGACTACGAGGCTCCGGAGAAATTCATCCGTATGTTCCCGGTATTCGAGCCGAATGCATTCAATATCCTCAACCTCACAAAGGAGGCTACGGCTACCTGGCATTTCGCTAAAAACGATGGTGCACCTACCATCAACTATGAGGGAACAAAGGGTATTCTCGTTACCCAGCTGGTAGCAGATGGTAAGAGTATCGACCTCAAGATTACCCTGGATGGCAGTAAAGGTAAATTCAACAACGTATCGAATACAAAGAATCCTGAACGTATACAGATTAACCAAGGCTCTGTCGTTGAATTCCCATCAACACCTGGATGTATGGCAAAATGGACGGCAACGGAAGACGGCAAGAAATTGACGATAGCAGGAACAAGCGTTACGACAAAGAAAAATCAGGAAGTTTCGGCTCCTTGTACTGGTGAAAACGCTATCCAGAAAGTGGTATTCATTGATGGTGCATACAGCAAGAGTTTCAGTGTGACATATAAGCCACAAACCGCCACCAAGGCAACCATCGAATCGCTGACCTGCAATGGAAAGAAATTGACTTCTCTGGATATCGAAGACATGATGACGAAAGACAACGTCATCACTTTCACGGTAAGTCCATGGGACGAGAATGGCAATGAAACAACATTACCAGAGGTTACGGGTATTGCCACTAATGGTACGGTTACAGCGACAAAGGCAACCGTTCTTTCGCCAGAATGCGAGGCTACCGTCAAGACACAGAGCGGTATCGTCGTAGAGACCTACCCTATCAAATTCATATTTGAAAAGCCTACGGTTGCTCCAAAATTAGTTAAGCTGACAGTAAATGGTACGGAATATTCCGATAATAAGATCAGCAAAGCACCCAAAAGCGGTGTCATCAAGTTGAACTTCAACCGTACGATGGAAGCCACCAGCTTCACGTATGGAGCAAGAACAACCCTTTCTTCTACTGACAAGAAGGGTAAGGAACAGATCATCAAATACTGGGATTTGCCGGTAGGCGAAACCGTGTTGACAATTCGTAATCCTCAGGACATCTACGGAAGTGCTTATGGTCAGAACATCACCATTACCCTGCAAGTAGAGGATGAGGCTGCCAGCTATCAGCAGCAGCCATTCGACTTCATCGTAGGCAAGGATGGAGACATAAACGAAGCTGTAAAAGCTGCCAATGGAGAAGCGGAAGGAAAGAAGTACAACAATACAAAGGCAGACGGACAACGTTACTATATCTTTGTACCGGATGGCGAATATGAGCTGACTGGAAATACGACTATCTCCTTTACAGAAGAGCCAGTAGATTCGACCGGAAAGAAACGTCCGGACATGAACGGACAGAACAACCACATGACGAAGATCAACAAGTCGAACATCTCGCTCATCGGACAGAGCAAGGAGGGCGTCAAGATATGGAATAAGCCGATAGTGGAAGGTATCAGCTATACGGCAACCCTCCATCTGGATAAGAAAGCTACCGACTTCTATGCTCAGGATCTCACCCTGGAGAACCGATTTAACTATTGGGGAGTTCTTGGTGGTTCCAGTGGTGCAGGTCGTGCAGTAGCATTCTGCGACCAAGGCAACAGAAGCGTTCTGAAGAATGTAGCGCTCATGAGTTGGCAGGATACCTATTACTCTTGTAACTCAAGTGCAGACTATCGCGGCTATTTCGAGAATTGCGACCTGGCGGGTGTGGTTGACTGGATTTGCGGAAATGGCGACATCTGGTTTGAGAAATGCAACATCATCGTTCGTGACCGAACAGGTAACAACATCGCAGCTCCTGGTACAGAAGTAGGTCAGGCATGGGGATATGTCTTCAACAACTGTACCATCAGACCGGAGACAGACAAGCCAACCCAGCTCAAGGGCAATGACTGGACCCTGGCACGTCCTTGGGACCATTCGCCGGCATGTACCTTCCTCAATACGAAGATGTATACCCAGCCAAGAACCTATGGCTGGAACAGAATGAACGCTGGAAAGGTTGTAAGATTCCACGAATACAACAGTGTGGATGATTCTGATACACAAATCCCATTGGAAACCCGTTCACTTGCCGCCTGCTCACCGGCTCCTGGTTCCGACGACTGCATCCTGACGGCTGCCGAAGCTACTGGTTACAACATCCGCAACGTGATGGGTGGTAACGATGCCTTCGAACCGCAGGAACTCTGCAAACAGATTGATGCCAAATCGGGACTGCCATCTAAAAAGGACGAAGAGTTGGAGGATAGAGAAAAGGTAGATACAGAGAATCATATCATCTGGGACGACAATCTGGTACTGGATGATGACAAACTGCAATGGAATGACCAGAAAGAAGCTCTCTGCTACTTCCTCTTCAAACTGGATGAGAATGGAAAGTGGAAATATCTGACGAATGTAACTGATAACTTTGTCAACCTTACCCAATACGGTACAGGTGATTATTGCGTTCGTGCAGCCAACCAGCGTGGTGGTCTCGGATTAGCTACCCAAGCAATCCATTATACTATAGCTGATGCCATCGAACTGGAGATCAAGAAGGTGGAAGGCTATAAAGAAGACGGTGTTGATTATGGATGGAGCACCATCTGTCTGCCATTCAATGCCAGAATACCTGAGGGCATAAAGGTTTATGCTGCAACAGCAGATGAAACCCAGGATTCAACGGTCATCATCAAGAACTTCACAATGACGCTGACAGAAGTGGATGTCATCAAAGTCATCAATGCCAACAAGGGATATGTGGTGTATGGTCCTGTTGGTACCTATGCCTTCCACTCCACTTCCCGTAAAAGCGATGTTCCTACCATCCTGAAGGGTAACCCAACGTCGGAATATATATCTTCCGACAACAACAACGGTTACGTCTTGTCATACAAGAGTACCTGGGGATTAGGTTTCTACAAGTTCACCGGCTCTCAGTTATCGCCATACCGTGCCTGGTTGCCACAGAACATGGTGAGCAAGAGTAATAGTGAGAATCTGGCTTTGGGCAAGCAGGCCATCCATCTGGTCTTTGCCAAAGGCACTTCCGGCATTCTTCCTCCTACTATCCAGGGAGATCAGGAAGAAGAAAAACTCTTCAACCTCTCTGGTCAACCTGTAGAGAAAGCTACGAAGGGGCTTGTCATCAGCCGAAAGAAAGGAAAGTTTATCAAGAGATAAATCAATTCTTTAGCTTATTGCTTCAATAAGCTATCGGGAAACAGAAAAAGAGGGCGTGTCATCATTTTATGACACACCCTCTTTTTCTTTTGTATACTATTGATATATTGTTGGAAAAGATAGTATATGTTTTTGAGATATACAGCTTCTCCGGCCGCACAACAGCTGTTGTGCGCTTGCATATCAGCTGTTGTGCGCTCGTACATCAGGTGATGTGCATGCGGTGGTCAACTGTTATGCACCAACTGTATCTAGGTTTATGACACGTTCTTTTTTTGTCGGCCATTGTTGAACCACTGGCTAAGGTTTAGTTCTTATTTGAAGAGCCCGAAGAGTTCGGCATCTATCAAATCGGTTACCTTACGGAAGTCTTCAGGATTCTCACCAAACTCCAGATTGTCACCATCAACGATGATGAGGCGACCCTTGTAACTCTTGATCCATTCTTCGTAACGGTTGTTCAAGCCCGGAGATAGTCGATGCGGATACTCTTCTCGAAGTCTCTGCCTCGCTTCTCAATGTGCTTGACAAGCGTTGGGATACTGCTCTTGATGTAAATCATCAGGTCTGGGAGTTTCACCAGACTAATCATCAGATCAAAGAGATCGGTATAGTTATCGAAATCCCTATCGCTCATCTTACCGAGGTCATGAAGGTTAGGAACGAAGATGCGGGCATCCTCGAAGATGGTACGGTCCTGTACGATGGTCTGTTCTGAACGGGAGATTTCCACGACATCATGGAATCGCTTGTTCAAGAAATAGATCTGAAGATTGAACGCCCAGCGTTCCATATCCTGATAAAAATCAGCCAGATACGGATTATTATCTACCGGTTCGAAGTTTGCCTTCCAACCATATCT
>ERZ869991.753-NODE-753-length-11070-cov-5.048122_pt1 | contig 11070 bp, 10 predicted proteins | sample MGYA00520862_ERZ869991 | MGnify/ENA primary metagenome ERZ869991 (study PRJEB32232, sample SAMN07284978) | human gut metagenome | biome: human-associated habitat; material: feces | host: Homo sapiens | place: Tanzania | collected 2014-08-11 ...
GAGCAGGGCGACTATCTTATATCGGGCGGTATTTACTGTCTGGGCGATCGTGCTCTCGACGTACTCGACCACTGTATGGAGAAGGGCATGAGCCGTATGCGCAACTTCCAGCGTGCCTTGGTGGCAGGAGGATTGAAGCTAAAGGCTTATCCTTTCAGCAAGGTGTTGGATGTGGATCATGCTACGGATGTAGAAAAGGCAGAACAGTTTCTTGAGTCGGGAAAGTGATGAAGGTATTGGCTGTTACGCGTGATGTGGTGTTTTCGCCCAATAGCGTTGATAAGGACAAGGCGATACTGCTGGCTGCAGCAAATTGTTTGAGTAGCGATGTGGTGGTGGTCGACGAGGATAACATCCCCGACGATGTTGCTGACTTCGACGTTTGTCTAAGTATGGCACGCCAACATCGTAATCTTGACAAATTGGCTTTGCTTGCTACCCTGGGACTTAAAGTAATTAACAATCCGCTAAGCATAAAGGCTTGCACGCGCTCAATTATAGAAACCGTGATGCATGGCATCAAAACTCCGTTGGCTCCTGCCGTAGGCGATGATGGCTACTGGATTAAGCGTGGCGACATGGCAGCACAAACGAAAGGCGAAGTGCGCTATTGCAAGAACGACGAAGAATTGCAGCAAGCCAAGGCTGACTTCAAGGCTATGGGTATTGACGACTATGTGGTTTCGGCTCATGTAGTTGGCGATTTGGTGAAATGGTATGCTGTAGATGGAGGATTCTTCAGATATTATTATCCTTCAGACGATGGCAACACCAAGTTTGGCGACGAGGCTATCAACGGCAAAGCCAACCATTATGCCTTTGATGCGGAAGCTTTGAGACAGGAAGTGGAAAAGGTGGCTCGAACCATCGGAATAACCGCTTATGGTGGCGATGCTATAGTTAGAGCCGATGGCACATTCTGCATTATCGACTTCAACGACTGGCCAAGTTTCTCACGATGTCGCGAAGATGCGGCAAAGGCAATAGCTGAGGCTGCAAAGCGAATAATATAATAAGGTAAGGCAAAAACCGGATTTTGCATTTACTATAATATAGATAAAGATTTATAATAGATTGTTATGGAAACTAATAAAGAGAGAAAATCATTTTCAGAATTGCTACAGGCTTCTTTCAAGTCAAACGATACAGAAGAGTGGCTCGACGTACATTTCACACGTCCTATAGGTCTGGTGTTTGCGTTGCTATGGAATAGCATGAACATCCACCCTAACGTGATTACAATATTATCGATATTCCTCGGAATAGGCTCGGGCTACATGTTCATGTTTGAAGACATGATGCACAATATCCTTGGTGTGGTGTTGCTGATGTTTGCTAACTTCTGCGACTCTACCGACGGTCAGATGGCACGACTCACAGGTAAGAAAACCTTGATAGGTCGTATGCTCGATGGATTCTCGGGCGATGTATGGTTTGCCTGCATCTATGCAGCTTTCGCCTATAGACTAATGGATGATAATATTCCATTTACCGACATGGAGTGGGGATGGTGGTCATGGGTGTTGGCTGCTGTGGCTGGCATTTTGTTCCATTCTCCTCAAAGTTCGCTTAGCGACTATTATCGTCAGATTCACCTCTTCTTCCTTAAAGGCAAGAATGGTAGCGAGCTTGACAACTATGCTTCGCAGCGTGCTATCTATGAGGGATTGGCAAAGAAAGATGTTCTTGGTCGCGCATTCTACTTCAACTATGCCAACTACTGCAAGAGCCAGGAGAAACGCACTCCTGAGTTCCAACGCCTGATGGCTGAGATGAAGCAGAAATATAATGGTGCTGAGGCTTTGCCTGAGGATGTGAAGCAAGAGTTCTTGGCTCAGAGCCGTCCGCTCATGCCATTCACCAATATCCTTACCTTCAACACCCGCGCTATCTGCGTTTATATCTCAGCCCTTATTGGTCAGCCATGGATATACATGGTTTTCGAGATTACCGTGATGCAGGCTATGTATGTTTACATGCATCGCAAGCACGAGGCTCTTTGCAAGGAGACATACAATAAGATAAAGTAAACTTAACTATACACATTATTATATATATAATATAGCGATGATAAAAGGCTATCTATTCGATTTCGGCGGTACACTCGATACTGCAGGCTGTCATTGGGGACAGATGTTGTGGCACGCATACCAGCGTCAGCAGGTGCCTGTTACTGAAGAACAGTTTCGCGAGGCTTACGTTCATGGCGAGCGTACACTTGGTCGTACACCAATAATACAGATCGATTATACTTTTCATAAAACTCTTGATGTGAAGATTCGTATCGAAATGGAGCATCTGTGTACTTCTGGAGCATGGGATGCCGATGAGGCTGAGTTTAAGGAAAAGCATAATGCTGTGCTCGAAGATGTTTATCAGAAGGTGGTTGAGATTACTGCTCATAGCGCAGAAGTACTTGCTAAGCTTGCAGAGAACTATCCTATGGTGTTGGTGAGCAACTTCTATGGCAACATCTCGCAGGTGTTGGAAGAATTCCATCTTGATGGCTTCTTCAAGAGCATCGTAGAGTCGGCAGTAGTAGGAATACGCAAACCCGACCATCGCATCTATCTCCTCGGAGTTGAAGCCCTTGGCTTAAAGCCTGAGGAATGTATGGTTGTTGGCGACAGCTTCTATAAGGATATAGAACCGGCAAAGAAGGCTGGATGCCACGCTGCATGGTTTAAGGGCGAAGGATGGACAGAGCAGGAGTATGACGAGACTATCCCCGACTTGGTGATAACAGATTTGGCTCAGCTATTGGCTTAATTCTGATAGCTCATCATCTCTCATCCTCTTACATTATATTATTACACCCCTCTCTCTACACCCCAATTATAACACCCCAATAAATATAACTCCCCTTTATAAAAAAAGTTCTTTCAATAGGTAAATATGATAAGAAAGATATTTGTTTTCTTACTCTTTATGATGGCTCTCAACGCCAATGCGCAGAAGATACATGGCGTTATCGTAGATGCCGAGAATGGCGACACGCTGCTTTATCCGAGTGCTTCGTATAAAGGTCACCATGTGGCTGTGAGCGGTAATGCTATGGGAGAGTATGCCATCGAACGACATAATGGTTGGCAACTCACGTTTAGTGCCGTGGGATATAAGTCGAAGACGATAAACGTAACCTCGGATACTCCTGTAAAGCTCGACGTGAAGTTGAAGCCTGATACTAAGCAACTTAAAGAAGTTGTGGTGAAATCTAAGCGCGGTAAGTATAGTCGTAAGGATAACCCTGCGGTAGAATTGATGCGTAGGGTGATAGCTGCAAAGAAGAAGACCGACTTGCAGAACCATGACTATCTGCAATATAATAAATACCAGAAGATAACGCTTGCTCTCAACGATATCAAGCCTTCTGACCTTGATAGTGGCTTCTTTGCTAAGAAGCAATGGCTCATCGACCAAATAGAGACAAGCCCATTTAATCATAAGCTCATCTTGCCAGTTTCGGTCGACGAGACCGTGTCGCAACAGATATATCGCAAAGACCCTAAGTCAGAGAAGAGCATCATCAAAGGACAGAGCTCTACGGGTATTAACCAGCTTATCCAGACGGGCGACATCCTTAACATTACGCTCAAGGATGTGTTTACTGATGTGGATATCTATGATGACTATGTGAGATTGTTGCAATATCCTTTCGTGAGTCCTATCGGAAAGAATGCCATAGGCTTCTATCGCTATTATATTCAAGATACGGTATATGTAGACCGCGACTTGTGCTATCATCTGGAGTTCTTGCCTAACAATCAGCAGGACTTCGGCTTCCGTGGCGAACTATATATCCTCGCTGACTCTACGTTGCATGTGAAGCGTTGCGACCTTACCATACCAAAGCGAAGCGATGTAAACTTCGTTGAGAATTTGCAGGTTTCGCAACAGTATACTAAGCTTCCTAATGGCGAATGGGCATTGACGGTAGACGATATGATTGTAGAAATGCGACTTGTCAAGGCTTTTGGAAAATTCCTCGTCACTCGTACTACTCGCTTGAGCGACTATGCTTTCGATGAAATACCGAAAGTTCTCTTCAAGGGTAAGGCTAAGGAGCGTAAGGAGGCTGACGCTATGATGCGCGATGAGGCTTTCTGGAATCAATATCGATCGGTTGAGCTTACCAAGAGCGAGTCTTCTATGGATGCTTTCATTCATCGCATCGAACAGCTGAAGGGCTTCAAGTATATCATCTTTGCTGGTAAGGCGCTGATAGAAAACTTCGTAGAAACTGGCGATATGAATCATCCAAGCAAGTTCGATTTTGGTCCTATCAACACCATGATATCCAAGAACTTCATTGATGGCTATCGTTTCCGTGTGTCTGGCCAGACCACAGCAAACCTCAACAAGCATTGGTTTACAAGTGGATATATTGCTCGAGGTGTAGACTCTAAGAAGACTTACTATGATGGTCAGCTGATTTATTCTATAAATAAGAAGGAATATCTGCCACGCGAGTTCCCTAAGCGTACTATCACCATACAGTCAACATATGATGTTATGGCACCATCAGATAAGTATATGCCTACCGACAAGGATAATGTCTTCACAGCTTTCAAGTGGGCTACGGTAGACAAGATGATGTTCTATAATCGTCAGAAGGTGGCTTTCGAATATGAGCAAGACTGGGGATTGAAGTCGATATTAAGTTTGAAGCGTGAGGAGAATGAGGCTGCGGGCAACCTGACATTCGGACCAACAAACAAGCTCAACACTACTGAGCTATCGTTGCAGTTGCAGTTGGCTCCTGGTCGCACTTATATCAACACCAAGCAGCGTCGTTTGCCTCTCAATCTTGATGCTCCTGTGTTTGGTCTTGGCCATACCATAGGTTTCAAGGGATTCATTGGTGGCGACTATCGCTACAACCTTACCGAAGCAAGCATATATAAGCGCTTCTGGATGGGCTCATGGGGTAAGATAGATGCTTATCTCAAGGCAGGAGCACAATGGAATCGAGTGCCTTATCCTTTGCTTATCATGCCTGCCGCCAACCTCTCGTATATTGTTGAGGACGAAACCTTCAACCTCATCAATAATATGGAGTTCCTCAACGACCGTTATGCAAGCTTAGATGTAAGTTGGGATATGAACGGTAAGATTCTTAACCGTATTCCGCTTATCAAGAAGTTGAAGTGGCGTGAGTACATAGGTGTTAAGTGCCTGTGGGGTAAGCTTACCGACAAGAACAATCCTACTCTTGCCGAGAATGCCAATAACCCTATCTTATGGCAGTTCCCAGAGGGTAGCTACATTATGGACCCTAAGCGACCATACGTAGAGCTTGTTGCTGGTGTTCACAACATCTTCAAGCTCTTGCATATAGAATACGTAAAGCGTTTGAATTATAAGTATCTGCCTACTTGCCACAAGGATGGCATAAGATTTATGATTCGCATGACATTCTAATAGAATCGCATATATCAAATTGTCCGCAATAACTGTATTTAATAATGAAAATATAGTTATTGCGGATATTTTTCTTTCAATCTTTCATTGTTTTGCTTCTATTTTTGTACTTTTGCAACCAAATAGAATAAACGATGAATGTAATAATAGCAGACAATCAGGGTATAACACGTGCGGGTCTTTTCTATCTGTTCGCTGAACATAAGGATGCAGAATGTAAGAAAGTGGAAGATAAAGCCGCACTTATAGAGCAACTCAAGAGCTGCCCTAATAGTGTTGTGGTGCTTGATTACACGCTATTTGATATCAACGATGCTTCAGAATTATTGGTATTTGCCGAGAGATATGTAAATACCAAGTGGTTGCTGTTTAGCGAAGACCTTAGTGTCGACTTTGTAAGAATGGTGTTGGCATCATGCACGAGATTCAGCGTGGTGCTGAAAGAATGTACATTGTCGGAGATTCGTATGGCTATTACAGCCACATTATCCGGACAACGTTATATCTGCCAACGCACTATGGAGATGATGCTGGTTCCAGAGGTGAAAGAAGAGAAGGTAAAGCTCACGCAGACGGAAATTGAGATATTGAAAGATATAGCCCTTGGCATGACAACCAAAGAGATTGCTGATAAGCGCTTCTCAAGTTTCCATACTGTAAACACTCATCGTAAGAACATATTCCGTAAGCTTGGAGTAAATAATGTGCATGAAGCCACTAAGTATGCTTTGCGTGCTGGCTTAGTAGATAGTGCTGAATATTATATTTAGCAATCTAATAATATTTATAGGATTGAGATTTGTTACAAATATTCATAATGTAATAAGTCTCATTTTTTGTTTGTTAGATATGGACATAAAAAAAGACCAAATTGTCTCACGACAATATTGGTCCTGTTTTCTAACTAACTTATTATCAACTATTCATTACTCATTTCTAATTCTGCTGCAAATATACACCTTTTCTTATAAATAAACAAGCTTTTATATGAAAAAAAGCCACGCAAACGTTTGCGAATATCGATTATTTTGTTATCTTTGCAATTGATAACGCTAGTTTTACTTTTATTAGTAAGTTGCAATTGATATGTTGTAAATTTTACAATTATAAAAGTAAGAACCTGACTAACTGTATAAAGACCATGAAACGACATAGAACCTCATTAAAGGATTTAGCTGACGAATTAGGCGTTAGTATAGCTACGGTATCAAGAGCACTACATGGAAGCCATGAAGTTGGTGAAGAAATGAGAGCTCGTGTCAAGGCTTTGGCTGCCGAACGCAATTATCGTCCTAATCCTTTTGCACAAAGCTTACGCAAGGAGGCACCACATATTATTGGCGTGGTGGTACCTAATCTTGTCACCCATTATTACGCAGCAGTATTGGATGGTATAGAATGCTATGCCTCTAAGTTGGGCTATTCGGTGTTTAGTGCGAATAGCCATGAGAGTTGTGAACTTGAGAAGCGTGCGATAGAGAATTTCCTTTCGCTTCATGTGGAGGGAATAATTATTTGTTTGGCACAAGATACCGTTGACTATAGTCATATAGAGCAGTTGTGCGACCAGGGCGTTCCTACTGTGATGTTTGCGCGTACTTGTTTGTCGGATAAGATATCGCAAGTTGTTGCCAATGGCGATGTTGCTGCTTACGATGCCACAACTCATCTTTTGGAAACAGGTTCTAAGCGTATCGCTTTTATCGGAGGTCCAAACCACCTGGACATGGTAAAGCGCAGAAAGCATGGCTATCTGCAAGCTTTGAAAGATGCTCGTATTCCTATTGATAGAGTATTGGTAGTTTGCGACAAGATAGACTTTGATGTTGCCCGAAATGCAACTATCAAACTCTTAACTTCCGAGAATCGTCCTGATGCTATTTTGGCTTTCAATGATATCATCACTTATGCAGCCTTTGATGCTATAAAATCATTAGGTCTTCGTATTCCTGACGATGTTGCTATTATTGGCTTTACCGATGGCGACTCTGCAGCTTTCGTTACACCTAAGCTTTCTGTTATCATGGACCAAGCAGGCGAACAGGGTAGCAAAGCTTGTGAACTCCTTATGCGCCAAATAAAAGGCGATACTAAGATATATCGCGAGGTAGTGCCAATGATATTAAAAATGCGTGAGAGCTCGGAGAAGAATAAATAATCTTGGGGTTGTTATTCTTCTCCCAACTCTATTTTTTTATATAGTATTGCTGAGCCTTTATATATTAATTGTATAGCTTTAATATATAAAGGTTCTGCTTTATACCTTATATATTATTGCTCTTCCATTTCTTTGTCAAGTCTGTCTCTCCACAGATACTTTCTTGTTTCGTGTACCAGTATGCCGTTGAGGAACAGAAGCGACAGAAGGTTTGGTATTGCCATGAGCGCATTCATGCAGTCTGCAATATTCCAAACAATATTTAGGCTTGCTATGCTACCTACGTATACTGCCACAATATATAGCAGACGGTATACGTACGACCATTTCTTTCCCTTTAGATATTCCACAGCCCTTTCGCCATAATAGCTCCAGCCAAGGATGGTGGAGAAAGCAAAGGTAAGCAAACCGAAGCTCAGCAAAGGTTCGCCTACGTATGGTATTTTGCCAAATGCCATCTTTGTTAATGCTGCACCATCATGATAGCTGATATCGGGATAGGCTATAATGCTACTAACGATGACGATACCTGTAAGAGCACAGATAATAACGGTATCCCAGAAAGTGCCTGTAGAAGAAACCAAAGCTTGGCGTACAGGGTTGCGAGTTTGTGCTGCTGCGGCAACTATTGGTGCACTACCAAGACCTGACTCATTACTAAACAAACCACGAGCCAAACCATAGCGAGCCACCATCATGATGCTGGAGCCTGCAAAACCTCCGCCTGCTGCTTCGGGCGAGAAGGCGCACTTCAATATCAAAGAAATAGCAGGCCAAACATAGTTGTGGTTTACGAATAAGATGTAGATGCAACCTAAGATATAAAACAGCGCCATAAAAGGTACGAGCATTCCACAAACTTTAGCTATGCTCTTTACTCCACCAATGATTACGGCAGCAGTTAGTCCGCATACCACAGCACCCATTATCCATGGCGAAATGCCATAGGTATTGTTGGCTATGGTAGCTATAGCATTTGCCTGCACGGTATTGCCGATGCCAAATGAAGCTATCATCGTGAAGATAGCAAAGAGAATAGCCATGGTCTTCCATCCTAATCCCTTTTCCAAAGCATACATCGGTCCGCCAAGCATCTTGCCTGTAGGAGTCTGCACACGATATTTTATTGCCAACAAGCCTTCTGCATATTTGGTGGCAATACCAAATACACCTGTTATCCAGCACCAGAATACAGCTCCCGGACCGCTAAGAGCTATGGCTGTTGCTACACCTATTATATTACCAGTACCTATAGTAGCTGCGAGGGCAGTAGCCAAAGCGCCAAATTGCGACACATCTCCTGAGGCATCCTTGTCGCGCTTGATACTTAAGCGTATGGCAGTAAACAGTTTGCGTTGTGGACAACGCAAGCGTATCGTCATAAAGATGTGTGTTCCCAAAAGCAGTATCATCATAGGCCATCCCCAGAGGAAACTGCTGACAGAAGCAAAGAAGTCGTTGATCAGTTGCATATGTTGTGTTGTTGTCGTTAATACTATATTATTTCTCCCATTCTATCTTTACATGTTCGTAGCCCATAGAGTGGAGTAGGTTGGCAATCTGTATGTCGCCATTGTTTTGGGCACTTTTTATATTCGAAGGTGTAAGACACCTCTCGCGCATTTTCCTGTATGCTTGTTTGTATAGAGCCTTATAGTCGGCTGCCGACCATTTTCCTTCTGCATAGAAAGCACGAGTGCGAGCTTCGTCGATAAAGTCTTCGTCGAGAACTCTTATCTTTGGTACTTTTGCTATGATGGTATCTTTGTCAATGGTGAGCCAATCTTCGGCTGCTTCATGTAGGTTGACGCCAAGGCGCACAGTACCATAATATATACGTGCCAGTTGGTCGTCGCCAAAGAAGCCACGTCTAATGGTATCAACAATCTCTTCATCATTTATCGACATAAATTCCCATTCGCCAATGTCGCGTATGCTTGTTATCTGTGCATCGCTAATTTCTATATCGTCGTTAGAATTGCCTATTTCGATAGTGTTGTCGCGATTGAGCCAAACCACAAAGCCTATTACGATGGCTATTGTTACGATGGCAGGCACAATAAGCTTATAGTTGCCGAATAGCAAATTGAGTATGACCTTAGTCTTATTAGATTTCTCCATTCTTCAAAAGTTTTGGCAGGTCAGACAAAGTAAACCTCTTTCTGAAGGTTACGGTGATATTCTCTTGTTTGTATCCCATCTTTTCCAATATTGGAATGATGGTGCGAGCCGAACTCTCGCGCGATGCTTCTATCAGCCCGAGCTTTGGAATGTCGTTGATGATAGAATCGCGACCTTGCTGTTGATATCTCGTCAGCTCCTCGTCGGTAAAATTGCTTCTGAGCATAGCCACATGTTGTTTCACCTCGTCGTGGTCTATCTTGGTGCTCGTCATTATAATCTGTGGGTCTGGCAATACCACCTCTATCTTCTCGCCCTTCTTCCTAATGTTGTCAGCAGAGAAAGAACTTAGGTCTACATAAGCCTTTAGAGTAGCATTTACAGGTATTGCAATCTGTCGTTCGCCCACAGGGATATCGATAGTAAACTTCTTGCTCATTATCGAGCCCGACATTTGTTTCTTATCGTTGTGGGTAATGATTCTCCTTATTTTATATTCTGTAGTATACAATCGTGAGCATTTCTGTATCTGCATCACCATTGTCGGTATAGTGTCGATGCTTACAGGCTCAGGCTTTACTTCTTGCTTTTCACTTTTTGTGCAAGCGGAAAGCAAAGCTAAGGATATTATTAATGATGAAATGAAAAACTTCATATTACGTTGCTTTTTGTTGGCAAAGGTACGAAATAAATGCCACATTTATATTGTTTAACATGTTTTTTTAGTTTTGCTTTAAACTTTTCACTCTTTGCTGCGTCATATAATTGTGTTGACACAAAAGAAAGTAACAATTATATTATTCTTAATTTAAACAATAACCGATATGAAAAAGGTAATAATGATTATGGCAATGGCGTTGATGGTATCCACAATGTCGTTTGCTCAGCAGCAGAACGCAAATCGTCCTCGCCGTCATTTTGACAAGACTGAAATGATAAAGATGCGCACAGAGCGTATGGTTAAAGAATTAGATCTTAATTCAGCTCAGGCAGATTCGCTCTTGGTTCTAAATACTGAATATGCTGATGTTATGGGTACCATTCGCCCAGGCAGACCTCCACGTCCAACTGCAGGCAATGACAGTACAAAGGTGAAGTCGTTTCGCGATATGATTGCTAATGGCAAGGAGCAGATGGAGAAATATGACGAACGATTGAAGTCGTTTCTTACTGCTGAGCAAGCTAAGAAATACGACGAGATGAAGGCAAACCGCAAGGCAAACTTCAAGCGTCGTCCAGGAATGGCAGGACATCGTCCAAATATGGGACAGCCAAGTCTTCAACTTGAAAATAATGATGGAAAAGTTAAGTAATAATTATATAACAGGGTAAAAGAGGATAATACAAATTGTTAATAAATCAATGTCATG
>ERZ869991.760-NODE-760-length-11029-cov-3.987765_pt1 | contig 11029 bp, 7 predicted proteins | sample MGYA00520862_ERZ869991 | MGnify/ENA primary metagenome ERZ869991 (study PRJEB32232, sample SAMN07284978) | human gut metagenome | biome: human-associated habitat; material: feces | host: Homo sapiens | place: Tanzania | collected 2014-08-11 ...
TCCTCTTGTTCTTGGTTATGTCGTGGCCGGATTCCTTGTCAGTCCGAAGATGCCTTACATCATGTCTGTAATGGATATTGCCGACATTCATACTTGGGCGGACATCGGAGTGATGTTCTTGCTCTTTTCTTTAGGACTCGACTTCTCCTTCAAGAAAATAGTAAAGATGGGGTCGTCGCCGATTATTGCCACGTGTGTCATCGTGTTCTGCATGATGGCGCTCGGCATGATAGTAGGTCATGGCTTCGGTTGGGGGCGTATGGATTGCATCTTTCTCGGCGGAATGCTCGCCATGAGCTCCACCACTATTATATATAAGGCATTCGACGACCTTGGACTCCGCCAGCAGCGCTTCGCCAGTATGGTGATGAGCGTTCTGATTCTCGAGGATATGCTTGCCATTGTCATGATGGTGATGCTTTCGGCGTTGGCATCGGGAGCCAATATCGACGGCGGACAGATGTTGGGCAGCGTGGTGCGTATAGGCTTTTTCCTTATACTGTGGTTTGTTGTTGGAATCTTCGCCATACCATGGCTACTGAGAAGTTCCAGAAAACTTATCAACAGCGAGACGCTGCTTATTGTCTCGCTCGGACTGTGTTGTGCCATGGCGGTAATATCCACGAAAGTGGGATTCAGCAGTGCTTTCGGAGCTTTCGTTATGGGAAGCATCCTTGCCGAAACGGTGGAGGCGGAGAAGATAATAAAGCTTGTGGAACCGGTAAAGAACCTGTTCGGAGCAATATTCTTCGTATCTGTAGGTATGCTTGTCGATCCGAAAATTCTTGTCGAATACAGTGTGCCAATCCTCGTTCTTGTTTTGACCATCCTCATCGGTCAAGCCGTGTTCGGCTCCTTCGGTTTCCTTATCAGCGGACAGTCGTTGAAGTCGGCTATGCAATGCGGATTCTCGATGGCACAAATCGGTGAGTTCTCGTTCATCATCGCCTCGCTCGGATTGTCGCTCGGTGTGATAGGCGATTTCCTTTATCCTGTTGTGGTGGCAGTTTCGGTGATAACAACATTCCTCACTCCGTATATGATTCGCCTCTCCACTCCGGCATACAGCCGACTGGAGAAGCATCTGCCGAAGAATATCATACGTATGCTTAACGATCTTGCACTGAGTCATCCATCGTCAACGCCACAGGGTAACTGGCGCAGCCTAATCATGCAACTGCTGCGTATCACGGTGATTTATTCCATCCTCTCCGTGGCAGTCATTGCCCTGATGTTCACCTTTGCCTTGCTGCCGTTGCGACAGGTGTTGCCCCACTGGTGGGCAAATGCCGTGTGTGGACTTATTACGGTTTCATTGATATCTCCATTCCTTCGTGCCATGGTGATGAAGAAAAACCATAGTGTGGAGTTCCGGAAACTCTGGCGTGAAAACAAGATGAACCGTGCGCCGCTCGTCTTCACTATTATAGTGCGCTTTATGGTTGCCATGGCATTCATTTTCTATATATGCAACTATCTTACCCGCTTTACCAATGCCCTGATGATAGTCATAGCCATCGTGGTGGTAACGCTGATGATACTCTCTCGTCATCTGAAGAAGAGAAGCATACGTATGGAGCGCATGTTCATCCAGAACCTTCATTCGCGAGAAATCAAGGCTCAGGTCTACGGCCACAAGCGTCCGCTCTACGAGGGACACTTGCTCGACCGCGATATCCACATTGCCGATTTCGAAGTGCCCGAAGGGTCGCTATGGGCAGGCAAGACTCTCGGCGAACTGCAGCTCAGAAGCAGATTCGGAGTGAATGTGAGCAGCGTGCTTCGTGGCAGACAGCGGATAAATATCCCTAACGGTGATGACCGCATCTTTCCGGGCGATAAAATCCAGGTCATAGGTAGCGACGACCAACTCACGTCGTTCAGCAATGCCTTGAAAAACGACTTGCTGGCAGAAGACCCGGATATTGAGAAACGCGAGATGAAACTCCGTCAGCTCGTAATTAGCGACAGGGGACAATTCTTCGGCAAGACTCTGTCGGAGAGTGGTATCCGCGATAAATTCGACTGCATGGTTGTCGGTATGGAGAAAGGCGAGGAGACGCTGTCGATGCTCTCACCGTCGCATCAGTTTCAGAAGGAAGACACGATATGGGTTGTAGGAGAGAAAGAGAAACTTGAAAGATTGATGGAGGCTAACAACAAGAAATGATGAATTCAAAAGTTAAAGGTACTATATGTGGCATCCTTGCCGCCATAAGCTACGGCACTAATCCGCTTGGGGCATTAAATCTTTATGCCGACGGACTGAATGCCAATTCAGTGATATTCTATCGTTATGCCCTTGCCACGCTAATCCTTGCCGCAATAATGATTATACAGCGCAAGTCGTTTGCCGTTACACGTCGCGAATTTAAAGTGCTCTTGGCATTAGGCGTTCTCATGGCAGGCTCTTCGCTGGCATTGTATTGCAGTTTCAACTTTATGGATGCCGGCATAGCATCTACGATTCTGTTTGTATATCCCGTTATGGTGGCAGTAATCATGGCGGTGTTCTTCAAGGAAAAGGTTACGCCGGTAACCATTGTGTCTATAGTCATGGCATTGAGCGGAATAAGCATGCTCTATAAGGGAGGCGACGGAGCGGTATTGTCAACCGTCGGCGTAATTCTCGTCATTATATCCTCGTTGACCTATGCCGTATATATAGTAGTGGTGAACAAGTCGTCGCTCCGTATGTCGTCGGTAAAGCTCACATTCTATGTGTTGTTTATCGGCACACTCATGATCATCTTATATTCATTCACCGGCGACAGTGCCCGACTTCAGTCCATTACTTCTATCCATAGCCTATTTTATGCCCTTTTGCTTGCCGTATTCCCCACGGTAATCTCGCTTATCTTGATGGTAATAGCCGTGCATAACGTCGGGTCAACGCCAACAGCCGTAATGGGAGCCTTGGAGCCAATCACGGCTGTCTGCATCGGAGTGTTTGTCTTTGGTGAGGTCTTTACGATGCGTCTTGCCGTAGGCTGCTTGCTTATCCTTGCTGCCGTAACGCTTATCGTTGCCGGCAAGGCATTGCCTACGCAGCATATCACATACGTATTCTCCCGTTTGGGAAGAAAAGTAATGAAGAAGTGGAGATGGAAGGGATAGAGATTTTTTGTATATTTGCACCAGAATTAAATTACAGTAGAATATGAAATATCCTATCGGTATACAGAGTTTCGATAAGATCATAAATGAAGGGTACCTCTATATAGACAAGACCGAACAGATTTATGATTTGGTAAAGAATGGAGACATTTATTTTCTGAGTCGGCCTCGGCGATTCGGAAAATCTCTGCTCATATCCACACTTGAGTGTTACTTTCAGGGAAAGAAAGAACTTTTCAGGGGACTTGCTATCGATAGCTTGGAAAAGGAATGGAAGGAATACCCGGTATTTCGTATCGATTTCAATGGAAAGAATTTCACTTCAGGCGGAGAGTTGGAGAGAACACTAACAGGATTTGTTGAAAAGCAAGAGGCTATATATGGCAAGGATCCTTACCATGATACACTCGGCGATAGATTCTGCTATATATTAAGAGCTGCCCACGAAAAGACTGGACTACGTGCCGTTGTATTGATTGACGAATACGACAAACCACTGCTTGACGTAATGGATACTGGATTGGAAACCACTATTAATGGACAAAAGAGGAAACTTGAAGACTGGAACCGTGAGGTATTGAAAGGGTTCTATTCCGTATTCAAGGCTGCCGATGAGCATCTGCAGTTTGTCCTGCTCACCGGCGTCACCAAGTTCTCGCAAGTCAGCGTATTCAGCGGCTTTAATCAGCCCGACGATATAAGTCTGTCAGCACGCTACGACACTTTGCTCGGCATTACCGAAGAAGAGCTACACACTGTTTTCAAGGAACAGATAAAGAAGATGGCATCAGAATATGAACTGACAGAGGATGGGATGAAAGCGAAATTGAAACGACAGTTTGACGGCTACCATTTCAGTCGTAGAATGATTGGCGTGTACAATCCGTTCAGCATTCTCTGTGCCTTCAACGAAATGTGGATAGATGACTATTGGTTTAAAACGGGCTCTCCTACCTATCTCGTGCGTCTTCTTTCACATTGCAATGAGAACCTCAACGACATGACAAACAAATTTTATCCTACAAGTCGTTTCGTTGACTATAAGGCTGACGTCGAAGCTCCGCTCCCGATGATATATCAGAGCGGTTATCTAACTATAAAGAAATTCAATCGTCTGACGAACTCCTATCTTCTTGATTTTCCTAACGATGAGGTAAGAAACGGCTTCGTCACTTTGGTTGCCTCCAGTTATCTAAAGCCAAAGGAAGACCCTGGGGCTTGGGTAATACAGGTAGTAACGGCAATGGAGGGCAGTGACTTGGAACAACTCCGCCGGCTCTTTACTTCTTTCCTTGCAAGTATTCCATATTCTCAGCGGCGCAAGGAGGATGAACGCGAAAAGGAGCGTTATTTCCAATATACATTCTATCTCATACTTCGCATGATAAGTTCCTACACCATCTTTGTAGAGAAAGAGCAGAGCGAGGGCAGGGTAGACTGCACAGTAGAGACATCCCGTGATGTCTACATCTTTGAATTTAAGCTCGACGGCTCCGCCGATGCTGCCGTCAAGCAAATAGAAGACAGGGGGTATGCACGGGAATATGAGTCAAGCAGCAAGCGTATCCATCTTATAGGCTGCAATTTCTCGTCGAAGACGGGAACTATCGACGGATGGGTCGTGAAGTAAGGGAAAAAGAACTCAATGTTCGTTACAGTCATTCGTCAAAAGTGTAACAAGTTACAAAAAAATCGAATCAAATCGGTTTCATGTAACTTTTTTACGTCTATTTGCAGCAGTTTACCCCTTTACATACACAATGCTCGGTCCCTTGCCTGATATCTTGATCTTTGCATCCGGCAGTTGACGGTATTCCTTCAGTTCTCTTGAAGCCACAGGGCGCGATACGCCGGTGAGATGCATATAGTCTGTGAGGCGCATGAAAGGGTGGGAGGGAGAAGAGAGATAATCTACAGCCATCTGCCAACGCTCCTCCTTGGTATATGGCGACTTGCTGAGGCGCTTCACTTCGCCGCGCTCCAACCGGCACTGGCGTGCCACGCTACGAACCATACTCTTGTCTGCCTTGAAGTTAACTCCCGTAACGGTAAGGCTGCGTGCGTTTCGCTTTGTATCTTTGCCGTCGATAGTATCCTGCTCATGTTGGCGGTCCACGCCTACGGCAGCAGTAAACGTTCCGATACCGTCGAGCGTCACGGAGCAACCGTCAGCCAGGTCTATGGCAATCTGGTCTGCCAGCGCCATGAGTACGTGGGCTATCTTTCCCCTGTCAAGCGACGACCCGTCGTACGACATCTGTTCCAGTAGTTCCTTTGTACCGATATTGCGTTCGGTTTCCATGCGGTAATAACACTGTTGTTCGCCCGTCTTCCTAATGTCGGGCATTTCCTGTTTGATGTATTTTGCCATGATATATGATATTTTGGTTGTTTTTTAAGTTTGTTTTATTATAGAAAGGTGTTGCCAAAGGGGATTTTTATTCGTCCTTCAGTAAGCGAAGGCAAAGATAGCAACTATTTTTCTTTATTGCAAACTTTGAAATATTGATTTCTAAGTTTGAAATATTGATTTCCAAGTTTGAAATATTGATTTCCAAGTTTGAAATATTTATTTCCAAGTTTGAAATTATTTTTTCTCTCCCTTATTCAATACTTTCTATATCCACGCCGTCAAACTTATCCATAAATTCGATAATCTGATTGCGGTAGTTGTTGCGCTTCACTTTCAGTTCCATTGAAACGGTGTAAAGCCCGTCTTGTTTCTTCATTTCATAAGAATCCATCGACACATTGTCATGACGCAGACGGTTTATGACCCTGTTGATGTTTTCGCGCTCAGCGGTGCTGATAGTTACGGAGATATTCCTCGATCCGAAACGAAGAAGAACGAAATATATCGTTTCGAGACAGAGCAACACGAGCAACGTTGCGGTTACGGCAAGCAGATACATTCCCGAACCGCAGGTAAGACCGATTGCCGATGTTACCCACAAGCCGGCAGCCGTGGTAAGTCCCTTTATCACGTGTTTCTGGAAAATTATAGTACCGGCACCGATGAAACCGATGCCTGTAACCACCTGCGAAGCTATTCGCGACGGGTCGAGCGATATAGTGGGCATACCGAGCTGACTCTCGAAACCGAACTGCGAGAGTATCATAAACAGCGCACTGCCCATTGCCACGAGGAAATGCGTGCGCAATCCGGCTTCCTTGGCGCGGTATTCACGCTCAAAACCGATAATTCCGCCCAATAAGGCAGCTACGAAGACACGAAAGATAAATTCCATAGACAATAAAAGCCCCACCCCCGCGCGCCTTTCAGTCGCTTCCCCCCTCCCCGTGAGGAGAGGGGAGTAGTATGCTTGGGAGATTGAGGGGGATAATGATATGTTGTTAATATTGTATTGTTTTTACTTTTATTATACACGAATATCCAACCTAAGGTATCTACTCCCCTCTACTCATGGGGAGGGGGAAGCAGCCTAAGGCTGCACGGGAGAGGGACCAAAGATTTTTTCCCACTCCCTGAACCTTTCCAGTCCACTTTCTCCAAACTTTGCGATACTCTTCTCTACCTTATCCAATGACTTCTCTATGTCGAGATGCGTCTTCGAGAAAAACTTGTCGGCATAGCAGATAAGTTTTTCTTCCAGCGTTTCGGGAAGGAAATCGCGATGGGGCAACGGCAGGTTCTGACTCTCGATATCGTGTAGCGACAGTCCGGCACCAGTATGCCGCTCACAGACACGGGCATGACGGGGCATTCCCTCCTGTCGGAGCATCTCTGCACCGAGTATTCCGTGGCAGATATACGGTTGCGTGCCGAAACACTTAATGCCCGGAGCGTCGGTCTTTATGATGCCAATGTCGTGGAGCATTGCAGCCTCTTCTACAAATTGTCGGTCGATGTTCAGTTCGGGATGTAACGAAACAATCTGTAGCGCCTTATGCGCCACAGATTGACTGTGAACGATGAGGATGCGACGCAGGTCGCCCTCCTCACCGTAATATTTGTTTATAATCTCTTCCCACTTATTCATGGTCGCGCTCAATATATCCAATCACGTCGCCGCGGTTAATCTTAGAGCCCTGCTTTGCGGCAATCTCCACGAGCTTTCCGCCGAGGCATGCTGGAACAGGAACAAACTGTCCCCATGGTGCCTGTATGTAGCAGAATGTTTCGCCCTCTTTGTATTGCTGACCGATAAATGGCTCTACGCATGGAGCACATTCGCCGCCGCCCTGGAACTCGAAGAATACCTGTCCCTTGACCGGTGCGACGATAGCGTCTGCCTTGGCATGCTTGAATGCTGCCAACTCTTCTGGAGTGAGCGTGCTGCCAAGCTTAGCGTCTTTAGCCTTCTGCAAGTCGGCGAGGAAACGTTTCTTGGCGATACCGCTCTTATAGTCGCGATACTGCTCCGGGTGCATGGCGAGCTCAAACAGCTCCTCGTTGTCCTTTCCGTAGTCCCATCCGTTCTCGTCCATCTCCTTCTTGAAGTCGTCGAGAGCATTTGGAATAAGCGTGTGAGGGTCGGCATCCGTAAACTCTCTGCCCTGCTTCTTTGCCAGTTCTACAATCTCCGGGTCGAGCTTGCCAGGGAGTTTTCCGCTCTTGCCCAGAATCATTCCCCACATAGAGTCGTCCATCATCACGAAGCGTCCCTTGCCCTGAGCCATGGTGAGAAGGTTCATAAGGGCGATGTTCTTGACATACTGTGAGAACGGTGTTACCAATGGAGGATATCCAACGCGTGGCCATACATAAGCCACCTCGTTGAACAGCTTCACGAGCATCTCGTCGGTGTTGTATTCCGGTTTTCCTTTTGAGCGGAGTATAGAATTTATAGAACGGTGGATTCCGGCAAGGTCTGCCATCATACTTCCCATCATTCCTCCAGGCAGTCCGCAGCCAAGGAGCAGCGAACTCATAATCTTGTTGCCCGGGTTGATGAAGTAGCCCAGCCACTCGTCGATAAACTCCTGAGTGAGGTGGCGCGCCTCCATATAAGCGTTCATGTCAATCTCCGGCACGTCGAAGCCTTCGTTCTTCAGCATGCTCTGCACGGAGATGATGTCTGGATGCACCTTACCCCACGACAGTGGCTCGATGGCGGTATCGATAACGTCGGCACCGTTGTTGCAGACCTCAAGGATAGAAGCCATCGACAGTCCTGGTCCAGAGTGTCCGTGATACTGTATGATGATGTCCGGATGATTAGTCTTGATCATTTTTGTCAGTTTGCCGAGCATTGCCGGCTGACCGATTCCTGCCATATCCTTCAGGCATATTTCTGTTGCGCCGGCAGCAATGAGCTTGTCGGCAATGTCTGAATAATATTCTGCTGTATGGATAGGTGATGTGGTGATACAGAGTGTAGCCTGTGGCGTCATGCCAGCCTCGAGCGCCCACTTGATGCTCGGTATGATGTTGCGCACATCGTTGAGTCCGCAGAAGATACGGGTGATGTCAACGCCCTGTGCGTGTTTCACCTTATACTGCAAGGCTCTCACATCATCCGGCACCGGATACATACGTAGAGCATTGAGTCCACGGTCGAGCATGTGTGTCTTGATACCTACTTCATTAAACGGCTTGCAGAAGGCTCTCACAGCCTCGTTTGGATTTTCGCCGGCAAGCAGGTTCACTTGTTCGAAAGCTCCACCGTTGGTTTCAACACGGGCGAAGCAACCCATCTTTATGATAACAGGTGCTATGCGTTCAAGCTGGTCCTTGCGCGGCTGAAACTTGCCGCTGCTCTGGAACATGTCGCGATAGACAAGACTGAATTGAATCTTACGCTTTGTCATTATAGTAGGAGTATATATTATATATATGTGTATACTACGCAAATTGCGCAAATCTTGCTTTTTTGCGCAGTGCGCTGCAAAAGTACAAAAAACTATTTACACCGCGTACATATATAACTGCAAATGTGGCAAACCTCCCGTCAATAAGTTAAGGGTGGTTCTAATAATTCTGAAATAGGGATTTGTGCGCTATCGAAGTGTGTTTTTGAAAGTGTGTGAGGGAGCATAGCGGGCTATGTGACCGAACAAACTTTCAAAAAGGCACTTTCGAGAGCGTGCAAATCACATTTCAGAATAGCAGAACTCTAAAAACAGAATTTTTAGAACCACCCTTAAGGGCTGAAAACAATACAGAACTTGCCGATATCGGCAAGAAAACAGTATCTTTGTAGTCAAACTAATTGATTTTATGCCGATAACAATGAAATATATATCAACAAAAGAATATGCAAAGGCACACGGACTTGCAGAGCGAACGGTTCGAAACTATTGTGTTCAGGGCAAAATAACAGGTGCGCAACTCATAGGTAAATCATGGAGCATTCCGGCAGACGCTCCTTTGCCTGATCGTAAAAATGCCAGTCTGCATTTTTCGCCTTTGCTAAAGGTCCTAAAGGAACAAAGGGATTGCAAGTTAAAAGGAGGTATATATCATCGTACTCAAATTGATCTTACTTATAATTCAAACCATATAGAAGGAAGCCGACTGAGCAAAGAACAAACACGTTTGATATTTGAAACTAATACAATAGGAGTTGCAGAGGAATCCATTCGGGTAGATGATATAATTGAAACCACAAACCACTTTCGTTGTTTTGATTTTATCATAGACCATGCTAAAGAACCTTTGAACGAATCAATGATAAAGCAAATACATCAAATTCTCAAATTGGGAACCTCTGATGCTGAAAAAGAATGGTTTAATGTTGGCGAATACAAGCGATTGCCAAATGAAGTGGGCGGTATGGAAACTGTTGCGCCCAAACAGGTAGGTATGGCAATACGAGAACTGCTCAAAGAATACAACAGCAAATCAAATGTCACATTTAATGATGTATTGGACTTTCATCACCGATTTGAGCGCATCCACCCTTTTCAAGACGGTAACGGACGTGTAGGGCGACTGATTATGTTCAAAGAGTGTTTAAGTCACAACATAGTACCCTTTATCATAATGGACGAGTTGAAGATGTTCTATTACAGAGGTTTGCAAGAATGGAAGCAGACTCCTGGGTATTTAACAGACACTTGTCTTACAGCGCAAGATTATTATAAGAAACTCCTTGACTATTTCGAGGTAAAATACTGATATTCAAGACTTACGCAAGGTGTACTTATATTCACGTTTTATACGTAATACATTCAAGGGTAATTGATAGGGAAGATTTCTTGGGTTCTTAAGCCGTTATTTTCTAAAAAAAACTAACGATTTGTTTGTCAAGAATAATATTTGTATTACTTTTGCCATCGGAAACAAGCTCATAACGACTGTTTGAAAAGTTGTAAGACAGCAAATGCTTGCAAAACGAAAGCAAAAGCTGCATATTGCCAACACAGCGTCAAGGCTTGCATATATACACCAACAACAAACTGATACACCACATGCTGACTAACGCATTCTACTTTTACGGTTTTTATTTTTACTTTGCCGAACAAGCAGAGCGGGATGTCGCATGCCAACATCAATAAATTGAAACGCATACAAAAATCCCGCTCCCATGCAAGGAGCGGGATTTTTGGTATAAGGCGCACGCAATAATACCACATGAAGAAGATTGCAATACAAGGCATCAAAGGGTCGTTCCACGACATAGCCGCACACCAGTACTTTCACGACGACGATGTAGAACTGATATGTTGCAACACCTTTGAGGACATATTCCGCCAAATGCGCGACGACTACTCGCGGCTCGGCCTCATGGCCATCGAAAACACCATAGCCGGTTCGCTGTTGCACAACTACGAGTTGCTGCGCGAGTCGGGTGCCACGGTGGTGGGTGAGCATAAGCTCCACATAGAGCATTGCATCTGTTGCTTGCCCGATGATGATTGGTCGACAATCACCGAGGTTCATTCTCATCCCGTGGCTCTTGCACAGTGCAACGCCTTCCTTGCCAACCATCCCGACATAAAGGCTGTT
>ERZ869991.762-NODE-762-length-11015-cov-7.371092_pt1 | contig 11015 bp, 10 predicted proteins | sample MGYA00520862_ERZ869991 | MGnify/ENA primary metagenome ERZ869991 (study PRJEB32232, sample SAMN07284978) | human gut metagenome | biome: human-associated habitat; material: feces | host: Homo sapiens | place: Tanzania | collected 2014-08-11 ...
ACCCATCTTCACGATTTTCTTGAACGAGAAGTCAAGACCGAGCGAGAAGAGGGTGAAGATGACACCGATGTCTGCCCAGGTCTGGATATCCGTCTCGTCGACTACCGACATGGTGTAGGACATGTGTGGCGAAACCAGGAATCCCGCCATGATGTATCCCAGCACCAGCGGCTGCTTGAGCCTCTTGAAGATGAGGGTTACGATGCCTGCTACCATCAGGATGAGGGCGAGGTCTTTTACTAAGAATGGAATTTCAGCCATATTTTTCTGTTTATGAAAAAGGGGAATTTAGATGTGTCTAAATTCCCCATATCTGTATTAGTCATTAAATTCTTCTGTGATTTCCGCTATCTTCACGATGGTCTTCACAACCTTCTCCATCACCTGGATGCTCACAAACTCGTGAGGGCCGTGGAAGTTGACACCGCCGGCGAAGATGTTAGGACAAGGCAGACCCTTGAAGCTCAGCTGGGCTCCGTCGGTACCGCCGCGGATAGGTTCTACGCGAGGTGGAACGCCGCTCTCCTGCATCGCTCTGAGCACGATGTCGATGACGTGCATGTTAGGATCAATCTTCTCCTTCATGTTATAGTACTGGTCGTAGATAACCGCCTTTACGGTTCCGTCGCCATACTTCTCGTTCATCTTGTTCACGCAGTCCTCGATGAAATCCTTGCGGTTTTCAAACCTGTTGCGGTCGTGATCTCGGATGATGTAGCTGAGTTTTGCCTCCTCGCAGCGGCTCTCGATGCCGATGAGGTGGTAGAAACCCTGGTAGCCTTCAGTCTGCTCAGGAGTCTCGTTCTCAGGAATCATGTTCTGGAATTCCACAGCCAGTCGGCTTGCATTCACCATCTTGCCCTTGGCATAGCCTGTATGAACGCTCACGCCCTTGATAACAATCTTAGCTCCGGCAGCATTGAAGTTCTCATATTCCAGGTCGCCCAGGTCGCCGCCATCTACGGTGTACGCCCAGTCGCAGTCAAACTTCTCTACGTCGAAATGATGCGCACCCATACCGATTTCCTCGTCAGGATTGAAACCTACGCGGATGTCGCCGTGCTTGATTTCATCGTGGTCACGCAGATAGCACATAGCCTGTACGATTTCAGCGATGCCCGCCTTGTCGTCAGCACCCAGCAGGGTAGTACCGTCTGTTACGATGATATCCTCGCCCTTGTGAGCCTTCAGCTCAGGGAAGGTTTCTACGCTTGAGATGATGCCCGGACTCAGCTCGATGTCGTTGCCGTCATAATTCTTGATGACGCGCGCCTTTACATCCTTTCCGCTGGCATCAGGCGATGTATCCATGTGTGAAATAAATCCGATAGTAGGAGTCTTTTTCTTGGTATTGCTCTTCAGGGTGGCATAGATATAGCCCATGTCATCCATTTCGACATCGCTCAGTCCTTCGTCCTCAAGTTCCTTTTTCAGGTACTTGGCAAATTCGAGCTGTTTTGCCGTACTAGGCACGCTGGTCGATTCTTCGCTCGACTGTGTGTCGAATTTCGTATAGTTTATAAATCGTTCTACTAAATCCATGTTTTCAATTATTAATCATTCTTGTTGTTCGGGTGATCTCGGTGGGATTCAAACCCACGACCTTCAGAACCGGAATCTGACGCTCTATTCAGCTAAGCTACGAGACCCTCTTTTCTGCCGCCCGTTTCTCCGCCAAGATGGCATCGAATCGGGAAGTCGACTGCAAAATTACTGCTTTTATTTGAAATAACCAAATATTTGGGGCAGATTTTTTCATATATATAATGTGTATTTGCAAAATGTTCTACAAAATGCTACTGAAAAGCTAAAAAATGCTATCATTTTGCAAAATAATTTGGAAAAATGCTTGCAGATTAATTATTATTTTGTACCTTTGCAGCGCAAATACTAAAAAATAGATAAAAATGAGCAAACTGATAAAACCTGAAGGGTACAAGGCGCTGCTGGATATGCGCCAGACCGAAATGGGTATTAAAATGATAAAAGAATTCTTCCAGCAAAACCTGAGCACCGAGCTCCGTCTGTGTCGTGTTACCGCCCCTCTCTTCGTATTGAAGGGTTTGGGTATCAATGATGACCTGAATGGAGTGGAGCGCCCTGTAACTTTCCCTATCAAGGATTTGGGCGAAGCCGAGGCTGAGGTGGTTCATTCTCTTGCCAAGTGGAAGCGACTGACGCTTGCCGAGTATGAGATTGAGCCTGCTTATGGCGTATATACCGATATGAACGCCATCCGTGCTGACGAGGAACTGGATAATCTTCATTCGCTCTATGTTGACCAGTGGGACTGGGAGGCTGTGATTACCAAGGAAGACCGTACCATCGCCTTCCTCGAGAATATTGTGCGCCGCATCTATGGTGCCATCCTGCGTACCGAGTTCCTGGCTTGCGAGCATTATCCTCAGCTGAAGCCTTTCCTGCCTAAGGAGATTCATTTTATTCATGCGCAGGATTTGCTCGATATGTATCCAGACCTTTCTCCTAAGGAGCGTGAGGATGCTATCTGCAAGAAGTATGGCGCTGTATTTGTAGAGGGCATCGGAGGCAAGTTGAGCGATGGCAAGAAGCATGATGGCCGAGCTCCTGACTATGATGACTGGAGCACCGTGGCTGAGAACGGCAAGATGGGACTGAATGGTGATATCCTCATCTGGTATCCTGTTCTGGGTCGCAGTTTCGAGCTCAGTTCTATGGGTATCCGTGTTGATAAGGAGAGTCTGCTGCGTCAGCTTAAGCTGGAGGGCAAGGAGGATAGAGAAAAGCTTTACTTCCATCAGCAGCTCCTGAACGACAAGTTGCCTCTGAGTATTGGTGGCGGTATCGGTCAGAGCCGTCTGTGTATGGTGCTGCTCCATAAGGCTCACATTGGTGAGATTCAGGCTAGCATCTGGCCTGAGGAGATGCGCAAGGAGGCTGAGGAAGCGGGCATGAACCTCATTTAAGCCTTTCTGTCGGTGCTTCATGGTGTATACTTTGATGTGCTGCATATTCAGTTGATCTTTTTAAGATAATAATAATTTGCTTACGAAGGCTCCCAGTGCTTTTCTGCATCGGGGGCTTTTTTTTGTTTGTGTGTCGGGTATGACACTAACCTAGTTGGTTCAAATTCCCCAGAACGCACGCTCCGTTTCTGCCATTTTCGGGGTCTTCATTGATGACCGGCGCCTGCCATCATTTATAACCCGTGTTGGTCTTAATAGAAGACTTGAGCGAGGCACAAAAGACTGTTCTTTCGATTGCCGGTGCAAAGATACGAAGATTTCTGGTATCTACCAAATTTAGGCATGTGATAAGGAGCGATTTTTAGCAGCTTACGATTTGAAACTTAGTTAAGAGAAATAACTCTATGTTTCATGGGGCGCATCTCTATGTTTTGCGGCGTAGAAAACTGTGTTTTGCGCTATAAACCAGTATATTACAAAGTAATAACCGATTACGTGGAACGTGTTCAGTATTCAGTATTCAGTTTTTTTCGCTGTTGTTACCACTCTCTGTATAGATAGTATATTATATATATAAATATATTTATATATATAATATAAAATAATTACTTATAATTTGTAACCATATAAAAGGTAACTATCGCGAAAAAAACTGAATACTGAATACTGAACACCCTCTAGGGCATCATACGTCCGGGTATAATGGCGGCATCTGGGGAAGATAGTACTAGTTTCTCCACTCCGTGTAGATTGTCCTACATGGAGTGGAGAATTTCGTATCGTGGAGTATCTTCTACGTCATGACCAGATCCAGGTCCTTTGTGAGCTTTTTCATTGCCGGATTCTTCTCCATAAGAAGTTCCAGAACTTCATTCTTGGTCAGAATCTTGCCCACCTCTTCCTGTTCGGCAAGGCGGTAGTTGATGGTCAGTTCGCTATTGTGCAGACCTAAGACAAAGGTTTTGAGAATGCGGTTCTTGATGTTCAAAACGTCGTCTAGCAGGAGCTGGTTATTGATGATAACCTCAATCTGCGGATAGTTGGTTATCTTCGGTACGATACTCTTCATTCGGTTGGCTAAACCTATGAAATCCAGCTTGTTCTGCATTCTCATGCACATGCTGAACCATGTTGCCTCTACCTGCTCCTGGGTGAACTCGTTCTGGTCGCCCGTGATGGTCGCTTTTTCCTCATTGGCGTCATCGTACGGACTGTGCAGGCGGCGCTGGTTCTCCTCCCTCTTCTTCAGGTTAGAGAAGGTCATGCCGATGCCGCCCAGGTTGAGATTCTTGAGTCGTGGTTTATGAGGCGATGCAGCATCAACTGCTCCGGCAGAGGCAGAACCGTCTGAAGAGGCAGATGCGGCTGCGGTGGCAGTTGCAGAATAAGATGCAGCATTGGAAGCTGCAGAAGCGGCTGCCGGTGCCCCTGAAGAAGGCACAGCAGTAGCTGTAGCAGCAGACGCTCCCGGCTGTAAAGACTGGGTTTCGCTGCTGCCAGAAGGCTCAGAACCTGCACCCTGAGAGGCAAGCTTAGACTGAGCCAGAAGTTTCTGAAACAGGGATTTTAATCTATTGGGCGTACGCCCCGCACTAGGCACATCCTGATCCTCGGGCTGCGTAATCTGGCCTATCTGTATCAGGGTGAGCTCTACCAGTAATCGCTTGTTGCTGCTGGCGCGGTAATGGATATCGCACTGGTTCATCAGTTCCAGCGCCTTATATAAGAAAGGTGTAGGCGCTTTCTGAGCCTGAGCCTGGAACTTGGCTTTCTGGTCGTCGCTGGTTTCGAGCAGAGGCAGGGTCTGAGGGTCCTTAGCCATCATCACGTTGCGCACGTGCTGGGCAAGTCCCTGAATCATGTTGCCGCCATCGAAACCGCGGCTCAGAATGCCGTCGAGCGTAACCATCATCTCTGCCACCTTGTTCTCCAGAGCCAGGTCTACCAGACGGAAATAGTTGTCGCTGTCGAGCACGTTCAGGTCCTCGATAACTTTCTGGTAAGTGATGTTGCCCATGCAGAAGCTGGCAGCCTGGTCGAAGATGGAGAGGGCATCGCGCATACCTCCGTCAGCCTTTTCGGCTATCACGGCGAGCGCCTGCTCTTCATATTTGATGCCTTCCTTCTCGGCTACCATCTTCAGGTGGTTGATGGTGTTGGCTACCGTCATTCGCTCGAAGTCGTAAATCTGGCATCGGCTCAGGATGGTAGGCAGAATCTTATGCTTCTCGGTAGTGGCGAGGATGAAGATGACATGCTGAGGCGGCTCTTCCAGCGTCTTGAGAAAAGCGTTGAAGGCGGCTGTAGAGAGCATGTGCACCTCGTCGATGATAAACACCTTATACTTGCCCACCTGAGGCGGAATGCGGGTCTGCTCCATCAGAACCTTAATCTGGTCAACACCGTTGTTGCTGGCAGCATCCAGCTCGAAGATGTTGTAGGAACGCTGCTCATTGAAGGCACGGCAGCTCTCACACTCGTTGCATGCCTCGCCGTCTTCGCGAGGGTGCTCGCAGTTGATTGCCTTCGCAAAAATGCGGGCACAAGTGGTCTTGCCCACACCTCTCGGACCACAGAAAAGGTAGGCGTGCGCCAGCTTGCCGCTCTTCACTGCATTCTTCAAAGTGGTGGTCAATGCACTCTGTCCGACAACCGAATCGAAGGTCATCGGACGGTACTTTCTTGCAGAAACTATATACTCTTCCATTATTTTTTCTTAATTGATGATGCAAAGATAACAAAAAAATATTATCTTTGCAAACAAATTCGGAAGAAATGAGTAAAAAACTTGGTATTATATGGAATTATCTCGCTCATTATAAGTATCTTATAGTGATTGTAGCGGGTGTTCTGGTAGTTGGTGTGGTTGACGACAACAGTGTAAGACAGCACATTAAGTACCAGATAGAGATAGCTACGCTCCGTTCGGAGATAGAAAAATATCGTGAGCAGTATGAAAACGACAAGCATACCCTGCGTGATATGCAGCATGGTGCGCGGGCATTTGAGAAGATAGCCCGCCAGCGTTATTTCATGCAGGCTGATGATGAAGACATCTTTGTATTGAGCTCGGATATTCCGGAAAAAACTAACGAACAAGACGAAAATGAAACAATTGAGTAAACTGGAAAGTGTTATTTTCTTGCTGGGCGGCGTGCTGATGGTTGTCGGCGCGGCGTGCTTTGCATTTGGTTTTTCACATCCGCAGCTGGTGCAGATTACGAGCTGGGGATTCCTGTTGGGCACCATACTCTTCAGCGTGATGCAGGCGATGCAGGTCTATGAGGGACCTTCGCTGGTTATCCACCGCCTGAAGCGCATGCAGTATGTAGCAGACATCTTCTTCGTGCTCTCGGGTATCTCGATGGTAGATACGGTGTATGCTTTCCTGCGCCGCTGGTTTGAGAATTATGAGACCTATATCACCTATTTTTATAATAAGTGGGTAGTCTTCCTCCTCATCGCAGCCCTGCTGGAACTGTATACCACGCACCGCATCTCTCATGAACTAAAGAAGGAAAACAACCAGTAATGTAGATGGAAGAGAAAAGCTTTCGGTGAGCGATAGGAGTGCAAACAAAACATAAATCTTGTAAGAATGAATTAAATTGCTGCAATTTATTTCGTCAGTTCAAATTAAGATTGTACTTTTGTTCACCGAAAGTGATATAGATAGCTTATGAATAGAATATTTTACGCATTCATTGCCTTGATGGCACTTGCATCTTGTGCCAACAGTTACGATATCTCGGGTACTTCTAACGTAAGTACTCTGGACGGACGCATGCTGTACCTTAAGATACTGGAAAACAACGATTTCAAGAACGTGGATTCTTGCGATGTAGTGCACGGACAGTTCCATTTTCAGGGTTCTGTCGACTCTATGAAGATGGCGAATATCTTCATGGATGATGACCCTGTGCTGCCGCTGGTGCTGGAGAGTGGAAGCATTACGGTGAAGCTCGATGATACACAGCAGGTGGTAAGCGGTACTCCTATGAACGATAAACTCTTCGGATTCTTCAAGAAATACCAGCAGATTCAGAATCAGTTGCGCGAACTGGTACACAAGCACGACCAGGCTATCATGAACGGTAGCGATATGGTGGCTGTCAACAAGCATCTGAACGAGGAATCCATCCGCCTCTCTGAGCAGGAAGACAAGCTCATCACTTCGTTTGTTACCGACAACTTCAACAATGTGCTGGGACCGGGCGTCTTCTTCCTCGTTACGATGGGCAACCAGTATCCGATGCTCTCTCCTTGGATTGAGGACATCATGAGCAAGGCTACCGACTATTTCAAGAATGATCCTTATGTAAAGGACTATTATAAGAAAGCTCAAGAGAATCAGGAAATTATGAACGGTACACGAGATGCCCAGAGCGGCATGCAGCCAGAGATGGAAGCGGCTCCACAGGTAAATCCTGATGCGGCTCCGGCACCTACAGCCAACGAACTGGCTGCGCCTACGATTCCTGAAAAACAGGAAGGTCAGGAGTAGGGCGGGACTCTTTTAAGGTCTTGGACATTAACAGCTTGTGAACTTTTAATAGTTTAGACGATATGAAATTAATCAAGAATGGAACCATTATAAATGAGGGTCGCTCTTTTGTGGGCGACCTCTTGTTGGATGGTGAATTTATCAAGGAGATATATGAAGGCGAGGCACCCCGTGGCAATTACGATGAAGTCATCGATGCCTCGGGGTGTTTTGTTTTGCCGGGTGTGATTGATGATCATGTTCACTTCCGTGAGCCGGGACTTACGCAGAAGGCTGACATCGAGAGCGAAAGCCGCGCTGCTGCCTTTGGTGGTGTGACCAGTTATTTCGAGATGCCTAACACGGTACCTCAGACTACCAGTCTGGAGGCCTGGCAGGCTAAGCGGCAGCTGGGCGCTGAGAAGAGTCATGTGAACTACAGTTTCTTCTTTGGTGCTACCAATGATAATGTAAATGATTTTGAGCAGCTCGATACGCATCATGTTCCGGGAATCAAGCTCTTTATGGGCTCCAGTACGGGCAATATGCTGGTGGATAAATATGAGGCGCTGCAGGCTATCTTCAAGAAGGCGAAAGAACTGGACCTGCCAGTGATGACCCACTGTGAGGATACCGAAATCATTAACCGCAACATGCAGCTGGCTAAGCAGAAATGGGGTGAGGACCCTGCCGTAGAACATCATCCGGAAATACGCAGCGAGGAGGCTTGCTATGAAAGCAGCCGTCTGGCGGTGCAGCTGGCTAAGGAAAGCGGTGCGCATCTCCATATCGCTCACGTTACTACGGCTAAGGAACTGGAGTTCTTTGGTAAGGATGAAAATATTACAGGCGAGGCTGTTGTGGCTCATCTCATGTTCTCGGATAAAGATTACGCTGTGAAGGGCGCTCGCATCAAATGCAACCCTGCTGTAAAGACCGCTGCTGACCGCGATGCTTTGCGTAAGGCGCTGAGTAATGGTAAGATAACTGTAGTAGGTACCGATCATGCTCCTCATCAGTTGAAGGATAAACTGGGCGGTTGTGCCAAGGCTGCATCAGGTATGCCGATGGTTCAGTTCTCGCTGGTAAGCATGCTGAAACTTGTTGACGAAAAGGTAATCAGCATCGAGCGCCTGGTAGAACTGATGTGTCATAATCCAGCCCGTCTGTTCCATATCAGCCAGCGCGGTTTCCTGCGTCCGGGTTATAAGGCAGATGTCGTTGTGGTGCGCAAGGGAGAGCCTTGGAAGGTGACCGAAGAGGTGATTCAGAGCAAGTGCAAATGGAGCCCTGTTGAGGGTGACGAGTTCGCATGGAAAGTGGAACAGACTTTCTGTAACGGTCGTCTTATCTACGACAAAGGCGTGTTTGATGCCGCCAGCAGAGGAGAGGAACTGGAGTTCAGAAGCGATTCATAAAAAGAGAAATCTTACGTGGATTGTAAAATAAAATATCGTATCGGATGCGAAGAATAGTATACAATATAAGCGAAATTGAGCCATATATCAACTGGCTTTACTTCTATCATGCCTGGGGATTGAGCGGCAAACCTCGTGAGGAAAAGGAAAAACTGAAGGCGGAGGCGCTCGATATGCTCCATTCATGGGAAGGCGAATATCATACCTATGCCGTCTTCGGACTCTTCGAGGCGAACAGCGAGGGGGATGATATCTGGCTGGAAGGACAGAAAGTCCGCTTCCCGATGCTCCGTCAGCAGCATCCGGCGGCTCAGGGAGAACCTAATTTCTGTCTGGCTGATTTCATCCGTCCTCTGAGCAGTGGAATCACAGACCGGCTGGGTATCTTCTGCACCACGGTAGATGGCGGTCTGGAGAAGAAATATCGCACGGACGACTACCTCAATATGATGGCACAGACACTCTGCGACCGGTTGGCTGAAGCCACGGCAGAGAAGTTGCACGAAGAGGTGAGACGCAGCATCTGGGGCTATGCTCCCGACGAGCAGCTGAGCATCGAAGACCAGCATCTGGAGCGCTATCAGGGCATCCGTCCGGCTATCGGATATCCTTCGCTGCCCGATACCAGTGCTAACTTCATCATCGACCAGCTCATCGACATGAGCCAGGTGGGCATCCGGCTCACTACAAGCGGAATGATGACGCCTCATGCCAGTGTTTCGGGACTGATGTTTGCGCATCCCAAGTCGCGGTATTTCGAACTGGGACGGATTGGTGATGACCAGCTTCGCGACTATGCACAGCGCCGAGGAGTGCCCGTGCAGGCAATGAAAACGTATCTTCAATCAAGTTTGATCAAGAAATGATAGCAAGAATATTGATACCCGTAGTGGTATTCACCCTGTTGCCGTATCTGTGGATATATAAAAGGTATGGCAAGTTACGGCTGAAGAGCCTCTGGCAGCGGGCGCTCTTCTGGTTGCCGGCTTTCGTGGTTATCGCCTACAGCGCGTATATCACGATACTGCCCAACTTCCTGCCACGCAATCCGGTGCTCATCGACATCTGGTTTGTGATGATGGCAGTATGTGCAGTTCCGCAGTTTGTCTTCAGCCTGTTCAGTGGCTTCGGCTGGTGCTGTATGCGGCTCCTTCACGGACATCGCAACTGGGGCAAGTTGCTCGGTCTGGTAGTGGGAGCGGTGGCGTTCTTCTGCTTTATCTACGGATTTACCGAAGGTTTTCCTAAGATGCAGGTCAAGCGAATCACCGTTTATGTGCCCAATCTGCCGAAGTCTTTCGAGGGCTATCGCATCGTTCAGTTCAGCGACATCCATCTCGGGTCATACTATGGCTGGCGTGGTCATCTGCCTCAGCGCGATATCGACAGCATCAATGCCGAGAAGCCTGATCTGATTTGCTTTACGGGTGATTTACAGAATGTTACACCCGATGAACTGCCTGAGTATCAGGCGCAGCTCAGCAGTCTGAAAGCCAGAGACGGCGTGATGAGTGTGCTGGGCAATCACGATTACACCTATTATATGGATGTAGATGACGAGCAGGAGATAGCTGCGCTCGAGAAGCGGATGCAGGACTTCCAGCGGAGTTGCGGATGGCGCCTACTGATGAATGAGCATGTGGCGGTGCATAGAGGCGCTGACAGCATCTATGTAGCTGGTACAGAGAACTATGACAAGCCAAAGCGAACCAACGTAAGGAAGGCGCTGTATGGCATCAGACCGGGCTCTTTCGTGCTGATGCTGCAGCATATTCCGAAACAATGGCGAGAGACCTGGCCTTCTACTATCAATAAGGAGAAGGATGAGGATGGCGATGTGATAGGACCTGACAGGAAGGATTCGCTGGTCGTAGCACCGCAACTTACGCTGAGCGGTCATACGCATGCGGGGCAGATCAGTATCCTGGGCTTGCGTCCGTCGATGTTTACTCCTTATGATTACGGCCTCTTCGAAGAGGAGGGCTGCCAGCTCTATACCACATCGGGTCTGGGCGGTACCGTTCCAATCCGCATAGGGGCTATGGCAGAAATCGTGGTCATCACACTGAAGAGGAAATGAGGAGTGTTGAATGTTGAGTGTTGAATGTTGAGTGTTGAATGTTGAATGTTAAATTATTCATTCTTAATTAGAAAATGAAGTACTTATAT